>ERZ857801.3390-NODE-3390-length-11240-cov-4.158963_pt1 | contig 11240 bp, 8 predicted proteins | sample MGYA00519762_ERZ857801 | MGnify/ENA primary metagenome ERZ857801 (study PRJEB31778, sample SAMEA3449368) | human gut metagenome | biome: human gut; feature: human-associated habitat; material: faeces | place: United Kingdom | collected 2010/2012 ...
GGAGCCCAGCCGCGACCCGCAGCTGGCGGCGTTCTATCAGGTCATCGTGGACAAGGGCAACCAGCAGATGACCGAGGGCGATTCTCTGGATAACCTTGCCGCCACCGCCGACCCCGCCTATGAGCGTCAGGTGGACGAGCTGATGGAAAAGATCATGGCAGACGTGGACGAGAACACCCGCGCCCGGCAGGAGGGACGCACCGCCGCCGGTGCCACCCTTTCGGACTATGTGGACTACCGCACCTATCTGGACTACGATATCAAGGTGACCAATCAGGTCACCGGGCAGCAGGCGTATCTTTCCCGCGTCAGCCGCGATTCCTCCGGCGGCGAGAATCAGGCGCCCTTCTATGTGGCCATCTGCGCAAGCCTTCTGCAGATCTACCAGAAGAGCGAAAACAGCATCCGTCTGGTGCTGCTGGACGAGGCGTTCAGTAAAATGACCAGCGACCGCATCCGCCCCATGATGGAACTGTTCCGCCGCCTGCAATTGCAGGTGCTGCTCATCTCCACCGTGGAAAAGAGCACCGCCATCCAGCCCTATTGCGACATTACCTACTCCATCGTTCGCCACGGCGACGCCAACGCCATCGCGCCCTTTGTCCGCCTTGCAGCGGAATAATGCAAAGCAGGGCTTGACATCAAAAATAAACTTTGCTATACTGTTTTTCGCTCATCGGAGGGCTGTTTCAACGTAATTGAAAGGCCGGATAAGATGTCATCGTTCGTGTTTCCCGGAGGCTGTGGGCACCGTAGTGCCGCAGCAGAAGAGGGAACGCACCGGAGCGGTGGTTCTTATCCGGCCTTTTTGCATATGTGAAGTTCAAAAAGGAGGAGCTATGCCAAAGAAAACCATCCAATTGTCCGACCACTTTACCTATTCCCGGCTGCTGCGGTTCGTGCTGCCCTGCATCGGCACCATGCTGTTCACCTCCGTCTACGGCATCGTGGACGGCCTGTGCGTTTCCAACTTTGTGGGCAAAACGGCCTTTGCGGCGGTCAACCTCATCATGCCGCTGCCGCAGCTGCTGGGCACTGTCGGCTTTATGCTGGGCACCGGCGGCAGCGCCATCGTTGGTATCACGCTGGGCGAGGGTGACCAGAAAAAAGCCGACCGCTATTTTACCATGTTTCTGCTGGCGGCGCTTGTTTCGGTCAGCGTGCTGGCCGTGCTGGGCTTTGTGTTCCTGCGGCCGGTCGCCGTGCTGCTGGGCGCAAAGGGAGAGCTGCTGGACTACGCCGTGCGCTACGGGCGCATCCTGATGCTGGCGCTGCCGCCCTTTGCGCTGCAAAATATGTTCCAAAGCTTTTTCGTCACCGCCGAAAAGCCGCTTCTGGGCTTCTGGTTCACCGTAGGTGCAGGCTGCACCAACATGGTGCTGGACGTGGTGATGGTGGGTATGCTGCACTGGGGCGTGGAGGGCGCTGCCGTTGCCACCCTTATCAGCCAATTGGTGGGCGGCGTGCTTCCGGTGTTCTACTTTATCGACCACCACAATACCAGCCGCCTGCACCTGTGCAGAACACAGTTTTACGGCCGCGTGCTGTGGGATGCCTGTATCAACGGTTCTTCTGAGCTGATGACCAACCTTTCCATGTCGCTGGTCAATATCCTGTATAACTTCCAGCTGCTGCGGCTTGCCGGAGAAAACGGTGTGGCGGCTTACGGCGTCATCATGTACGCAGCCTTCCTGTTTGTGGCGGTGTTCGTGGGCTATGCCGTGGGCAGCGCACCCATCGTCAGCTTCCATTACGGCGCGCGCAACCACGCCGAGGTGCATAACCTCTACCAAAAGAGTCTGCGCCTCATCGCCGTGGTAGCTGTGAGCATGACCGCCGTATCCATGGTGCTTATTCCCTATGTGGCACGTATCTTTGTGGGCTACGATACCCAGCTGCTGGCGCTGACCAGCCGCGCCTTCCGGCTGTATGCGCTGAGCTTCCTCATCATGGGCTTCAACGTGTATGCGTCCTCCTTCTTCACGGCGCTGGGGGACGGCGTGACCAGCGCCCTCATCTCCTTTCTGCGCACGCTGGTGTTCCAGCTTGCCGCGCTGCTCCTGCTGCCCGCCCTGTGGGGCATTGACGGCGTGTGGCTGGCTGTCACCGCCGCCGAGCTGGCCGCGCTGGCGGTGCAGTACCTGCGGGTGTACGCCCTGCTCTCCCCCCTTACCACCATTATCTTTGCCTCGGACAACTATCTGCGCATCTGCGGCAAGATCCGCATGAGCATGTGGCTGAACATCCTCATGTCCATTCTCACCGCCGTGCTGGAGTTTTTCCTGCTGGCGGTGCTGAAATGGGGCATCTGGGCGGCGGCCCTGGCCTCCTCCCTGGGCATGATCGCCTGTGTGGCCATCGCCCTGTACCCCTTTGCCCGGGGCAAGCTGCAGCTGAAGTTCTGCCGGCCCAGGTTCTCCGTGTCCATGGTGAAGCAGATCGTGGCCTGCGGCAGCCCCAACTTTCTGAACAATATCTCCGGCCGTGTCACCTCCATCATCATGAACGCGGTGCTGCTGCGGGTGGGGGGACAGAACGCCGTGTCCATTTACGGCATCCTCATGTATGTGGACGGCCTCATTCAGCCCCTCATGTACGGCTGCTGCGACTCCCTCCAGCCCGCCGTCAGCTACAACTGGGGGGCGGGCAGCAAGGGCCGCATCCTGGCCATCGAGCGGTACTGCTTCTCCGCCGCCGCAGTCATCTCTCTGCTGTCCGCGGTGGTTATGTTCCTGTTCCCCGATCAGATCACCGCCCTGTTCCTGTCCGGGATGGACGAGGGCTTCCTGGCCACCGCCCGGCTGGCCATCCAGCTGTTTGCCTTCACCTATGTGACCCGGTGGTTCTCCTTCGCCTGCCAGAGCTTTATGACCGCCCTGGAGCGGGCGGGGGAGGCCTCCCTCATCTCCATCTCCACTGCCCTGATCTTCCCGGTTCTGCTGCTGGCCGCCCTGTCCCCCTTCGGGCTCACCGGCATCTGGCTGAACTTCGCGGGGAGCTCTCTGCTGGCGGGGATTCTGGCCGGGCTCCTGCTCCTGCGCTTCTGGAAGAAGCACTGGAAAACCGCCTCCGCCACATAAAAACTGCCCCCGGGCCGCAGGCCCGGGGGCTTATTGCGTTTTATGGAATGACCAAGAGTGTTTCCAATACTTGTCCGTCTTGAAGTGCGGAGACCAATTCGATGCTCCAGTTTTCCGCCACCGCCTCAAAGGGAACATAGAGGACACCATTTTTCCAGCGTACATAGCGTATGACTTCTTCTCCGTCGCTGTTTACGAGGTTTTGCGAGACGGCTTCCCCGTTGACCAGTACGTCGGTGGACCCCACTGTGGCTTCAATGGTGACTCCGCGGTATGTTGCTGTGGCGGTCTGGGTCTCCTCGTCCCAAGTGTAATCCGCGCCCAACCCCTGACAGATGGCCTCCAGCGGGAGATACCAGTGGTAATAACGCTCCTCAACATCCATTTGGACTGTAAAGGGGTACAGGTGCTTATCCACCTCTGCCGGGAAGGGCTGTGAGCCGTCCACCGGGAATTCTATATCTCCAAAGATAAACGATTTCACCTGGGAGAGATCCACCACTTGTGCGAAGGTCCGGTTGCAGGTATGGACCCGGCTGCCCTCCTGAGTGGGGGTAACATCGTCCAGCCAGTGCCCGCTTTTATATTCTGCACCCAGCTGTGAGGATGTGAGGATATTCCCGTCTTTCATACGAAGGAAAAAGGACTCATCTGCCCCGCCAAGACTGGGCCCGTCCCAGTCGGATTCATACGTCTCCAGAACTACGCTCAGGGATGTCATTCCCAATGTAAATTCATAGAGCACGCCGCGCGTTCCAGTCAAAGCATTGACCGTGACCTCCTGCATTGGTTCCCCATGGATGGCCTCTGACATTTCATTTAGGGGGATTTCTAATGCCAAATCGTGCCCCAGAAAGTCTAGCCAGAGTTCAAAGGGTTCATCCTGAATTCCCAAGAAGCTGGAGAAACTGAAGTTCAGCTTCCATGAACGGCTGACGCCGGACGGGGCGGGCAGCTCGCTGCTGCTCAGGCTGGGTAGACTTTTGGTAAAGTCATAGCAGAATGTATCGGGGCCTGTAGAGCCGCTCTCCATGAGGGAGTCCACCATCTCCTGTCCCCAGGTCTCCCGGTGTGTCTCAGCAATGACCTTGTTGCTCTTTAAATCCTCAATGGCCTGGTCGTTGAGGCCGGTGACGGTGATGACAGCGTAGATGTTCTGTCCATCATACAAGCTGCTGTCCAGGGTCAGCCGGTAATCTGAGTTCTCCGCGCTGCCCACCGCCGTCTGAACATAGGACTCCAGCTGGCTGGTGTCCCCGGTAAAAAACAGGTCCAGCACGCCGTAGTGGTTGGCCACCGCCACCGCCGACCCGGTGAGCACCACCAGGGCGGCCGCCAGGGACAGCAATAGTTTCTTCTTGTGCATGGGTCTCCTCCTTCTGGTCTGGCTGGCCGGGTGTTCCGGCTCCTCCGCCTCGATCTGGTCCATCACCCGGTCCATGACCCGGTCCAGGTCGGGCTCCGGGTACTGGGGGGACAGCTCCAGGTCCTCCCACAGCTCATGGATGTGACTGCGCATCCAGCATCCCTCCTTCCTGGGTCAGACGCTCCTTCAGCTTCCTGCGCCCCCGGCACAGCCGGGACCGGGCGGTGGACGGGCGCATCTTCAGGTCCCGGCACACCTGGTCCAGGGGCTCCTCCTCATAGTAGTACCGGAGAAACAATGTGCGGTCGGGCTCCTCCATGCTCTCCACCAGGGCCCGCAGCCGCTCCTCCGCCTCCCGCCGCTCCGCCTGCTCCTCCGGGCCGGGGGCGGGGTCGGGGAGGCCGTCGGGCACCGGGTGGGTCTCCTTTTTCCGGCGGAGAAAGTCCACCGCCCGGTTCCGGGCCACCGCCGCCAGCCAGGATTTCAGGGACTTGTCCGGGTCCAGCCCCTCCCGGCTCCGCCACAGGGACAGGAATACGTCGGACAGCAGCTCCTCCAGATCCTCCCGGCTGGCCTGCCCCCGCAGGGTGTTGCCCAGCACCGCCGACGTGTAGCCGGCGTAGACCTCCATGGTCCGGCGCAGGGCGGCGCGCTCTCCGGCCTGAAGCGCCCGGATCAACGCCTGGTCGTCCATCTCGATCCCTCCTTTGTGTCTCTCTGCCCCTATATACGCACCGGGGGAGGGCGGTGCTGCAAACAGGTTCTGTTTTTTTGAGCATACCGGCCCGGTCCTCTCCCGTCAAGAGGGACCGCCCCAAGAAAACCTTGCCATTCTGACCCGGGGATGGTATACTGATACCACTCAAACATTTGTACCAGGAGGGATGACTGTGACCCTCGCATTCTGCGTGGACGACCGGGGCGGCCTGTCCTTCAACCGCCGCCGCCAGAGCCGGGACCGGGCGGTGTCCGCCGACCTGCTCTCCCAGGCCGGGGACCGTACCCTCTGGGTGGAGCCCTACTCCCGCCCCCTGTTCCCTGAGGAAGCCGAACACATCCGCACGGCGGAGGAGCCCTGGACCCAGGCGGGTCCGGAGGATGTTTGTTTCCTGGAGCTCACCGGCCCCGGCCCCGCCCTGGAGCGGGCGGACCAGCTCATCCTCTACCGGTGGAACCGGCACTACCCCTCCGACCGGAAGATCGCCCTGCCCCCGGAGGGCTGGACCCTGACCGGCCGGACGGAATTTCCCGGAAACTCCCACGACGTGATTACAAAGGAGATTTACCAGCGATGAAGCGTATCCAGCAAGTTTCCCTGTCCCTGTTTCTGCTCCTGTGCCTGCTCCTGTCCGCCTGCGGGGCTGTGCCCGGGAGGACCCAGACCTCCTTCTCTCTGGAGGACGTGCCGGCCTTCTCCGGCGAGCCCTATGTGGTACTCAGCGACAACCAGCCAGACTTCACCCAGGAGGAGCTGGACCAGGCCGCCCAGGGCTTTGAGGAGTACAGCCCCCTGGATTCCCTGGGCCGGTGCGGCACCGCCTGGGCCAGCGTGGGGCTGGACACCATGCCCACCCAGGACCGGGAGTCCATCAGCAGCGTGAAACCCTCCGGCTGGCAGACCGCCAAGTACGACACCGAGCTGGTGGACGGGGGCTACCTCTACAACCGCTGCCATCTCATCGGCTTTCAGCTTACCGGGGAGAACGCCAACGAGGAGAACCTGATCACCGGCACCCGGTACCTGAATGTGGAGGGGATGCTCCCCTTTGAAAATCTGGTGGCCGACTACGTGAAGGAGACGGGGAACCATGTGCTCTACCGGGTGACCCCGGTGTTCTCCGGCACGGAGCTGGTGGCCCGGGGGGTGGAGCTGGAGGCCCTTTCGGTGGAGGATGGCGGCGAGGGCGTGTGCTTCCATGTGTACTGCTACAACAACCAGCCGGGTATTGCCATCGACTACGCCACCGGGGAGAGCTGGCTGGACGGGGAGGAGCCCCAGAGCTCGGGCTCCGGCGCCGCCTCCTCCAGTGCGGGCAGCTCCAGCGGGGAGACCGGCGCGGAGACGGAGCAGCACTATGTGCTCAATACCAACTCGAAAAAATTCCACCTGCCCGACTGCTCCGGGGTGGAGAACATGAACCCCTCCAACCGCCAGGACTACACCGGCACCCGCCAGTCTCTCCTGGACCAGGGCTACTCCCCCTGCGGGACGTGCAAGCCCTGAGCAGGGGAGTACACATCAAAATCAGTATCAATCGGGCCCGGAGAGGAGCTGTTTTGCCCCTCTCCGGGCCCCGCTGTCCCTGTCCAAAGGCGCGCCCAATCGTTTACCCCTTCACTTTCACAGAAAGTTTACAGGCCTGTTTCTTGTTTTTAAAGGGATAGTGTGTTATAGTATAAAAGACTTGGACCCGCCCGCAAAGCCGCGGCGGCACAGGAATTTTTCTGTGCCCGGGTCCATGGAATCTCTGTTTTGCAGATTTGACGGAGGTATTCTCCCTTGAAGCCAGACAAAAGAAACAACAACAATCCCAACGGAGGCGGCAACAACAACCGGCGCAATGCGTTCGGACTGGTGAGCATTGTCCTGTGGGCCCTGTTCCTGACGCTGTTGTTCCGGGGCTGCATGTCCTCCTATGAGAACGCAAACACCGTCACAGTCCCCTATACCACCTTCCGGGAGTGGCTGGTGGAGGACAAGATTCAGACGGCAGTGATCGACAGCAGTCAGATCACCTTCACCCTGAAGGACGGCGTGGAGGTGGAGCTGCCCCAGAGTGAGCAGTCCGACACCAGCAGCCAGACTCAGGAGCTGATGCAGTCTCTCATCCCCACCCGCCAGCAGGACCCCAATGAGCCCGTCCAGTATGTGACCGTCCGGCTGTCCGGCGTCTCGGACGATGAGCTGATGAGCCTGCTGACCCAGTACCTCAGAACTGAGGACGGCGAGTACGCCTACACCGAGCCGGCGGACAGCTCGCTGTACCTGCTCAACCTGTTCCTGGCCTATGTGCTGCCCGTCCTCGTTATGGTGGGCCTGTTCTGGTTCCTGTTCCGGGGCGTGGGCGGCAAAGGCGGCATCGGCGGCATGGGCAACCTGGGCAAGTCCAACGCCAAGGTCTATGTGGAGAAAAAGACCGGCGTCACCTTCCTGGACGTGGCCGGCCAGGACGAGGCCAAGGAGTCCCTGCAGGAGATCATCGACATCCTGCACAACCCCCAGAAGTACACCGAGATCGGCGCCAAGCTGCCCAAGGGCGCCCTGCTGGTGGGCCCGCCGGGCACCGGCAAGACCCTGCTGGCCAAGGCGGTGGCCGGAGAGGCGGGAGTGCCCTTCTTCTCCATCAGCGGCTCCGACTTCGTGGAGATGTTCGTGGGCATGGGCGCGGCCCGGGTCCGGGACCTGTTCAAAGAGGCCGCCAAGATGGCCCCCTGCATCATCTTCATCGACGAGATCGACACCATCGGCAAGTCCCGCGACAACCGCATGGGCGGCAACGACGAGCGGGAGCAGACCCTGAACCAGCTGCTGGCCGAGCTGGACGGCTTTGACCCCGGCAAGGGCATCATCGTCCTGGGCGCCACCAACCGGCCCGAGGTGCTGGACAAGGCCCTGCTGCGGCCCGGCCGCTTCGACCGGCGCATTACCATCGACCGGCCCAACCTGGCCGGCCGTCTGGCCACCCTCCAGGTGCACACCCGGAAGATCAAGCTGTCCGAGGACGTGGACCTGAAGAAGATCGCCCTGGCCACCGCCGGGTGCGTGGGCGCCGACCTGGCCAACCTGGTGAACGAGGCCGCCCTCCGGGCGGTGCGCCACGGCCGGAGGCTGGTGACCCAGGAGGACCTGCTGGCCTCCTTCGAGTTCGTCATCGCCGGCAGCGAGAAGAAAAATTCCGTGCTCACCGAGTTCGAGAAGAAGCTGGTGGCCTACCACGAGGTGGGCCACGCCATGGTGGCCTACAAGCAGAAGAACGCCGAGCCGGTGCAGAAGATCACCATCGTCCCCCACACCCAGGGCTCTCTGGGCTACACCCTGCTGATGCCCGAGGAGGACAAGACCAACCTGCGCACCAAGGAAGAGCTCATGGCCCAGATCACCGTCTCCATGGGCGGCCGGGCCGCCGAGGAGGTGGTCATGCACACCATGACCAACGGCGCCTCCCAGGATATCCAGGAGGCCACCAACATCGCCCGGAACATGGTTGCCATGTTCGGCATGAGCGACGAGTTCGGCATGATGGCCCTGGCCTCCCGCCGCAGCCAGTACCTGGACGGCGGCTACGGCATCGACTGCGCCCAGGACACCGCCGCCGCCATGGACCGGGCGGTGCGGGATCTCATCGACGCCTGCTACAAGAAGGCGGTGGAGATCCTCTCCCACAGCCGGGAGGACATGGACAAGGTGGTGGAGTACCTGCTGGAGAAGGAGACCATCACCGGCGCGGAGATGGTGGCTATTCTGGAGGGCCGCGACCCCGCCCTGGCGGACAACTTCCCCGACCCGGACGGGAAAGGAACGGCCGGGCCCCCGGCAGAGCCCGTCTCCGCCCCCATCCCCCTGAGCGGCGGCGAGCCCCAGCCCCCCGACGGCGGCGGCATGGAGTTCGGCCCCGAGGGCAAGCCCAAGGAATAAGCAAAAAGGAACCCCCGCGAGTCCGCGGGGGTTCCTTTTTGTGCCCGGTCATGGGAACGCCGCCCACTCCAGGCCGGAGGGGCCATCTGAAAAGGCCGCCCCCTCCACTTGGCGGGTACAGGTCCGGCCCAGACTGTCCACCGCCTCCACCAGCAGGAGCACCTCGTCCCCTGCCTCCACTCGGGTTTGACGCTGGAAATCTGATACATCGGCCTCCAGGCGGCCGTGCTCCACCGGAAGGGACTGTCCCCACTCCGGCGCGCCGTTCCGGTACTGGCGAAGGACGGCGCGCTCTACTGTCACTAAGGAGCCCTCGGGGGGCACACAGGCCGCCCAAATACTCCCGTCCCAGGTCCATATCCCGCCGGACAGGGTTCCGCCCTTCCCCTTCCGCGCCGTCAGCTCCAGCGGGGCCAGGGCTTCGGCGGTCACGGTCCACTCTCCCAGCTCCTGCCGGTACTCCGCGCCGGAGGGAGTGCGCGTCCGCAGCGTGAAATGGTACTCCTCACCCAGAGGAAGGCGCAGCTCCGCCTCATAGGCCAGGCCGTCCCGGTCGGCCCGGGCGGTGAATCGCTCTCCGCCCCCCTCCGCCGTCACCGACAGGCCCAACCCCGGCGCCTCCACCTCGGGGACGGCCCGGAACCGCCAGCAAAAGGTGCCGTCCTCCCCCAGGGCGGCGACTCCCCGCTCCTCCACCTGCCACATCCGGCCGTCCGCCAGGGCGGCGGCATTTTTCACCACCTGCTGCTGGTAGGTCTTGAACTCAGGCTTGAGCGCCTCCCCCAAGGGTGTTCACCCTTAGGACCAGCACGACGCATACAGCGCCCAGCGCCGCCGACAGCAGGGGCCACAGCCGCCTTTTCCACCTGGGTACGACGGGCCGGGGCGGTTCGGCGGCCGCCGCCTCCTCTACCCCCAGCAGCACCCCTACCGGGAGGTGAAACAGGCGGCTCAGGGCCACCAGCTTGTCCACCTCCGGCACCGCGCCGTCGGCCTCCCATTTGGAGATGGCCTGCCGGGTGACGCCCAGCGCCTCCCCCAGGCCCTCCTGGGACAGGCCCAGCCGCTTCCGCTCCGCCTGAATACGCTGCCCAAGGGTCACAGAACACCCCTCCCTTCTCTGCCTCCCAGTATAGCCGAACGGGGGCCGCCTTGACAACCAAGCCGCCGTTTCCTTTTGTCAACCGCCGGTTGCCCCTCCGCTCTCCGGGTCAAAGAAGGCCGCCAGCCGGTCTTGCCCGCCGAACAGGTTGTTGTACTGGAGGCGCTGGTAGTCCTCAATCCGGGCGGTGAAATCGTTGGTCTCCAGATGGCTGTAGGCCCGGCCCGCCGCGTCCGTATAGCCCACGAAGGTGAGGGCGGGCAGCTCCTCCTGGAGCTGCCACAGGAAGTCCCCGTAGGGGGTGCCCGCAATGCCCGCGTACCGCAGGAGGTACTGGCCCAGGAAGTTGAGGCTGGTCGTCTCCGGCCCCGTCCCGGGCAGGGGATAGTTGGCCCAGATGACAAAGGGCACATAGTATTTGCCCATATACTGCTCCATAGTCATCTGCTCCTGGGTGACGCCGTAGGCCAGATCGAGGAAGCCCTGCTCCACCGAGGGCTGGTGATCCCCGAACATAATCACGATGGTGGGCTCGTCAAAGACCCGGAGATACTCCACCAGGGCGCGGAAGGCCGCGTCGGTCTTGCCCGCCAGGGTGAGGTACTGCTCCGCCATGGGGTACCGGCCGGGCGCATCGGTGAGGGTCACCTCGGCCGGGTAGTCCTCCACCGTGTAGCCGCCATGGTTTTGAATGGTGACGTTGAACAGGAAGAGCGGCTGTCCCTCCTCCTTATGCTCAAACTCCCAGATGATCTGGTCAAAATCCGACTGGTCGCTCACATACCCGTGCTCAAAGGTCTGGGGCACATCCATGAGATCGCCGTACTTGTAGTCGTCAAAGCCCAGATTGGGATAGGCCCGGTCCCGCTGCCAGGAGGTCTGCTCCCCGGGGTGGAAAGCCAGGGTATCGTAGCCCAGCTCCTTCAGGTGGGAGGCCAGGGAGGCGGTGGGCCCCAGTACGTACTGCTGGTAGGGAATGCTGCCCGAGGGCAGAAAAGCCATGGAATTCCCCGTCAAAAACTCAAATTCGCTGGCGCTGGTCCCCGCGCCGAACAC
>ERZ857801.3400-NODE-3400-length-11183-cov-4.403666_pt1 | contig 11183 bp, 9 predicted proteins | sample MGYA00519762_ERZ857801 | MGnify/ENA primary metagenome ERZ857801 (study PRJEB31778, sample SAMEA3449368) | human gut metagenome | biome: human gut; feature: human-associated habitat; material: faeces | place: United Kingdom | collected 2010/2012 ...
CTGAACCCGTTTTTGGACAGTATCAAAGAGTTGGAGCAATGACGTACTACGATCTGATTCTCAAATACGACTGGGAAACGACGCGGCGCAAGATCTACGCCTCGACCGATGCCGACGTGGAGCGGGCGCTCGCTCACGATCGGCCTTCGATGGATGATTTCGCCGCGCTCGTTTCGCCGGCGGCCGACAAATATCTCGACGCGATGGCGGCCGAGAGCTACCGCATTACCCGCCGCCGGTTCGGCAACGTGATGCAGCTCTATATTCCGCTCTATCTGGCCAATATATGTCAGAACCACTGCGTCTACTGCGGTTTCAACTGCACGAACAAGATTCATCGGGCCATCCTGACGCCCGACGAGATTCACGAGGAGTGCCGCGCGATCAAGAAAGACCCGTTCCAACATATTCTGCTCGTGACGGGCGAGGCTCCCCGTTCGTCGAGCGTGCAGTACATGGCCGACTCGATGGAGATCGTCAAGCAGTACTTCCAGCAGATTTCGCTCGAGGTGCAGCCGCTCGAGACCGACGAGTACCGCCTGCTGATGGATCACGGGCTGCACTCGGTCTACGTCTATCAGGAAACGTACAACCGCGAGCGCTATCCGGTCTATCACCTGCGCGGCCGCAAGGCCGACTACCGCTACCGGCTCGAGACGCCCGACCGCCTGTGCGAGGCCGGCGTCTACAAGGTCGGCGTGGGCAACCTGATCGGGCTGGAGGACTGGCGCACCGAGGCGTTCTTCACGGCGCTGCACGTCCGCTATTTGGAGAACCGGTACTGGCGCACGAAGTATTCGATCGCCTTCCCGCGCCTGCGGCCTTATTACGGCGAGGACGGGTTCAATCCCGAGCATCCGACCACCGAGCGCAACTTGCTGCAGCTGATCTGCGCCTACCGCTTGCTGAGCGAGGACGTCGAGCTCTCCATATCGACCCGCGAGAGCGCCGCTTGCCGCGACACGGTGATGCCGTTCGGCGTGACGGTCATGAGCGCCGGATCGAAGACGACTCCGGGGGGGTACGCGCATCCGATCGACGAGCTGGAGCAGTGGGCCGTCAACGACTCCCGGACGCCCGCCGAGGTGTTCGACGCCGTCCGGGCCAAAGGGTTCGAGCCCGTGTGGAAGGATTGGTCGCTTTTCATGCAGGAAGCGAATATTCCCGCGTAAATTTTGCTATATTTGTCACAGTCGAGCCAAGCTGCGGACAGTATTCCGGCGGGGATGGATCTTATCTCACCCATCGATTCCCCGAAGCGGGCTGTCCGCAGTTTTTCGGGGCGGCGGACCAAGGGAAGGAACATGCGAATACTGATTCAGCGCGTACGGCGCGCATCGGTCGGGATCGGGGGAAGCGTCCGATCCTCGATCGGACGGGGATTGTTGGTTTTGGTCGGAATCGGACCGGACGACGGCGAGGACGATGTCCGCTATCTGTGCGAGAAGCTTGTGAAGCTCCGCATTTTCGACGATGAGGCCGGCGTGATGAACCGCTCGGTCGTAGACGCGGGGGGCGATGTGTTGGTTGTCAGTCAGTTCACGCTGTATGCCTCGACGCGCAAGGGCAACCGTCCCTCTTATGTCCGAGCGGCCGGGCCCGAGGCGGCCGTGCCGCTTTACGAGCGTTTCGTCGCCGTGACGGGGAAGCTGCTCGGACGGCCCGTGCAGACGGGCGTGTTCGGAGCCGATATGCAGATCGAACTGGTGAACGACGGGCCGGTAACGATCTGGATCGATTCGAAACGGAAAGAATATTGACAACGTACAAAGGCGGTAGGATATGACGATCAAGGAGGCGCAGGAACTGGTAGACGCATGGGGCGACAAGCATGCGATCCGTCACAACGAACTGGCGAACATGGCCTTGCTGACCGAGGAGATCGGCAAGCTGGCGCGCGTGATGGTCCGCCGCTACGGCGAGCACGCGGCCGATCCCCGTTTCCGGGGCGAGGCGACCGACGAGATCGGGGATATTCTGTGGGCTCTGATCGGCGTGGCCAACCAGACGGGCGTCGATCTGACCGCCGCGCTGATCCGCGCGCTGGAGCGCAAGAGCGAGGAGTCGGAGGCTCCCTCGGGCCGGAAGGCGTGATTTCGGGCGAACGTTGCGAGGTGGTTGCGGCTTTTCTGCCGATTTTGGTGCGGATCGGAAGGATTGTCGCTTGCTCGGGCGAATGAAAATGAATCGGACAGTTGCATACTTCGAGGTGCCAAGGTTCGTACGCGGATTTCCATATCTGTTGGCTGCGGCCTTGCGGTCGCGGATTGCGTATCCGATTGGGTCTCTATCATGAAGTTTCTTTTATAGATTAAAGGGTTTTCATACGAGGAAACCGGAAACGTCGGGAGCTCGGGAACTCGCGGAGGTGTCGGGGACGTCGGCGAAGCTTTCGAGGTCTGTTGTTTTTTTCGAAGCAAAGACCCGAGAGCGGGGAAGGGCGGAAAACATTGGACGGCAAGGATTTTTCTCGTGCGGCTCCGAAGCGGCGGGACGGCACTCGCTGCCGGTCGGGAGCGGCCCGTTCGTTGCCATGCGGTTGGCGGTTTCGGAACGCTTCGCCGGGTCGGTCGCGCATGGAGGAAAGGTGCCGGATTCCGATAGCGCGGCCGAGTGACGGTATGCTTCGTGCCGGACGGGGAATATGCTGCGGGGCGGACGACGGTTCGCTCCGATTCGCTATCTTTGCAGTCGAAGAAAACGAACCGTGCTATGACGACCAATCTCAGACAACTCTTTCTGGAACATGTGGGTCAGACTTCCGACAACCCGATGATGCTCGAAGTGGAGCGCGCCGAGGGCGTGTACCTGTACGGCCCGGACGGACGGCGGTGGATCGATCTGATCTCCGGCGTGTCGGTCAGCGCCGTCGGGCACGGCAACCGCCGGGTGATCGACGCGATCTGCGCTCAGGCGCGCGATTACCTTCATCTGATGGTCTACGGCGAGGCGGTCGAGTCGCCGCAGGTGCGCTATGCCGAGCGGATCGCTTCGCTGCTGCCCGATCCGCTCGACACGGTCTACTTCGTCAATTCGGGCAGCGAGGCCGTCGAAGGGGCGCTCAAACTGGCCAAGCGCTATACCGGCCGTACCGAGCTGGTCTACTACCGGAATGCCTATCATGGCAGTACGGCCGGTTCGCTGAGCGTCATGGGAGGAGAAGAGTACCGCAATTCCTATCGTCCGCTGCTGCCCGACACGCGTTGCATTCGCTTCAACGAGCCCGGCGACCTGAAATACATTACCTCGCGGACGGCCTGCGTAATCATCGAGCCCGTTCAGGGCGAGGGGGGGATCGTCCTTTCGGAAAAGGGCTATCTGGAAGCGTTGCGCCGCCGTTGCGACGAGACCGGCGCGCTGCTCGTTTTCGACGAGATACAGACCGGGCTGGGCCGGACCGGCACGCTCTATTTTTTTCAGCAGTACGGCGTCGTGCCCGATATACTATGTACGGCCAAGGCGTTCGGAGGAGGCATGCCGCTCGGAGCCTTCATCGCTCCGAACCGGATCATGTCGTCGCTGAAGACCAATCCGGTGCTCGGGCACATCACGACTTTCGGCGGTCATCCGGTCTGCTGCGCCGCCGGCTTGGCGGCCCTCGAGTTCATCCTGTCGGAGGGGCTCATGGAGCAGGCCGACGCGAAGGGGGCGCAGTACGAGCGTCGTTTGGTCGGGCATCCGGCCGTGCGTGAGATTCGGCGCACAGGTCTGCTGATGGGCGTCGAGTTCGGCGATCCGGCCCTGACGCAGCGCATCGTGCTGCGCGCGGTCGAGCGCGGTCTGATGACCGAGTGGTTTCTGTTCCGCGATACGGCCATGCGGATCGCTCCGCCGCTGACGATCACCCCTGCCGAGATCGACGAGTCGTGCGACATCCTGCTCGACGTGCTGCGCGAGGTGACGGGTTCTTGACGGTGCCGACTCGATACGTACGCTACGGTATAACGGCCTCTCCGAAAGAGTCGAGAAATGAAGTTTTCATAAACTCATGTATGGCGAACGAGTCCGTACGGATAGTTCGGATTCCGTTCCGTGGCGGGGCGATACGGTCGTGTCGGGATTTTCCGATGAACGGTTTGCGCTCGGAACGTTCGTACCGGCAGCGATTTTCGTATATTTGATTTTCCGAAAATTGAAAATTCGTCGTTATATGGGCCGATATGTGAATAAAAAGCTCAAGATATCTTGGAATGAGGAGCTGGCCGAGCATTATGGGATCGTATTGAGTAAAGCCGGTTATCAAGTGGAAAAGTACGGAGACGATGGGTCGGACGAGGGTTCGTTGGACTTCGGTTGCGAAATTACCCCGGTGGAAGGTAAGACCATAAAACAGGATATCGTTTTGTATGGTGTGGTTTTGGATTCGAAGGGAAGAATAATATGCAGGAGCGATTCTTGCCGTTTGTATGCGGAGAATTTTTATATTGAAAAGCTTTGGTCCACGGGGATGTGCGTTAATCTGAAGAAACTGAGCGAAATAAAAATCTACATCGAAGCTCTTTAGGATCGCATGGCTTCAGTGTATGACGATATGAAATGATGAATCGGTAGGATTCGCATGGTGCCCGTGGCTTGCAATGGGTTTTGCCGCGAATTGAAAATAGAAGAGATTTTCCTGACGATATATCGTATGGTCCGTTACCGTCTTACGGATTGAAGAACGATTTCACCTCTTCGGAATTTGGCTATCGACAGGCTTCGACATGAATTTCGGCAGAGACGATGCGCCGTTTTTGTCGGAGTTTGCCGGGTGCCGAGCAGGCGATCGGAGGTGAGTCCGTATTCCGGAGCCCGCTGTCGTTCGTTTGCCTTATCGTATTTGCTGTCGGGTGCGTGTGGCCGGTCCCGTGCATCGCCGGCTCGTGCTACCGGAAATAGCTGCCATTATTGAGAAAAAGAGAAACCGAACGCTGCGGCGAGGAACACTCTTCGCCGCAGCGTTCGGTCTTACCGGTTCGCCCGAACGGAAGTCGGGCCTCTCGTATTACCTGTTGGGGATAAAGGGCAGCTTGACGATCCGGGCGGCTACCGGCTTTTCGCGGATGACGACCGCTATCGGCGTGCCCGGCTCGGCATAGGCCGTTTCGACGTAACCCATGCCGATGCCTTTTTTGAGCGTGGGCGACATCGTGCCCGACGTGACGGAGCCGATCGCGCGTCCCTCGGCGTCGGCAAGCCGGTAGCCATGGCGCGGCACGCCGCGCTCGGTCAGCTCGAAACCGACCAGCCGGCGGCTCACGCCCTCGCGCTTCTGCCGTTCGAGCAACGGGCGGTCGATGAAGTCGCGGTCGCCGCCGGTCTTGGTGATCCAGCCCAGACCGGCCTCGACGGGCGACGTCGTATCGTCGATGTCGTTGCCGTAAAGGCAGTAGCCCATTTCGAGCCGCAGCGTGTCGCGCGCGCCGAGCCCGATATTCTGCAGCCCGTCTCTCTCGCCGGCTTGCCACAGCGCTTCCCACAGGCGCGGAGCGTCCTCGTTCGCTACGTAGATTTCGCATCCGCCCGCTCCGGTGTAGCCCGTTGCCGATACGATAGCGTCGGCGATGCCGGCGACCTCGGTCTTGACGAACGTATAATAGGCGAGTTTTCCGAGGTCGGCGGCAGGGCACAGGCGCTGGACGATCCGCATCGCCAGCGGTCCCTGAACGGCCAGCTGGGCGATCTCGTCCGATGCGTTGTAGAGTTCGCGTCCGGGCCGGAGACCGAAACGTTCGCCGGCGGCGACCAGATGGTTCCAGTCTTTCTCGACGTTGGCCGCGTTGACGACGAGCAGGTAGGTCTCGGCGTCGATCCGGTAGACCAGAATGTCGTCGACGATGCCGCCCCGGCCGTTCGGCAGGCAGGAATACTGTATCTTGCCGTTGTACAGCGAGGCCGCGTCGTTGCTGCCGACGTAGCGCAGCAGGTCGAGCGCTCGAGGCCCCTTGACCCAGATCTCGCCCATGTGGCTCACGTCGAACACGCCGGCACGGGCGCGCACGGCCGCGTGCTCGTCGTTGATCCCGGTGAATTCGATCGGCATGTCGTAGCCGGCGAACCCGGCCATTCGCGCGCCGTTTCGGATATGATACGGAGTAAAGGGAGTCGTTTTCATAGAGAAAAGATTTTGATTTTTCGCGAAATTACGTGTTTTTATTCTAATTTTATACCCGATTCGATGAAAAACCGATGTTATTGAAAATTCTGCTCATAGCGCTGATCGTCTACGTGATCGTCGTCACGCGGGCCCGCGTACGGCTGCCTCATCCGGGGCTTCAGGCGACCGTCGACGTACTGCAGGCTGCTACGCTGCGCGACGAGCACGTCGTGGCGACCGCCGGTTCGTCGAGTACGCCGACGCGCAGCAGCCGGCTCTTCCCGCAGGCGATCCGTATGCCGAGCGGCTCGAGCGGCTGACTTCGCGCTATGCGGCCGTGAACGGCGTGCCGCTGAATTTCCGCGTCTACCGGACGCCGCAGGTCAACGCGTTCGCGACGGCCGACGGCAGCATACGCATCTACTCGGGCCTGATGGACCGCATGAGCGACGACGAGCTGATGGCAGTCGTCGGCCACGAAATGGGACATATCCGCAACAGCGACTCGCTCGGCGCGATGCGCAAAGCCTGTCTGACCTCGGCGATCCGCAACACGCTGGGGGCCGCCGGAGGCGTGATCGGCGCGCTCAGTTCGTCGCAATGGGGCGCGCTGGCCGAGCGGCTGACCTCGGCCGGTTTTTCCCGGAAGCAGGAATATGCGGCCGACGATTTCGCCTTCGGTTTTTTGCTGCGTAACGGCTACGACCCGTACGCGATGGCTACGGCTCTCGACAAGCTGGCGCGGCTCGCCTCTGCGGAACAAGGCGCCGGCAAGGAGCTTCTGCAGCTTTTCTCGACTCATCCCGACAGCGCGGAGCGTGCCCGGCGAATGCGCGAGAAGGCCGATGCCGCGCGGTCCGGTACGGAAGGCTGAGGCGCTTGCAGCGCCGATCCGTCGGATTCGCCGGAGCTTTCTGGCGAAGAGGGCCGCGCACGGGGCACGCTTCAGGAACGGAGGCTTTCAGGAACGTGTTATGAAGAAGTTTATGATCGCCATCGCTTTAGGTTGTAACGACGTCCGTCTCGCTTGTCCGAAGCGAATCTGAAACGGCAAAGCCTTTGACGGATTGTGGAAATTGTCCGTAAGGTGGCGTCCCTTTCCCTTGTCGCATAATGAGCGTCTCCTGCCTCGAGTGAGCGGGACATGGTCTGCCTCGTGCCGAAAACAGTCCGTCGTTGCCCGGACGAATCTTCCGACGCGCTGTCGGATGCGGCCGGCCTCTTGACGGGACCTGCGCCGGCTGGCCCGTTTCTTGCACGCGCTCCGATGCAACCTTTTTATTCCGTGAGCAGTATGAGCAACGTCGTCAAAGCCCATCTGGGCCTGATCCTGTCGTATGTGATCTGGGCCGTCAACTATCCGCTGTATAAGGTTATCATGCCGCATTACATATCGCCTTACGCGATGACGATGCTGGTCGTAGGCGTCGCGGCGCTGCTGGCTTTCGGTTCGATGCTTTTCGTGCCGATCGAGCCGGTCCGCAGGCAGGATATCCTGAAACTGGTCGCGGCGGCCGCGCTGATGGGGATCGCCAAAAAACTGTTCCTGATGGTCGGCATCCAGCATACCAGCCCGATCGACGCGTCGATCATCGCTACGCTGGGGCCGATTCTGGTGCTCGTCATTTCGGTGATGTTTCTCGTCGACCGCTTTACGCCGATGAAGGTGCTGGGCATGGCGCTCGGTCTCGCGGGCGCGCTCGTGGTGATTCTCAGCGGAAGCGGGATGCAGGCGCCGTCGGACAAGCTGGGGGGCGATGCGGTCGTGCTGCTGGCTATCGTCGCCTCCTCGTTCTCGATGGTGTGGCTCAAGGAACTGATCGTGCGCTATAAGCCGGTCACGCTGCTGCGCTGGATCTATCCGGTGGCGGCCGTGATGATGCTTCCCATCGGGCTTGGCCCGTTGCTGCGTACCGATTTCTCGGCCATGCCGGCTCATGTCGCGTGGATCGTGGCCTATGTTGCCGTCGTACCTACGTTCGGGCCGAATTACCTCCTTATTTACAGCCTGCACTACGTGAAGCCCACGATCAGCAGCATCTATTTCTATTTGGAGCCCGTCATCGCGACGGCGATTTCCGTGGCGATGCATATGGACACGCTGTCGTGGGACCGCGCGCTGGCCTCTCTGGCGGTATTCGCCGGCGTTCTGCTCGTCGTGCTTTCCTATAAGAACCGTCCCTCGACGCCGCGCCATACCGGGGAGTAGCCCGGTGCTTCGGGCTGTGGCTTTCCTGCGGGTCGGCGAGCGGCCGTCCGTCCGGGCGTCGGGATGCGTCGCCGGCGCGATCGGTCGGAGTTCGAATTGATAATCTGCCGAAAAATATCTAATTTTGCATTTTCATGAGCAAACGAGGATATTTCAGCTATGGGCAGTTCTAAATTCAAGGAATACAAAGGGCTCGACCTCCCGGCCGTCAACAGCGAGGTGCTGGAGCGGTGGGACGCCGTCGATGCGTTCGGCAAAAGCATCTCGACCCGCGAAGGGCATCCGACGTTCGTGTTTTACGAGGGACCTCCCTCGGCCAACGGCATGCCGGGCATCCACCATGTGATGGCCCGCACGATCAAGGACGTCGTCTGCCGCTACAAGACCCAGCGGGGCTTTCTGGTCCATCGCAAGGCCGGATGGGATACGCACGGACTGCCCGTCGAGCTGGGCGTCGAGAAGAAGCTCGGCATCACGAAGGAGGATATCGGGACGAAAATATCGATCGAGGAGTACAACCGCATCTGCCGCAAGGAAGTGATGACCTATACCGACGCATGGGAGCGGCTGACGCGCCGGATGGGCTATTGGATCGACATGAAGGACCCGTACATCACCTATGACAACAAGTATATCGAGACGCTGTGGCATCTGCTTGCCGAACTGTATAAGAAGGGGCTCCTTTACAAAGGCTATACGATTCAGCCGTACTCGCCGGCGGCCGGTACGGGCCTCAGCAATCACGAGTTGAACCAGCCCGGCTGTTACCGCGACGTGAAGGACACGACCTGCACGGCCCTGTTCCGCATCGTGCGCGACCAGCAGAGCGAACGGTTGTTCGACGGGGCCGACGGCGACGTGTACTTCATGGCATGGACGACGACGCCCTGGACGCTGCCTTCGAACACGGCGCTGGCCGTGGGGCCCGCTATCCGCTACGTGCGCGTGCGGTCGTTCAATCCCTATACGGGCGCTCCGCTTACCGTCTTTTTGGCCAAAGACCTGTGCCCGGCCTATTTCCCGAAGAAGAACGAAGACCTTCCGATGGACGGCTACGAGGCCGGCGGCAAAAACGTACCGTTCCGTGTCGAGGGCGAGTACGTGGGCAAGGACCTGGCAGGCATCCGCTACGAGCCGCTGCTCCCGTGGATCGCGCCCGACGGCGATGCGTTCCGCGTCATCACCGGCGACTACGTGACGACCGAGGACGGTACCGGCATCGTGCATATCGCGCCGACGTTCGGCGCCGACGACGACCGGGTGGCCAAGCAGAGCGGCATCCCGCCGCTGGTGGTCGTCGATCGCGCGGGCAAGCGCCAACCGATGGTCGACCGCACGGGCAAGTTCTTCCGTCTGGAGGACCTCGATCCCGAGTTCGTCCGCACGCACGTCGATGCGGCGGCCTACGGCGAGTTCGCGGGGCGGTTCGTCAAGAATGCCTACGACCCGACGCTGAGCGAGGCCGATCCGACGCTCGACGTCGATCTCTGCATGAAGCTCAAGTTCGAGGGCAAGGCGTTCCGCATCGAGAAGCATACGCACAACTATCCCCATTGCTGGCGTACCGACAAGCCTGTGCTGTACTATCCGCTCGACTCGTGGTTTATCCGCACGACGGCCGTCAAGGACCGCCTGATCGCGCTGAACCGTACGATCGACTGGAAGCCCGAAAGTACCGGCTCGGGCCGCTTCGGCAAGTGGCTCGAAAACCTCGTCGACTGGAACCTTTCGCGCTCGCGTTACTGGGGAACTCCGCTGCCGATCTGGGCTACGGAGGATCACGGCGAGCTGAAGTGCATCGGGTCGGTCGCCGAGCTGAAAGCCGAGATCGACCGTTCGGTCGAGGCCGGCTTCATGTCCGAGAATCCGCTGAAGGATTTCGCCGAGGGCGATTTCAGCAAGGAAAATTACGCTAAATTCGACCTGCACCGTCCGTATGTCGATCAGATCGTGCTCGTGTCGAGTCGGGGCGAGCGCATGATGCGCGAGCCGGACCTGATCGACGTGTGGTTCGACTCGGGAGCCATGCCCTACGCGCAGGCGCATTATCCGTTCGAAATCGACGGAGAGGAGTTCCGTCGGGTTTACCCGGCCGATTTCGTGGCCGAGGGCGTCGATCAGACGCGGGGTTGGTTCTTCACGCTGCATGCGCTGGCCACGATGCTGTTCGACAGCGTCGCTTTCCGGCATATCATCTCGAACGGACTGGTGCTCGACAAGAACGGCAACAAGATGAGCAAGCGGTTGGGCAACGCCGTCGATCCGTTCGAGGTGATCGAGAAGTACGGCTCGGACGCCGTGCGCTGGTACATGATCTCGAATTCCCAGCCGTGGGACAATCTTAAGTTCGACGTCGAGGGCGTGGACGAAGTGCGCCGCAAGTTCTTCGGCACGCTTTACAATACGTACAGCTTTTTCGCGCTTTATGCCAACATCGACTCCTTCACCGGGGCGGAGCCCGAAGTGCCTGTGGCGGAGCGTCCCGAGATCGACCGTTGGATCATCTCGCTGCTTCATACGCTCGTGCGCACGGTGACCGATTCGCTCGAGTCCTACGATCCGACTCCCGCCGCCCGCGCGATTCAGGAGTTCGTCTGCGAGAACCTGTCGAACTGGTACGTGCGGCTGAACCGCAAACGGTTCTGGGGCGGCGGACTGACGCGCGACAAGCTGGCGGCCTATCAGACGCTGTACGCCTGCCTCGAGACCGTAGCGCAATTGGCCGCTCCGTTCGCGCCGTTCATTACGGATCGGATATTTACGGACCTGAATGCCGTCAGCGGTCGTCACGGCGACGCGTCGGTTCACCTGAGCGATTTCCCGTCGAGCGATCCCTCGCTGGTCGATACCGATCTGGAAGAGAAGATGTCGCTGGCCCAGAAGGTTTCGTCGATGGTG
>ERZ857801.3406-NODE-3406-length-11135-cov-8.710560_pt1 | contig 11135 bp, 8 predicted proteins | sample MGYA00519762_ERZ857801 | MGnify/ENA primary metagenome ERZ857801 (study PRJEB31778, sample SAMEA3449368) | human gut metagenome | biome: human gut; feature: human-associated habitat; material: faeces | place: United Kingdom | collected 2010/2012 ...
CTCATATAAAAACCGTGCACGTGTCTACCTATCAGGCAGCAAGTGGTGCGGGTGCCGCTGCCATGGACGAATTGTACGAACAATATCGTCAGGTATTGGCAAACGAACCTGTGACTGTAGAGAAGTTTGCCTATCAGTTGGCTTTCAACCTGATTCCGCAGATCGACGTGTTTACAGAAAACGGTTATACGAAAGAAGAGATGAAGATGTATAATGAAACACGCAAGATCATGCATTCTGACGTAAAAGTTAGCGCAACTTGCGTACGTGTTCCTGCATTACGTGCTCACTCTGAAAGTATTTGGGTAGAAACTGAACGTCCGATTTCCGTAGAAGAGGCTCGTGAAGCATTCGCTAACGGTGAAGGTCTGGTTCTGCAGGACAATCCTGCCGAAAAAGAATACCCGATGCCGCTGTTCCTGGCAGGTAAAGATCCGGTATACGTAGGCCGTATCCGCAAAGACCTGACAAACGAAAACGGATTGACTTTCTGGATTGTAGGTGACCAGATCAAGAAAGGCGCTGCACTGAATGCTGTGCAGATTGCCGAATATCTGATTAAAGTAAAAAATATCTAATACAATAGACTGGATATAATATCCGGTCAATGATAGATAAGCCAAATAAATCAACCGGTTTGCAATGTGATAGTAATCGCAATGCAAGCCGGTTTTTTATTCTCCAAGCTGCAATTAGAGGGAAAATACCTATTCGTAGGTAACGAGTCACTAGTTATAGGTATCAGGATTTGCCAAAATAACTATTTATAGCGATTGATACAAACTCGTTTTTTATCGAATTTTGCGCAAAACTTATCTATGAAGTATTGTCTTTTTAATATAGCATTCTGGGGGCTACTATTTTTCAATTTATTTGAGGCCGCAGCTAATTCAAACATCTATACAATCTCGGGACGTGTGACCGAGGCAAAAACGAATTCTCCCCTGCCTGGTACTTCTATTCTCATTAAAGGTACCTATTTGTGGGCCGTATCCAATCAGAAAGGAGAATTTACGATACAAGGAGTACAGGAAGGGAAATATAATCTGGAGGTTTCTTTTTTGGGTTATGTACCGGCAACAATTCCCGTAAATGTGCGCAGCAATATCAATAACCTTCCTATCATACTCAAAGAAAATACACTTGCACTGGATGATGTAGTCGTTACTGCACAAGCACCTAAAAATGAATTAAACACGACGCTCACCATCGGAAATCATGCATTGGAGCATCTACAGGTATCCAACGTGAGCGATATCTCCGCTCTCCTTCCGGGAGGAAAGACTAAAGTGCCGGATCTTACCGCCAATAATATCTTCTCATTACGCGACGGAGGGTCAACAGCCGGCAATGCCGCATTTGGAACAGCCGTAGAAGTGGATGGAGTTCGTATTGGAAACAATGGTTCGTTTGGCAATATGAGCGGAGTGGATACCCGGAATATTACTGTTGCAGATATTGAATCGGTGGAAGTCATCACCGGAGTGCCTTCGGCAGAATATGGAGACTTGAATAGTGGTATGGTCAAGATTCACACCCGGAAAGGGAAAACACCCTGGAACATATTGCTGTCTATCAATCCTCGCACCGAACAGGTTTCATTTGCTAAAGGATTGGATTTAGGAAACGATAAAGGAGTCATCAACATAAACGGTGAGTGGACCAAGGCTACTCAAAAGTTGGTATCTCCCTATTCTTCTTATACAAGAAGAGGATTCTCTGCCGGATATAGCAACACGTTCCGCAACGTATTAAGATTCGACATCGGTGTTACAGGCAATATCGGAGGAATGAATACCAAAGATGATCCTGATGCCTATTCGGGAGAATACAACAAAGTGAGAGATAACGTATTCCGGACAAACACTTCACTGGCCTGGCTGCTCAACAAATCGTGGATAACCAACCTTAAGTTCGACGCATCAATATACTACAATGATAACAACTCCCACGCGCATACGTTCTACTCCTATGCATCGGAGCAACCGGCTGTCCATGCCACGGAGGAAGGATATTTTATGGCAAACAAACTGCCATATACTTACTTTGCCGACCAAATCATCGACTCCAAAGAACTGGATTATGCCGCATCGTTAAAATATGAATGGAACAGACGGTTTAAGACTGTAAACAGCAACCTGAAAGCGGGTGTTCAATGGAAAGCAACAGGCAATGTGGGTGAAGGAGAATATTACAAAGACCCGTCATTGGCTCCGAACGGTTATCGTCCCCGTCCTTACACTACTTATCCATATATGCATAATGTTTCGCTTTATGCAGAAGAAAGTCTGTCATTTCCTGTGGGAAATACCATGCTTAGACTGATGGCAGGGGTGCGTTGGGAACATTTGTTTATCAAGGGAACGAAATATAAGAACCTGAATACTCTTTCACCACGTTTCAATGCCAGATGGCAGTTGAACGAATATATCGCTATCCGTGGCGGCTGGGGAATTACCGAAAAGCTGCCCTCTTTCTACACCTTGTATCCCAAACAGGAATATCGGGACATACAGACCTTCGGCTTTTCCTATAATAAGATTGAATCATCTTATATATATTATAGTCAGCCCTACACGTTATTGCACAATGAAAACCTACGCTGGCAACGGAATCAGAACGCAGAAATCGGTCTGGACGTCAACATTGCCCGTACCAGAATTTCATTAGTCGGTTATTTCAACCGTACCAAGCTGCCGTATAAATACGCAAGTACTTATACTCCGTTCTCCTATGATGTGCTCCAATTGCCGGATGGATTCACTATGCCGACTAACCCGCAAATCAATGTAGATAACCAGACAGGGATGGTTTACATACGCGACAATGCATCCAGTTACTGGACTCCTATGGATGTCAAAGTGACCGACCAGACTTTTGTAAAGTCAACTTCTCCCGACAATGGAATGGACGTGATTCGTCGCGGAGCGGAAATGATTGTTGATTTCCCGGAAATTACTCCGATTCGCACGCAATTCCGGGTAGATGCCGCTTATACTTATACGAAATACATCGACAACTCTTTATCGTATTATTATCAGAATGGATGGTCGCACACCAGTCTTGCCAATCGTTCTTACCAATATGTAGGTATCTACGCCAACGGCGACAACTTATCGACTACTGCCAACGGCAAGCGTACCCACTCGCTGGATGCCAATATCACAGCCATCACCCGTATTCCGAAAGCCAGACTGATTATCTCGTGCCGACTGGAAGCTTCGCTTGTGAAGCGTTCGCAGAACATCTCCGAGTATCAAGGAAAAGAATATGCTTTCAATGTGAGCGAAAGCAGTAATACCCAAACCGGGGGAAGTATCTATGACGGTAACTCTTATACCGCTATCTGGCCGGTAGCATACCTCGACCTGAATAATGAGATGCATCCTTTCACATCAGCGGAAGCCGCGAATCCGGAATTCTCCTACCTGATACGCAAATCGGGCAATGCCTATACATTTGCAGCAGACGGATATGATCCTTATTTTTCTGCCAATATCAATATCACCAAAGAGATTGGAGACTATGTATCTCTTTCTCTCAATGCGATTAATTTCACCAACTCACGGCCTTATGTAAAATCTCATGCAACGGGTGTAAGCGCTCTCTTCACCCCGGATTTCTATTATGGACTTACTTGCCGTATCAAATTCTAACTATATGAAACAATTCATCTACATATTATTACTAACAGTGACTGGCATCTTTGCGGGATGCACAGATATCGATAAAGAGAATCCGTATGACAACCAGTTGCACAGCCTGCAGGTTACTGCCGTATATCCGGACGGATACACGGATCATCTCCGGGAAGGAGTGACCGTAAAGATTGAAGATGTCGACCGTGGAAATTCTTACAAGGCTAAAACCGACAAGAATGGAGTGGCGCAATTCTCTTTGACCAAAGGTATATACCGCGTACAAGTCAGCGACAAAGGCGGAAAGGATATTTTCAACGGATTAGCTGATAATGTCAAACTAACCAGCGGAGACATATCTCTTAATCTCCCACTCATTCATTCCAAGGCCGGGACGATCATTATTAAAGAGATTTACTGCGGAGGATGCACAAAGTTACCGCTGGAAGGAAATTATCAATCCGACAAGTACATTATCCTGCATAATAACGACTCGGAAGTGCAATATCTGGATAGTTTATGCTTCGGAGCACTCGACCCTTACAATTCACAAGCCACTAATGTATGGGTGACACAGGATGAAGCAACCGGAGCAACTATCTTCAAGGACTTTGCTCCCATCGTTCAGTGTATCTGGCAATTTGGCGGTACCGGTAAAACGTTCCCGCTTCAGCCGGGAGAAGATGCAGTGATTGCCATCAACGGAGCGGTTGACCATGCGGCACAATATCCGCAATCTGTCAACCTGAACAAACCCGGATATTTTGTATGCTATAATAATGTTTATTTTCCGAACACACAGTATCATCCGGCTCCGGGCGACCAGATCACACCGGATCATTACCTGAACGTAGTGTTGAAGACTGGTCAGGCGAACGCCTATTCATTCTCGATATTTTCTCCTGCCGCGGTTATTTTTAAAGCCAAGGATACCACGATACAGGACTTCGTTCTAAAAGAGGGAAGCGTCATACAAAAACCGGGAAGCACTACGGATCAGGTGATAGCGATACCACTTGACTGGGTGATTGATGGCACGGAAGTATATTATGGCGGTTCTTCCAACAATAAAAAGCGTATTTCTCCATCCATCGATGCGGGATATGTCACTCAAAGTGCCACATACAACGGACGCAGTTTATACCGTCATGTGGATGAAGAAGCGACACAGGAAGTGGGTTACGAAGTACTGGTAGATACAAACAACTCTTCTACCGATTTTTATGAACGGGAAAAACAATCTTTGCATGAGTGAGATGAAGAAAATATATATAACAGGCCTTTGGATCCTATGTCTGACATCCGGAGTTTCGGCGCAGACTTATGACATCATCGAACGGCGTAACTCCTGGAATGCCGGGACAAATGTCACAGGTATCATGATGGACAGTATTTCTGCTTCCTATGCCGAACTGTACGGAAAGAATAACCACGGTGATTTCCACAACTATTACGAAGCAAAAGAAGCATGGAGTGCCGGAGCGGTAGCAAAGTCCATCACTCATCTGAAAGGCTATTCACTGACGGGTTCATTCTCATTCGATCATACTTCAGGCAAGGATATGAGCGGTTCGATGTTTATCCACCCAGGATTTTATCCCGTAGACCTCCTGGAGTTCACACCCGGACGTAAAGACTTGCAAACTTACACTTTCATGGGTGGTATTGCAACTGATATTTCACCCAACTGGCGATTAGGAGGAAAGATAGACTTTGCCGCTTCCAACTATTCCAAACGAAAGGACTTGCGGCATACCAATTACCGACTGGATTTGAAAATAGCCCCCAGCGTCATGTATCATTCGGGAGATATGGCGATCGGCTTTTCCTATATTCTCGGTAAAAACAGTGAATCAGTGAAAGCAGAAGTCATCGGTACAGCCGAAAACTCTTACAATGCTTTTCTGGATAAAGGACTTATGTATGGAGCTTACGAGGCATGGGACGGGAGTGGAATCCATCTTAGTGAATCGGGTGTCAACGGTTTCCCCATCAAAGAATTGTCGAACGGGGGAGCCTTGCAACTTCAATGGAAAGGATTTTACGGAGATGCTGAATACACGTATTCTTCAGGTTCTGCCGGTGAAAGAGATGCTATCTGGTTTAAATTTCCAACCCACCGAATTACCTCCCATTTGAGTTATCATTTCAAACAGGAAAAGAAAGAGCATTTTCTGCGACTGAACTTGCAATGGTCACATCTGGTCAACAACGAAAATGTGATAACCAAAGAAACTGTGAACGGGATAACGACCACTCACGTACACGGTTCCAATCGTATTTTTGAGCAGGATGTTTTCTCTGCTAATCCCGAATATGAATTGATTAGTCCCCGCACGGAACTTCGCCTGGGAACGAATATATCAACATTCAGACGACTGACCACACAGATGTATCCTTATGTGGTTTCGGAAAAGATGATTTGTAGCCAGACTTATATCTCCAGCGTATTTCATCTGGGGAAACTCGACCTGAAAGCGGCTGCATCCTTTGCCATAGGAAACTTTACCGAGAAAAACAGGACTACGGCAACAGATACGGAACCGGGTGATCCGCCTTATCGGCTGACTGATTATTACAATCTGAAAAATGAATATGCAACCGCCCCACAAGCGACATTTCATCTCGGATTGCGCTATCATTTCAACTATGGAATTTATGCGGAAGTACAGGGTAGTTATACGCACGGTTTCAACCTGCAATATATAGATGGTTCGAACCGTTGGAACGAGACTATCAAATTAGGATATACTTTTTGAAAACAATGAATATAAATAAACTAAATTATTAAGCAATGAAAAAGAGTTTGACATTTATCTTCGCAGCAGCGCTTTTGGTATCTTGCCAACAGGAAGAGAACGAAGCTACGACTCCTGCAAACAGTCGCATTACTATCTCTCCTATTATTACACGTGCTACGGAAGTTAACTTTGAGACCGGAGATAAAATCGGTGTTACAATCACCCAAAACGGTGACTTCGTATATGCAGAGAATAAACAGATGACATACAATGACGGAGTATTTGCAGGCGATTTACTCTGGTACCCGGAAGGAAATGACAAATCGCAAATAGTAGCCTATTATCCCTATAAGGAGGGTAATACTCCGGCTTCATTTACTGTTGAAACCGATCAGACTAGTGGATATGGAGCGTCAGATTTTATGGCAGCAAAGAAATCGGATGTACTTCCGACTACCAACGTTATAAGCATGAACTTCAAACACATGTTTACTAAATTAGTGATTAATGTAACAAAGGAAATAGAAGCTAACATCTCGTCCATCACATTGAAAGGTTCTATCCCGACTGCAACTCTTGATTTGAGTGCTCTCACAGTGACTGCTGATGCAAACGCCTCCGCAACAAGCATTGTTGCACAAGCCGTTAAAGCGAATGAGACATACCGCGCCATTATCGTTCCCCAAACAGTAGCCTTGACGCTTGAAGTAGCAACATCTGACGGCAAGACCTTGTCACAGAAGCTCACATCTACCACTTTGGCACAAGGAGGACAATACAGTGTGAACATTCGCGTGTTACCTGACGATATAGAAGTCAAACTTAGTGGTGACATTGAAAACTGGACAGATGAGGGTGAAATTGGAGCTGATAATGAGATTCCTTTCGAGGAACATCTCGATCAGAACTATTTCCTGTATGATAATGTAAAATATAAGACTGTAACTCTCTCAAACGGTACGACATGGATGGCTGAACCGCTTATTTATTTACCGAAAGGGTATACTCCTTCAAGTGATCCAACTGCTGATAGCCATGTTTGGTATCCGTATGAAATCACAGCCGACGGTGCAACCGTAGCTACAACAAAAGAAAGTGCCATAAAAGAATTAGGTTATCTATATGATTTCCAGGCTGCACTGGGTGGTAAAGAAATTACTGATAGTAATCTGACCTCCTTTGAAGGAGCACAAGGAATCTGCCCGAAAGGATGGCACATACCGACACGTCTGGAGTACTTTAATCTGGTAGGAAAAACAACGAATGATGCCGACGGCAAGGTACCGGCTGATGGTGATAAAGCTCTTTTTTATGATACAGCTTATGATGGAGCCAAAATATCATCACTGATGGATGCAGGATTCAATTACCAATTCTCCGGTGTTCGTATGGCAACAAGTCTTACAGGCGCCGGCAGCTACCAAAAAACTGCAATAGCAGATGACGCCAAGATTCAAGCTGCGTGGCATGGAAAACCGGCAATGAATTATCTCATGACTTCGACCGCCTACAAACCCATATACAATAGTACCAGCGGCCTACTAACCAATATACAGTTCTTTGGATTAATGAGTACAATCAATGCAACCAAGTATCCGGAAGGCAGATTATCATTATCTTATGTTAGCATTAAAGCCGGTATGCAAGTTCGTTGCATAAGGGATCAAGCCGGCAACTAAAAGACTAATATTTGTTTCATGCCTTGAAACCTTTAGTTTCTCGGTGAGAAACCAACAGTTTCAAGGTTTGAAACTACCAGTTTCAAACTGGGAAACTAAAAGTTTCAAGTAAGGCTACCCCCCTCGCCCGTAAGGCGAACTACGATAAGCTATAAACAAACGAAAAACAGATTACAAACTATATAAAAACGAAGCAATAACAATGAAAACAAAAAAGCTAACAATCGCAATTGCCATCATGGCAATGACTTTTATCGGAACTTCATGTGGTAACAAACAACAGAAAAGCGCATCAGAAGCAACTACAGAACAGTCTGCATCTTCCGCCTTGGAAATTGATTCTCTTCTTGCCAATGCCGAAAGCCTTGCAGGACAAGAAGTGACCATTGAAGGCGTCTGCACACATACCTGCAAACATGGCGCAAAGAAAATCTTCCTGATGGGTAGCGACGATACCCAAGTGATCCGTGTAGAAGCGGGCACTTTGGGAGCATTCGATCCTAAATGCGTGAACTCCATCGTTCGTGTTACCGGAACACTGAAAGAACAACGCATTGACGAAGCCTACCTCCAGAACTGGGAAGCGCAACTCAAAGCACAGGCTGCCGAGAAACACGGAACCGGTGAAGCCGGATGCGACTCTGAAAAGAAAGCACGTGGTGAAACAGCCAACAGCCCTGAAGCCCGCATTGCAGATTTCCGTGCAAAAATAGCCGACCGCAAGGCAGAAACAGGAAAAGAGTATTTATCTTTCTATTTCATGGAAGCTGACTCGTATGAAGTGGAGTAGTAACATCCGTAAGTGGAGTCGGCTCATACACCGTGACTTATCATTTATCTTTTCCGGAATGGTATTGATATATGCCATTTCCGGAATTGTAATGAATCACCGTGACACTATTAATCCGAACTTCTCCATCACACGGAAAGAGTATAAGATAGCAGAAAAGCTACCGGATAAAGCAGGAATGAATAAGGAGAAAGTGCTCACTCTCCTGGAACCATTGGGAGAAAGCGGCAACTATACCAAATATTACTTCCCGAAAACGGACGTAATGAAAGTATTCCTGAAAGGTGGCTCCAACCTTCTAGTAAACGTAAAGACAGGGGAAGCGGTATATGAATCCGTCACCCGCCGCCCGCTTATCGGAGCAATGTCCCGTTTACATTACAACCCGGGACAATGGTGGACTTACTTCGCGGATATTTTCGCCATCGCTCTTATTATCATTACTCTCTCCGGCATCATCATGCTGAAAGGAAATAAGGGTATTATCGGCAGAGGAGGAATTGAAGTCATTGTCGGAATCTTGATTCCCATTCTTTTCCTTTTCTTCTTTTGAATAGAATAACAGATTAAATCAAATGGAACATATTATCGAATGTAACAATCTGACGCACTATTACGGCAAACGGTTGATTTACGAAAATCTTAGTTTCACAGTACCCAAAGGACGCATCCTGGGACTGTTGGGAAAGAACGGTACAGGCAAGACCACCACTATCAATATCTTGAGCGGTTATCTGAAACCCCGTTCAGGGGAATGTCGCATCTTCGGACAGGAGATACAAACAATGGCACCGGCTCTGCGCCGCAATATCGGACTGCTCATCGAAGGTCATGTGCAATATCAATTCATGACCATCACCGAGATAGAGAAATTCTACGCAGCTTTCTACCCCGGTCAATGGAAAAAGGAAGCGTACTATGAACTGATGAATAAGTTGAAAGTCGCTCCCGGACAACGTATCTCGCGTATGTCCTGCGGACAACGTTCACAAGTAGCCCTCGGACTGATTCTCGCACAGAACCCGGAACTTCTCGTGCTGGATGATTTCTCCCTCGGACTCGATCCCGGCTATCGTCGCCTGTTTGTCGACTACCTCCGCGACTATGCCCGTTCAGAAGGAAAAACCGTCTTTCTGACCTCGCATATCATTCAGGACATGGAGAAACTCATCGACGACTGCATCGTCATGGATTACGGACGTATCCTCGTGCAGATGCCCGCAGGCGATCTGCTCGGTCGCTTCCGCCGTTACGAACTCGCGATCGCCGAGGGTGCCGCGCTTCCGGAAGCGCCCGAATTCCACCGCCCGACGGCGATCGGAGGGCGCGCCGAATTCTATTCGTTCGAAACGGAGGCCGAGGTGGCCGCCCGACTCCGGCAGGCGGGCATCGCCTGCGATACCCTGCGAAGCGACGCGCTGAACCTCGAAGACGCCTTTATCGGTCTCACCGGCAAGTACTGACAACGACATGAACAAAGCGATTTTCTACAAGGAGCGAATCAAGATCAGGCGGTTCTATCCGCTGGCGACCGCAATACTGGCCGGATTCACGGCCTATGCCCTGTTGCGCATCGGCCGCATGTACGCCTTCAACGGCGCGGCCTCGGTCTGGCTGGCCGTCCTCGACCGGGGCGACGTGCTGGTCGACCCGCTCAAATACCTGCCCGCGCTCGTAGGCGCAGGGCTGGGATTGGCCCAGTTTCTTCCCGAAATCACACAGAAACGGCTGAAACTCACGCTGCATCTGCCCGACTCGCGCCGAGCGATGATGCTGGGAATGCTCGGTTACGGCCTCGTGCTGCTGACAATGCTTTTCGCCGTGCAACTGCTCGCGATCGGTCTCTATCTGCGGCACCTCATGGCACCGGAACTGGTGCATGCCGTCGTATCGACGACGTTACCGTGGTATGCAGCCGGTTTCGCGGGTTATCTGTTCGCGGCGTGGATATGCATCGAACCCACATGGCGGCAGCGTCTGTTCGACGCGCTGATCGCCGCAGGCGTCATGCGGCTGCTCTTTTCGAGCGATGCGCTGCGCGTCTGCGCCCCCCTGCTGCCGTGGATCGCCGCCGTCGTGCTCTGCGCGCTCTTCTTTCCGCTCCACTCGACGCTCCGCTTCCGGCGGGGATGCCAAGACTAAAACCCGTACCGAAGCATGAAAACGATTAAAACGATCATCGTCCTGCTGGCCGCAGCGCTGCTGGCGTGGGCGCTGCCGTGGTGCTATGCCTTCGTCTGCTCCGAGCCGCAGGAATCTCCGCTGACGCTTTACAGTTGCGTGACGC
>ERZ857801.3411-NODE-3411-length-11126-cov-11.646283_pt1 | contig 11126 bp, 9 predicted proteins | sample MGYA00519762_ERZ857801 | MGnify/ENA primary metagenome ERZ857801 (study PRJEB31778, sample SAMEA3449368) | human gut metagenome | biome: human gut; feature: human-associated habitat; material: faeces | place: United Kingdom | collected 2010/2012 ...
TATTCCTACTACGTCTCTTGTACTACTTGTTGATATGTAATGCTTTCAAAGAACTTGCGCTATCGTTTCGATTGCGGCTGCAAAGGTAAGAACTTTTTTTTAACTGACAAACTTTTCAAGGAAAATTTTGAAAGTTTTTTTCCAAAGCCCCCGGATGGTCGGATATTCGCTTAGCCTAGCTAACCTCATCCTCGCTATCACTGAAACTACCTCATCATCATGTTAACTGCCGACCTTCTCGCTCGAATGCGGGTGCAAAAGTAATTCTTCTAATACAAACTTCCAAATGATTTGAAAACTTTTTTATACGTTCCGCTCTGGATACAAATACTCTATCTTCAAGGTACGTAAGAAAAAATATTGGGATATTATCATGATAAAAAGGAAAAAGTTCCTTTCACCTTCGCCCGAAAAAGTGTGATTTAAGTGATCGCAAAGATTTTCTTTCCGGAGCAAAATCAATCAAACACTGGTCAACCAGTCATTCTTGAACGTATTCGGAAAAGCAGCCGCTCTCCTATAGTAAAAAAGGAGAATGCATCCATACAGGCACATCCTCCTTCTTCTCTTATAAACTATATACTCTCTATGTCAACTATTCAAGAACGATCACCTTATATTTCGGGACCAAAATCTTCATGATAGTCCAACCGATCAAATAAGCGACGGCACATACGCAGAAGATAATGAAATAGCCGGCAGGCTTGCCAGTGAAGCCCATAAATGTCATCTGAGTAGCATCTGCATAAACAAACAGATTCCCGGCCACCTTCTGCAAGATCATGGAACCGACACCACCGGCCATACCTCCGATACCCGTAACGGTTGCAATAGCCGATTTCGGAAACATGTCACCGACAGTAGAGAAAATATTGGCAGACCATGACTGGTGAGCTGCACCACCGATACCAATCATGATAACCGGAAACCACGGAGAAATCGTACCCAACGGCTGCGCCAACAGTACCAACAAAGGAAAGAAAGCAAAAATCAACATCGCTTTCATACGAGCGGCATATGGGTTCATTCCACTTCGGTTAATAAAAATCGTCGGCAGTTTACCTCCGTAAATAGACAACATCGTGATGGCATACAAAGTAAAGATCAACCCCATGCCCAACGGATCGGAGGTCTTGATACCGAACTGCGTATTCAGATAAGTAAGGAGTCCAAAAAAGGAAAAACCACCAAACCCCGTCCGTCATGAATTTACCGACAACAAAGGCCCAAGTCTGTTTGAACGTGAAACATTGCAAGAAACCGATCTTCTTCTCGTGTTCTTCTTCAACGACGACAACGTCTTTTTCGTTTTTATCCTGTTCAATATACTCCAACTCGGCTTTATTCACATGTTTGCTCTTGTCCGGGGTCGTGTACATGAATACCCACAAACCCATCCAGACAAAACCGAGCGCACCGATCACGATAAAAGCCATTTCCCAGCCCCAAGCTTTTGCCAACAAGGGAATAGAGATAGGAGCGACCAAAGCCCCAATAGAAGCACCGGCATTGAAGATCGAAGTCGCATAAGCACGGTCTTTCTTTGGAAAGTATTCAGCCGTAACCTTGATAGCAGCGGGGAAGTTACCTGCTTCACCCAATGCCAGAATACAACGGGCAGCCAGAAAGAAATACATACTCACGGTTGCCAATATCACAACAACATCTCCTGTCGCTGCAATCAATTCGGCTGCACTATTCATTCCGACATAATGTTCGGTTGCAATACCACAACCGGCATGGAGACAGGCTCCGAACGACCAAACACCGATAGCCCAAAGATATCCTTTCTTCGTACCCATCCAGTCGATAAAACGGCCGGCAAACAGCATACAGATTGCATACACAATTGAGAAAACTGATGTTATCGTACCGTAATGGGATTCATCCCAATGGAACTCCGGTTTGATAAATTCATCCCAGGTCAAAGAAAGAACCTGGCGATCGAGGTAATTCACTGTTGTTGCAAAAAATAACATCGCACAGATTGTCCATCTGTAATTTGTCATTTTCTCACTTGCTTTTTGAAATGTGTTCATGATATTAATATTCGTTTTTCATAATACGGGGCAAATATAAGGCATTTTTTTTTGTTCTACACAAGTTTGTGTGTGCGAATACACGAAGTATTTTTATTTCTTTCACATCCCACCTCCGATTCTTAGAGGTTTGATTTGCATAAAATAAGCATTTTATGTACGTTTGTTTCTCCAATGTAAACTTTATAAATACCATGATTATTATGAAAAAGATTATTTATTTGGTACTTCTGGCCCTGATAACCGGTCTGGTCGCCCAAGCCCATGAAAAAACAGGCGAATGGAACGGATGCGACCGCTACGATTTCACCTTCAAGGATCGCCAGGCAACCATTGTCGTACCTAAAAAAGCAGCCAAAGGAAATCCGTGGATCTGGCGTCCGGCGTTCTTCGATGCTTTTCCAAGTGTGGACAAAGCGTTACTGGAAAAAGGGTTCCACATTGTTTATTACGATGTAACTCATCTATATGGAAGTCCAAGGGCAGTTTCTCTGGGCACCGAATTCTATGAGAATATGACGGATCTTTATAATCTTTCCGAAAAAGTCACGCTGGAAGGATTCAGCCGCGGCGGTTTGTTCGTCTTCAACTGGGCGGCTCAAAATACAGAGAAAGTGGCTTGTATATATGTAGACGCTCCTGTTTGCGACGTGTTTAGCTGGCCGGGAAGAAAAAACACGGCTTTGTGGAATGATCTGTTGAAGGAATGGAACCTGACAGATGCAGGAATGGAACATTTCAAAGGGAACCCGATCGACAACCTCGCCCCGATTGCAGCCGCAGGTATACCGATCATCAGTGTATGCGGCGACAGCGATCAGACCGTCCCCTACAAGGAAAACATGGATGTCGTACGTTCACGCTACCTTGCGGCAGGAGGTCCGGTGGAAGTTATCCTAAAGAAAGGGTGCGACCATCATCCACATAGTTTGGACAATCCGGAACCGGTAGTAGACTTCATCCTTCGCCAGCAGCCGGAGTACGAAAAGTATATACATTACAATGTACGTGGCAGCTTGCAAAACTCGTTCCGTAAATTCGAGAAAGAACGCCGGGCGCGGGTTGCCTTCCTGGGAGGTTCCATCACGGAAATGGACGGATGGCGCAATATGATAGAGCGACAACTACAGCAACGTTTCCCTTATACACAGTTCGAATGGGTAGAAGCAGGCATCGGTTCGACCGGGACGACTCCGGGTTCCTTCCGCCTGCAACATGACATCCTTTCGAAAGGGAAAGTCGACCTTCTTTTTGTCGAAGCCGCCGTAAACGACGACACGAACGGATTCAGCGCCCTCGAACAGATACGCGGCATGGAAGGGGAAGTGCGCCATGCTTTGGAAAGCAACCCGGAAATGGATATCGTCATGTTGCATTTCATCTATGACCCGTTTATCCCGATGATCGCCCGCCGCCAGATGCCGGATGTTATCCTGAATCACGAACGGGTGGCGAATCACTATCTTATTCCTTCGATTAATCTCTGCCAGGAGATCGGCGAACGGATGCAAAACGGCGAATTTACCTGGGACGAGTTCGGCGGCACTCATCCGAAACCTTTCGGCCATAAGTTTTATGCTGCCGCTATCGGCCATCTTTTCGACGAGATGTGGAAAGGAGTTTCGCCGGAAGGGACAATTGCGGCACACGACATTCCGGCCAAGCCGCTGGATGCCTACAGTTATTATAACGGAGACTTCATCGCTCTCGAAAAAGCCCACTTGAACAAAGGTTGGAAATTAGTAGACAACTGGCATCCCGACAACAAGGCCGGCAAGCGGAACGGCTTTGTCGATGTTCCTATGTTAGAAGCTACACGTCCAGGAGACCGACTAACACTGGATTTCCGGGGGAAAGCGATCGGTATTTTCTGCGTCAGCGGACCTTCTGCCGGAATCTTGGAATATAGTGTCGACGGCGCCCCGTTCAAAGAACTGGATACTTTCACTGAATGGAGCCACAATCTTTATATTCCCTGGGTCTACATGCTGGAAACGGAACTGAAAGACACGGATCACAAACTGGTTCTCCGCATATCAAAAAAGAAGAACCCCGCCTCACAGGGAACGGAATGCCAGATACGAAATTTCGTGGTAAACGGCAGATAAAGATTCTCCATTCGGCAAAAAGAAGACCTTCTTCTTACATAAGTTTTCGAAAAGGACTATCATACTATCATAATTCGAATATATCTATTGAATATCAATAAGTATAGGAATGATAGTAGCAAATTTGACTATCATGCTACTATCATTCCACAATCATAGTTGTCTGCCACTTTGGGATTTTTCCAAAAGAAACGGACTAATTTAACTAAAAACAGGCAGATCTATTCACAAATACCCTCGTTTTAACAAGATTCCACCCCCATCTGTACGGTCGCAGGACCTGGATATGAAAGGTGGTGAGACCCGGATGTCAAGAGAGACAAGTAGGTAATTACTTTAAAATAAGTCATATGCTTTCGAAAAAAATGTGCTTGTTTTATGATAGCATGATTATAGGAAAAGCAACTTTCATACCATCTATCATTCTACGCTCATTGATTTTTAATGAATTGACAACAAATCATGATAGTATAAAGGTAGTTTTCACAAAAGAAATCTGCATAGAGACAAAGGGATATTTGCCATCAAGAGCAAAGACTGATATCTTCATCCAAGACATTTTCAAAATCGTGATAGATCTAGCATCATGTATTCGGTTGGATATCATCCCAGTCTGCACCGCCATTCGCTCCGATAATCCAATTAAAAGCATAATGCCGTTCCATGACAACGTCCCCATTCAGCGAAGCAGGAGCTTCTTTTCCATGAACTCGTGCTTCCACACAAGCCCAATCATACCGAAGTGTAATATCGGCAGCATCCAATATTTCGGACTGCGAACGAGAGAAACCTTTCGAAAGCAATCCACCGATACCTTTATGTTGCCAGAAAATAGCAGCCAAAACAGGGACATCAATAATCTCAGACGGATAAGGCAAATCATCCACAACACCTGCCGCCCAAAGCAAAACACCGGCACATTCATAGCGCCATCCGAACAGAATACATTCCTGTTCTTCCGGATCAGGATTATCGATATAAGCAGCTTCGGCCGGTGACAGGTAAGATTCCACCTCGTACAACTGTTCCATCTTATTAAAATAGAACAAGGCTTCTTCCCGTCCCGAACCTCCCGAAAGCATGACTTCCGAATAGACAGCAACAGCAAACAACGCGGCGGCACGTTGCACCATCTCCTTCCGGCTTCTCAAACGGGCTTCACTTTCCAATGCTTCACTACGCAAATATTCCATATAAGGGACATGTTTCTCTTCGAGCAACGCAATCGAACGCAAACGTCTTTCCACATCAGCCTGAGCTTCTTCCTGGTAGTTCCCGTCCAATAAATCGGCATTCCCGACCGGGATAAATTCGGTCAACTGACTTTCGCCTTTGGCAGAGAAGAGGAGCTTCCCTTCACCGGTAAAGATCTGCATGCTCGGATAGAGCAGAAAACCGTTCACGTCTCCGGCAATCTCGAATAAACGGTTCAGGATATAGTTCGTCCGGTCTTCATTGTCGTTCAGATCGAAAGTGATCCCAGTCACACAGTTGAACACACGTATCTGGAGCAAGACATTTTCTTTTAGTCCAACCAATGGCGTCTTCACCTGCGAGAAATAATTGGCCATACCAGATATATGGGAAGCAATAAAGTCCGGCTTGCTCATCCGGTGCTTGATCGAGAAGATGACATGTGTTCCATCCGGCAAAGTCAAGTCGATCGTTTCGTCTTCACAAACAAATTCTTTGGTCATCTCTTTAAAACGTTCCCGGATTGCTTCCACGATACGGTTAGAATCTCCGATGACCGTGTACAAAGTAACATTCGCTTTTTCCATTTTTTACTTTTTTATATCCGAGCCACCGGATGGTTATAGCATTTTACAAAAATAGCAAATTATAAACATCCGCAAAGAAAATACTGCAACCCTTTTTCCTCTCCATCTTTTCATCATATTAGAAACAAACACCAGATATTATTATGAACAAGTTACTTTCGACTATTCTATCCGCCGTCTTATTGATGGACGGATTGTGCCAATCTTCCTGCAGCGATAATGACGACATCAAGCTGACAGGCATAGACGGGCGGCCCAGTGTCCTTCTTTCAAACGGGCTAGTTACCGCTTCATTCATTTACTCTGGCAACCAGTTTGCCGGGATCCAATATCCGGATGGGCAAGCGACTCATTTCAGTTATGAGGAAGGGGAATTATCCGGCATATTCTACACGCCTCCCAAAGATATGGCTGACGGACATGCCTGGGTACATTTTAACAAAATCGGGGACAAAACCTACGAAGTCAGCCGTGGAGGTGAACCGTCAATGGACATAGATTACCGAGAAGAGGTGACACTCGATACAAACGGCTTGCCCGTCAGAGTAACCTTCACCGGAATTTTCCAACAAGGGACGAACCAAGAAAAACAGATCGAGGAGGGCGACCGGAAATCCGATATTGAAAAGCTACCGATAATAACCAAAGAAACGGATATTTTAAACAATCGTACTTGCCCGTTTGAATGTACTTTTGCATGTTTTATCAGATAAAAAAGAAAAAAGATGATTAACATACAAAGTAAGAATGGAAACTCCAAGTTTTTTCTCCTTACCCTGTTAGGGATGTTGACGGCATTCGGGCCTTTTGTCACAGACATGTATCTCCCCAGCCTGCCTTCGATGGGAGAATATTTCAAGACAACACCTTCATTGGTACAATTAGGTTTGACAGCCAGTATGATCGGACTGACGGCAGGACAAATCTTTTTCGGCCCGCTAAGTGATAAGTATGGGCGTCGCTCTCCATTGTTAGCAGCCATGTATCTTTTTATCATTTCCACGATAGGTTGCATCTTTGCTCCCACTATCGAGATATTTGCAATACTGCGCTTGCTACAAGGGATTGTAGGTGCCGGCGGTATCGTAATCTCCCGTTCCGTCGCGACAGATATGTTCACCGGTAAAGAGTTGGCAAAGACACTTGCGATAATCGGAGCAATCAACGGAGTCGCTCCTGTAGCCGCTCCGATCATCGGAGGAGGCTTAACAGAAGGGATTGACTGGAAAGGGATCTTCTGGGTATTACTGGCATTAGGAATTATCCTGCTATTGGGATGCCGGCTTATCCGTCAGATTCCGCCGACCGGAAAACAACACGCTCGCCAGTAGCATAGGCATGCTTGTCCTTTCCATTATCGTATGTATAGCCATGAACCTAAATTGCAATTTCTGGATTTACGAGGGATTGCTAATCACCTTACTATTCATGATGGGCTTCTCTTTCACCTCGACTACCGCCTTGGCTATGGAATGTGAACGTGAACATGCCGGCACAGCTTCGGCTTTATCGGGTGCAGTCGGCTTTGGGTTCGGAGGACTGGTATCTCCTTTAGTCGGATTGGACGATACGATGGTCACGACGGGTATTGTCTTCATGGCATGCGCAACTTGCTCTTTGGGTTGCATACTTTGGGCAAGGAAGATCAACGCGTTCCGGGAAGTATCTCCCATCATGCGGAAAAGGGCAACATTCGCACCGACATAAGATGGAAATCGGCAAGTACTTAAAAACACAAAAGGTTTACACTCAATGTGTAAACCTTTTGTGTGGTCCCACTTGGGCTTGAACCAAGGACTCCCTGATTATGAGTCAGGTGCTCTAACCAACTGAGCTATAGGACCTGTTCAAAGCGTAGCTCTGAAATCGGGTGCAATATTACGATTTATAATCGAGATATGCAAATGTTAAAGTAGAAATCTTACTTTTCTGCAGATTCCTCAGCACCGAACTCCATCAGGTAAGCCTTGATGAAATCATCAATTTTACCATCCATCACACCGTTGACATCGGATGTCTGGAAATTGGTACGATGGTCTTTTACACGACGATCATCAAACACATAGCTACGGATCTGGGAACCCCATTCGATCTTTTTCTTTCCGGCTTCCACCTTTGCCTGCTCTTCCATACGATGTTGCAATTCCTTATCGTACAAGATTGAACGCAACTGACGCATCGCATTCTCCCGATTCTTAGGCTGGTCGCGGGTTTCCGTATTCTCGATCAGGATCTCTTCTTCTTCGCCCGTGTAAGGATCTTTAAATTGATAACGCAGACGCACTCCGGATTCCACCTTGTTCACGTTCTGCCCACCGGCACCTCCCGAACGGAACGTGTCCCAAGAGATGGCAGCCTGATCGATTTTCACCTCGATCGTGTCGTCGACCAGCGGGGTGACAAAAACAGAAGCAAATGAAGTCATTCGCTTGCCTTGCGCATTATAAGGAGACACACGTACCAGACGATGCACACCGTTTTCACCCTTCAAATATCCGTAAGCATAGTCGCCTTCGATGTTGAGAGTCGCCGTTTTAATACCGGCCTCATCCCCTTCCTGATAGTTGGCTACGGAAATCTTATATCCATTCGCCTCCGCCCAACGCGTATACATACGGAGCAACATGGAAGCCCAGTCCTGGCTTTCCGTACCGCCGGCACCGGAGTTGATCTTCAGCACACAACTCATCTGGTCGGCTTCCTGACGCAACATATTGCGGAACTCCAGGCTTTCCACCAACTGGATGGCATTGCCATAAGCCTCGTCAACTTCTTCTTCGCTGACGATTCCTTCTTTTACATAATCATAAGCCAACTGCAATTCTTCTGCTGCAGCATGAACCTCGTTATAAAGTTCGATCCACTTTTTCAGTTCTTTTACTTTCTTCATCTGGACTTCCGCCCGTTTGGCATCTTCCCAGAAACCAGGATCATGAGTGCGTAACTCTTCTTCTTCTAACTGGATGGTCTTACCATCTATGTCAAAGATACCCCCTCAGCGCTTGCTCGCGCTCCAACACATTGTGTAGTTGGTCTGATGTGATCATAAAAATTCTTGTTTTTAAATTTGTCCCGCAAAGATACTCAATTTTCCTGACTATCAAAATGTCACAGCTACCCCATCTAAACCGGATTACTACCCCACATATTCGAAGCTTCTTCGTACATCTTTTCGATCGGATCTGCGTATTTCTTCAGAATGACGGAACGACGGAGCTTAAGTGTATCCGTCAGTTCAGCCCCCATCGTAAAAGGTTCGGACAGCAAGGTGAAGCGCTTGATCTTCTCATAAGAAGCCAAGTTCTTCTGGTTTTCCTCAATATGTGTCTCGATCAGGCGAAGGATTTCCTTATTTCGGACAAGTTCTTTCCGGCTACCGACAGCCAGCCCCTTTTCTTCGGCATACTTTTCCAATAATGGATAAGCGGGAACAATCAACGCGCTGACAAACTTACGCTGGTCACCGATAACAGCAATCTGTTCGATATACTGATCGCCGCTCATAACCATTTCAATCGCTTGCGGAGCGATGTATTTGCCGTTCGATGTCTTATATAAGTCCTTGATACGTTCAGTAAAGAACAACGTGTTCCCTTCCATCCTTCCGGCATCTCCTGTACGAAAATAACCATCTTCTGTAAACGCCTTTTCATTTTCGGCTGGCTTATTATAATAACCGGACATCACAGTCTTGCCTTTTACCAGAATTTCGCTATTCTCCGGATCAATCCGTACCTGTACATCTGGCATGACTTCTCCGATCGAACCGAACTGAAATCCGATTTCAGGATAGAAGCAGACGGTCGCTGTCGTCTCGCTCAAACCGTAACCATACACAATAGGGATATTGACAGACTGCAAAAATTCATTGACCGTATCCGAGAGCGGCGCACCGGCCACCGGGAAAAAACGACCACGTTCGATCCCCAACACCCGTTTCAGCAAATTGAAAACAGTCTTATTATACATTTCGAACTTCAATTTCAACCCGAAAGGAGCCGGAATGCTCTTATTTTTATATTCCAGGTTATACTTGCGCCCGGTCTCGATAGCATCCAAAAAGATTTTCTTCATGGTGGAAGATGACGAGTTGATCTTTTCATGCACGCCGGCATATACCTTCTCCCAGAACCGAGGGACGTTGCACATCAATGTAGGGTGTACCTCCGGTAATGTCTTCTGAATCATTTTAGGATCCTGGTTGATCGCAATCGTCACTCCCTTATGCAGGCAATAGTAAGACCACGCTTTTTCAAAAATATGAGTCAGTGGCAAGAAACACATAGAAAGGTCTTTATCCGTCACCATCGGGAGGCGGATGTCATGGATACGCATGGCTTCCAAATAATTGGAATGATGGAGCATGACACCTTTGGATTCTCCTGTCGTCCCGGAAGTATATATTATGGTAGCCAAGTCTTCCGGCACCGCTTCGTTCGTACGGATCTTTACCGTTGTCTCGGCATGCGCATTATCGCCCAGCCGCAAAAAATCGTCAAAATAAATCGAAGTCTTGTCTTCCGGGTTCAACTTGACAGCCGGATCAAACACCACCAGGCGCTTCAGGTATTGAGATTCTTTCTGCACCTTGAATGCATTATTGTACTGCAACTGCTCGCCGACAAACAAAGTATGTATATGAGCATCATTGATTATATACTCGATCTGCCCCGGAGAATTCGTTGCATACATCGGAATAGAAACCACACGGTTCGCATATGCCCCAAAATCCGTATAAAAGCATTGCGGCATATTCTGTGAATAAACCCCGATATTATCCTGTACTTCTATCCCGAATTCGGCCATTGCCTTGGCCGTAAGCATAACTTTTTCAGAAAATTCCTTCCAAGATATTTTTAACCATTTCCCGGTTGCATTATCACGATATTTCAATGCGGTACGGGAGCCATATTTTTCTGCCTGTCGATGAACCAACTCGGCATAATGGTAGTAAATCATAATTCTTTGTTTTGAATTGATGTTGCAAAAGTACGGTTTTCTATTCTATTTGTCACGAGATTAGCCCCTTTTTTACACAAAAGTGCCGGATTTGTGCAATATTAATGTTAAATTAGGATAAACATAGTAGTATGTATTGCATAGTACACAGGCAATGCATATATTTGTAGCGTAAAACAAAATAAAAATGAATGCAGAGAACGTAAAATCACAAATGAGAAAGGGAACATTGGAATATT
>ERZ857801.3415-NODE-3415-length-11121-cov-5.173685_pt1 | contig 11121 bp, 10 predicted proteins | sample MGYA00519762_ERZ857801 | MGnify/ENA primary metagenome ERZ857801 (study PRJEB31778, sample SAMEA3449368) | human gut metagenome | biome: human gut; feature: human-associated habitat; material: faeces | place: United Kingdom | collected 2010/2012 ...
CGGTGGTCAGCGCCGTGTGCATGGGCCTGTCCCGGCTGTATGTGGGGGTCCACTACCCCAGCGACGTGCTGGCCGGGGCGCTGGTGGGTTCCCTGGCCGCCCTGGCCGCTCTGGCCCTGGCGCGGCGGTGGGAGAGAGCGCATAAACAACTGTAGGGGCGGCCCTTGCGGCCGCCCGCGGGCAAAGGACAAGGCTCCGTCTGAGGAACACTCAGGCGGAGCCTTGCTGCTTTTCAAAGGGGGGTGCGGAGCCGGGACCGGGACCTTAATCTGCGGGGGCACTGGCTGACTGAGGCTGGCGGGCGTACCAGTCGTCCACTGCCTGACGAATTGCCGTACTTGTCCCGGAGGGCAGCACCCGAAGGACGGGAAGGGAGGCGTTCTCCTCGTTGTCCTCACCCAGAGGTCCGCAGGCCAGGAGGCATCCCCCGTCCCGCTCCTCTAAATACACATGCAGTTCTGTGTCCCCATCTCGCGCGAAGGATACGATGCAGTCGGCTTCACCGGCGGCCACCCGACCGGGGGAACGGGAGAGGTCGGTGCCGGTAACGGCCTCATCCAGAAGGAGACTGGAAATTTGGGCGATAATGTCCCGGTCACTAATTCGATAGAAAAAGTCCGCCGTGGGGGAGGGGGTGAAACAGACAGGCGTTTCGCCCTGCAAAGCCGCATACAGCTCCTCAGAGCTGGGGCAGAGAGCCGCCTCCCGGCAAACCTCCAGCACCACATCCACCAGGTGGTCCGGGATGGCGATGGAGTACCAGCTCCCCGCGTCCACGGCCCGGGCGTACCACCCCTCCGGGGCGGACGGGTCCCACCAGGGCACGCCGTAGCTCACCTCATAGAAGGTGGTCCAGTTGGTGAGCCAGTCGGCCATGTCATAGTCTGGGGAGGCATTTTGTTCTACGCAGGCGGGGTCGCTCAAAAACAGCTGGGAGAGAGCGGCGATGCCCTCAGGGCTCTCCACCTGGTAGGCGACATATTGTTTGGATTCCTGCTCCCTGGCCAGCTCATACAGGGAGGTGCACATGCTCTGGTTGGACAGAAAGTGGAAGCCCAGGGACCGGCCTGCTTCGTTAAAAAACTCCACGCTGGTGTTGGTGTACCGGAGGCCGGGGGCCACAGTGTGATTGTCGGGGTTGCCGGAGAGCAGGATCGTCTTGGCCTGAGCGACCAGATCGGAGTCTGTGATGCGGGGGGCGTCATAGTCGTTGTAGGCGGAGTCGAAGGTTACCTGAATGGTATGGGCCGCCTGGAGCTGCTGGGCAAAGCTGGGCTCTGAGTTTCCACCTGCAAACACAAACACCGCCGCCAGGGCCAGCGCGGCCGCCGCCAGAAAGAGGGCGGCTTTCTTTGTCTCCGGCTGTTTTACCAGCTGGGCAATCCGCCTCTGGACGGTTTTCTTTCCTCCGGTCATGGTGGTGGAGCAGGACAGTACCCCGCCCGCCCCGGACCGCCGGGCCACCAGCCCGACCAGCGTACGGCCGTAGGGGATGCGCTCCGCCTCCCCCAGCCGGGCAATGGTCCCCTCGTCGCAGGCCAGCTCCCCGTCCCGTTTGGACAAGATGACTGCCGCCCACACCAGGGGGTTATACCAGTGGAGGGCCAGGGCCAGGCACCGGAGGAGGGACCAGATGTGGTCCCTGTGCCGGAAGTGGGTGAGCTCGTGGGAGAGCACATGGGTGCGGACTGTTCCGTCCGCCGCCGCCTCCGGGGTGAGGTAGACGGCGGGGCGGAGCACCCCGCACAGGCAGGGGGAGGACAGCCCGTCCGCCTCATACACCGGCAGGGGACAGCCCGCCGTGGGGAGGGACCGTCGGCTTTGGCTGAGCTTTTGGGCAAACCGCAGGTTGGCGGCCAGCACCGCCAGCAGGACCACCCCCGCCCCCGTCGCCCAGACCAGCACAATAGCGGCGCGGAGCACGTCGTCCAGCGTGGGACCGCCGAAATACATGTAGACCTCCCCGCTTTCCTGGAGCTCCCAGAGGGCGGCGTCCTGGCCCGATGGGCTGGCCTGCACCGTGCCGTCGTCAGCGATGGTGAGGCCGTTCTCCTCCAGCAGGTCGGAGGGGATGACCGCATGGCCCATGGCGGTGTCCGGGGAGAGGGGGCGGTTTGACAAAACGGGCAGCTCTGGCGTCAGATCCGCCGCCGCGGCGGGGAGGGAGAGGCTGGGAATCTGGAAGGGCACCAGCAGCCGCAGAAAGACCACACCCCACAGGGCGTACCGCACCCGGGGGGACAGCTTTCGGAACAGAGTCCCCCGCAGAAGCAGAAAGACCGCCAGCAGAATGGACGAGGTGACGCACCAGGAGATGAGCAGCTCCATCATGTTCCCTCCGCCTCCTTTAAAATGGCGTACAGCTCCTCTATTTCTTCTTTGGTCAGGGCCTTCTCCCGGGCCATGGAGGACACCATCAGGCCCACGCTCCCCTGGTACACCCGGTCCAGAAAGGAGCGGGTCTCCTGGCGGGCGGCCTTCTCCCGTTCCACCGCCGGGAAGTAGTGCTTGGCCCGGCCCTGGACCTCCACCCGGACCAGCCCCTTGTCCTCCATCCGGCGCAGGGTGGTGATGGTGGTGCTCTTGGCCCAGCCCACCTTCTCCTTTAAAATGGGGACCAGCTGGGTGACCGTCTGGGGGGTGCGCTCCCACAGGCAGTCCAGCACGTACCACTCGCTGTTGGTGAGCAGCGTCTCCGCCATATTCGCACACCTCCTTTTGAAGTTTACTTTGTAGACCAAATATACCACGAGAGGTCTACGTTGTCAACCAAAACTTCCGGCGGAGGGCGGCGGTCCAAACCGTCGGAATAAACCCGGTCTTAACAGGAAGCGCGCCCATCTTAACATACATTTTACTATTGACGAACGGTCCCTTTGATGCTATCGTATATGTGCTGGAATATCGAGGTAGAGTCTGTCGCAGAGGGCAGGAAACTGCGCCTCCTTTGATTCACAGCGTCGGAATGGGAAAGAGAATTTCAGTGCCTTTCCCCCGGAGATGGACAGGACTTTTGAGGGAAAGAGGTCCTGCTCTTTTTTTGCTCCTGAGCCATGTTTGAAAAATGTCAACATGCCAAAATGGCGGGCCTTTTCCCACCATGCCGCGTTCATTTTCCCTGCAATCCACCAAGGATTGCCGCGTCAAATTGCCTTGCCTGGCGGGAAATCCCTCGTCGTTGGGCACATTTCCACTTTTCAAACAAGGCATAGAAAAATAAAAGGGGTTTTGCTGGACTATGGATATGGATGTTTCGCTCTCTTATTTCTTACAGGCGATCTCCACAAACCCGGTCATGCTGGTGACCGTTCTCCTGACCCTGGGGGTCATCTTCGTCAATGGCTGGACCGACGCGCCCAACGCCATTGCCACCTGCATCACCACCCGCTGCCTGGGGGCCCGGAAGGCCATTATTACCAGCGCTGTCTTCAACTTCCTGGGCGTGCTCATCATGACCCACATCAACAGCGCGGTGGCCTCCACCATCAGCAACATGGTGGACTTTGGAAGCAATACCCACGAGGCGCAGATCGCCCTGTGCGCGGCGCTGTTCTCCATCGTGGTGTACAGCGTGGGGGCCTCCTACTTCGGCATCCCCACCAGTGAGAGCCACAGTCTGATCGCCGGCCTCACCGGCGCGGCCATCGCCATCCACGGCGGCCTGGACGGGGTCAACCCGGACGAGTGGGTCAAGGTTATCTACGGCCTGTTCCTGAGCCTGGCCCTGGGCTTCCTGTCCGGGTGGGTGATCTGCAAGCTGATTACGATCATCTGCGCCGGGATGAACCGGCATAAGACCAACCGCTTCTTCCAGGCGGGCGAGATCTTCGGCGCCGCCGCCATGAGCTTCATGCACGGCGCCCAGGACGGCCAGAAGTTCATCGGCGTGCTCTTCCTGGGCGTGGCCTTCAGCAACGGCCAGAGCAGCGTGGAGGGCGTGATCATCCCCGTCTGGCTGATGATCGTGTGCAGCACGGTCATGGGTGTGGGCACCAGCGTGGGCGGAGAGAAGATCATCAAGTCGGTGGGCATGGACATGGTCCGCCTGGAGAAATACCAGGGCTTTTCCGCCGACCTGGCCGGCGCCTTCTGCCTGCTGCTGTCCAGCGTGTTCGGCATTCCGGTGTCCACCACCCACACCAAGACCAGCGCCATCATGGGCGTGGGCGCGGTGAAGCGGCTGTCCGCCATCAACTTCGGCGTGGTCAAGGACATGATGCTCACCTGGGTGTTTACCTTCCCCGGCTGCGGCCTCATCAGCTTTGTGATGGCCAAGCTGTTTATGACCATCCTGTGATTCCGGAGCGTTCCGGTTCTGTTTGGGTCCCCATTTGAAGATTTGATTCAGGAGTGAGACGGAAATGGCAAAGAAGCAAGACGCATATTATTTTGAAACCTTTACGGCCTGTCTGGACGACGCCTGCAAGGCGGCCCAGCTGCTGGACCGGTCCATGCGGGAGTTTGACCCCGCCCAGATCAAAGAGACGCTGGACGAGATGCACAACATCGAGCACGCCGCCGACGACAAGAAGCACGAGCTGCTCAACGTGCTGGCCAAGGCCTTCATCACCCCCATCGAGCGGGAGGACATCATCCTCCTCAGCCAGAACATCGACGAGGTCACCGACAAGATCGAGGACGTGCTGCTGCGGGTCTACTGCAACAACGTGCAGAAGATCCGGCCGGAGGCCCTGGAGCTGTCCCGGCTGGTGATCCGCTGCTGTGAGGAGGCCAAGCTCATGGCTCAGGAGTTCGCCGACTTCAAGCGCTCCAAGGGCCTGCGGGACCACATCATCCGCATCAACACCCTGGAGGAGGAGGCCGACCAGCAGTTCATCAACAGCATGCGCACCCTCCACACCACCTGCACCGACCCCATCGAGATCATCGTGTGGCGGGAGATCTTCCTCTATCTGGAGAAGTGCGTGGACGCCTGCGAGCACGTGGCCGACACGGTGGAGAGCGTGGTCATGAAGAATTCCTGATCGGCTGAGGTCTGGAAGAGTTCATATGGAAAAGGAGGACGAAGCCGTCCCGCCTTCCGGCCGGGCGGCCCAGTTCGCACTATGATACGGTTTTTAAAAAAGCAGCCCCCCGGGCGGCTCATTGCCCTGGGCTTTGCGGCGGTGATTCTGATTGGCAGCGCCCTTTTGATGCTGCCCATCTCCATCCGGCCGGGGGTGGAGGTGGCGTACATCGACGCGCTGTTCACCTCCACCAGTGCAGTCTGCGTCACAGGCCTTATCGCGGTGGACGCCTATGACAACTTTACGGTGTTTGGACAGGCGGTGCTGGCCGGACTGATCCAGATCGGCGGCCTGGGGGTCACGTCGGTGGGCGTGGGACTGATTCTGGCCGCCGGCCGCCGGGTGAGCATCAAGGGCCGCTCCCTGGTGAAGGAGGCCCTGAATGTGGACAGCTTTCAGGGAATGGTGCGGCTGATCCAGTGGGTGCTGAAAGTGACCCTGTGCTTTGAGGGGGCGGGCGCCGTCCTGAGCTTTCTCACCTTCTCCCAGGACTATCCCCTGCCCCGGGCCCTGTGGACCAGCGTGTTCCACTCGGTGGCCGCCTTCAACAACTCGGGTTTTGACATCCTGGGCGGGATGCAGAACCTCATCCCCTATCAAAGCGACGTGCTGCTGAATCTGGTCACCTGCGCCCTGATCATCTTCGGCGGCCTGGGCTTTCTGGTGATGCTGGACATCCGCAGGGCCGGGAGCTTCCGGAAGCTGACCTTCCACTCCAAGGTGGTCATCACCACCACGGCGGCCCTGCTGGCCGTGGGCACCCTGCTGCTGAAGGCCACCGAGGACATGACCTGGCTGGGGGCCTTTTTCCACAGCGTGTCCGCCCGCACCGCCGGCTTCTCCACCTACTCCATGGGGGAGCTGACCAACGCGGGGCTGTTCACCCTGATCCTGCTCATGTTCATCGGCGCCTCCCCCGGGTCCACCGGCGGCGGCATCAAGACCACCACCTTCTTCGCCCTGATGCAGCAGGTGCGGGCCGTCTTTACCAAGAAGAAGCCCGGGGGCTTCCACCGGACGCTGCCCGGAGAGGCCATCGACAAGGCGGGAGTCATCGCCCTGCTGTCCGTGGTGGTGGTGTGCGTGGGGACCTTCCTGCTGTGCGTGCTGGAGCCGGAGCTGGACTTTGTGCGGCTGCTGTTTGAGGAGGTCTCCGCCTTCGGCACGGTGGGACTGTCCACCGGCATCACCCCCGATTTGAGCGTGGCCAGCAAGCTGGTGCTGATATTTACCATGTACATCGGACGTCTGGGGGCCTTTACCCTGTTCTCCCTGTGGATCGACCGGCCCGACCCCAGCATCCGGTACACCGAAGAAATGATTACAATAGGATAGGAGCGCTATGAGAAGAAAGCAGTCAGAGACCTCGTTCGGGGTCATCGGTCTGGGGCGGTTCGGCACCGCCCTGGTGAAGACGCTGGCCGAGGCGGGCCAGGAAGTCATTGCCGTGGACAAGGATGAGCAGAAGGTGAAGGCGGTGCGGAAATACACCGACTACGCCTTTGTGGTGGGGATGCTCAACGAGGAGAGCCTCCAGGAGACCGGCGTGCAGAACTGCGACACGGTCACCATCTGCATCGGAGAGCAGCTGGATGTGAGCATTCTCACCACCATGCAGGTGATCAAGATGGGCATTCCCCACGTGATCTCCAAGGCCAACAGCCAGGAGCACGGAGAGGTGCTAAAGCAGCTGGGGGCCACGGTGGTCTACCCCGAGGCGGATATGGCCGTGCGCATCGGCAAGCGGCTGATCTCCCGCAGCATGCTGGATTACATCTCCCTGGACGACGACGTGGAGGTGCGGCGCATCCAGGTGGGCGGAAAGCTGATCGGTGCCAGCATCCAGGAGCTGGACGTGCGCCGGGTCTACGGCATCAACATCATCGCCGTGGAGCGGGACCACCAGACAAACGTGGAGTTCTCCCCCCAGTACCGCTTTGCGGCGGAGGACATCATCGCGGTCATCGGGAAAGTAGATAAAATTGACCATTTTGAACAGGACATTCGTCCCTGACACAGGGGAGAATCTCCTCAGAGAACAGACAGGAGCGTCACTTTGGATTTCAAGCAGCATCTGATCGTAGCGGCCAAGGGGGCCGTGGTAGGGGGGACCATGCTGGTTCCCGGAGTAAGCGGCGGCACCATGTGCATCATTCTGGGGGTCTATGACCGGCTGATCCACGCGGTGAGCACCTTTTTTCAGAGCAAGCGGGCCAATTTCTGGCTGCTGTTCTGTTTCTGCCTGGGGGCCGGAGCGGGGATTTTTCTCCTGTCCAAACCCCTGCTCCAGCTGATGGAGCTCTTCCCCAAGCCCGCCAGCTTCTTCTTCATGGGGGCGGTGGCCGGAAGCGTGCCCATGACCTTCCAGAAGGCCAAGGTGACCTCCTTTCACTGGCGGGTCCCGGTCTATGTGGTGGCGGGAATGATCATTGTGTGGGTGCTGGCCAAGCTGCCCACCATGGACCAGATGAGCGGCGGCGGCCTGGAGCGCTACGCCATGCTGGTGGTGTCCGGCGTGGTGGCGGCGGTGGCCCTGGTGCTGCCGGGGATCAGCGTGTCCTACCTGCTGCTGGTGCTGGGGATGTACAGTACCACCATCCAGGCCATCGGGAATTTGGATTTTGAGTACCTCATCCCCCTGGGGCTGGGGGGAATTCTGGGGGTGGTGGCCACCACCAAGGCGCTGGAGCATCTGATGCAGGTCTACCCCCGGGCCACCTACCTGATTATTCTGGGCTTTGTGGTGGCGTCTATTCCCACCATCTTCCCGGGCGTCCCGGCGGGGGCGGAGTGGATCGTGTGTGCGCTCACTCTCGTGGCCGGGTTCGGCGTGGTCTATAAGGTCTCCAGCTTATAAAAAAGCCCGGCCTGGATGAGAGGCCGGACGGAAGCGCAGAGCGAAAAAAGCGGGGCTGGTCTCCGGTGCCGGGGCGGCACGGGAGGGGACAGCCCCGCTCTGTTATGCGGTCTGATTCTGGAGGATGCGCAGGGCCATGATGAGGCAGGCCTGCCGCTGGGCGGTGTCCTGGGGTCCGAAGCGGCCGTCGCCGTAGCCGGCCACAATGCCGCTCTGGGACATAAAGGCCACGCTGCTTTTGGCCCAGGAGGAGATGCCCCCTCCGTCCGAGAAGGAGGGGGAGCCGTCGGGAACGGAGCCGCCCAGGGCCCGGTAAACAGCGGTGAGCATGACGGCGGCCTGCTCCCGGGTGAGAAGCTCCCCGGGGCCGAAGGTGGAGTCGGAGGTGCCGGCGGTAAAGCCCATGGAGTAGGCCTTGAGCGCCTCCGAGTCGGAGGTGTCTGTGAAGGGATTCTCTCCGGGGACCTGGATGGACTGGCCGCTGGCCGTCTCATACAGCCGGACGGCGAGGGCGGCGAACTGAAGACGGGTGATGGGCTCCCGCAGGTCCTGCCCCTTCAGGTGGTCGGGCATCAGCCCGCCGGCGATGGCCTGGTTGACCAGGTTGAGGGCCCACTCGTCCACCGGCTCGCCGGTGACGGAGATAGGCTGGCTGGAGCCCTGGCTGGGGGCCTTCAGCCAGATTCCCCGGTCCACGGTGTCACTGTTCTCGCCGCCGTTGACGAGGGTGGAGATGTGGTACAGGTGGGTGGAATCCCGGACCACCAGGTCGCTCTGACCGGACAGGAGGGAGTTCAGGGCCCAGTGGCCGCTGCTCTCGGAGTAGGTGAAGATCTCCACCAGCAGGAGGCCGCCGGTCTCGCTGCTCACCCGGGTCCCGATGGGGACCAGGGTGGCGGAGTAGGTCTCCGTATCCGAATAGGAGAAGGGCTCAGTGCCCAGGGGGTCCAGGGAGAGCTGATAAGCCGCCTGGCCGCTTTGAAGGGTGGCGGCCGCCGCTCCCGTGGTGAGCAGAGCGCACAGCAGAACGCCAGATAGAATCCGGGTCAGGACCTTTTTCATGGTAAGCAGGAGTCCTTTCTGTAAAAAATTGGGCCGCGGAGGTTCACGCGGACAAAATGACAGGTGGACCGGCGAAATGCCGGACTGGAAATCAAGTACCATTTTACCGGATTACATAAGAAATAACAAGCGGATAAACATGAAGATTTTATGAAATATTGGGACCGGCGCTGCCGGGCCGGAAGGGAGTGCCATTTTCGTGGAATATAACATCGTGCCCATGGACCGCAGTCACATCGAACAGATCGCCGCCCTGGAGCGGGAGTGCTTCTCCACCCCCTGGAGCGAGGCCATGCTCACCGAGGCCCTCTTTGATTCTCAGGCCAGCTTTATCGTGGCCGAGTCGGAGGAGGGAGGCGTGCTGGGCTACGCGGGGCTCCAGGTGGTGCTGGATGAGGGATATATTGACAACATCGCCGTGGAGCCCAACGCCCGCCGCCATGGGGTGGCGGACGAGCTGCTGGACGTGTTCTGCCGCTTTGGAGAGGCCAACCTGGCCTTTCTCACCCTGGAGGTGCGGGCCTCCAACGAGCCGGCCATCGCCCTGTACCGCAAGCACGGTTTTGAGGAGGCGGGGCGGCGGAAAAATTATTACACCAAGCCCGCCGAGGACGCCATCATTATGACCCGCTACTTCAAGCGGATCGGAACCGAGCATGAATGAGCCGGAGCTGAGGCCGCTGGGACCGGAGGAGGTGGGCCTCCTCTACCGCCGGGAGCTGAAGGGGACTTTCCCGCCCACAGAGCTCAAGCCCCTGCGCACCATCCAGCGGCACATGCAGGCGGGCCGCTATCCGGTCTGGGGCCTGTATCAGGGGGAGAAGCTGACGGCCTACGCCCTGCTGTGGCAGACCGTGGATGGAAGGGCGGTCCTTCTGGACTACCTGGGGGTGCCCCGGGACCGCCGGGGGCAGGGCTGGGGGAGCCGCATGCTGGCCCAGCTGCGCCGGATCTACGGGGAGAGGGCGGCCATCCTGGCAGAGGTGGAGGCCCCGGAGGCGGCGGAGCCGGGGGAGCGGGCGCTCCAGGAGCGCCGCCTGGGCTTCTACCGCCGGGCAGGATTCCGGTACGCGGGCTTTGACAGCCGGCTGTTCGGCGTCCATTACCGCCTGCTGGCCGCCGGAGCCGGGGAGGAGCCGGAGCTGCTGGCGGCCTACCGCACCCTGTATCAGGGGCACTTTCCCGGCGCTGTGTTCCGGCGGTTCGTGCAGATCCCGTGGGACCGGCCGGAGTAAATCGACCGATCGGGAGAGCCCTTCTGCGGTGAAAATTTTGTGAAAGCAAACTGGAAAAAGCGGCCTGCCACTTTTTCGACAGTCTGAAAAGGGGGAACCTTTTTATGAATATCTTAGCCATCGAGTCCTCCTGCGACGAGACCGCCGCCGCGGTGGTCCGGGACGGACGGACCGTACTGTCCAACTGCATCGCCTCTCAGATCGAGATGCACACCATCTACGGGGGCGTGGTGCCCGAGATCGCCTCCCGGAAGCATGTGGAGGCGGTCACCGGCCTGGCGGAGCAGGCGGTGGCCCAGGCGGGCCTGACCAAGGGGGACCTGGACGCCGTGGCGGTGACCTACGCCCCGGGGCTCATCGGGGCGGTGCTGGTGGGGGTGAACTTCGCCAAGGGAGCGGCTATGGCCCTGGACCTGCCCCTGATCCCGGTGCACCACGTGCGGGGACACATCGCCGCCAACTACATCACCCACCCGGAGCTGGAGCCCCCCTTTGTGTGCCTGTGCGTCTCCGGCGGCACCACCCTGATTGTGGACGTGAAGTCCTACACGGACATGGAGGTGCTGGGGGGGACCCGGGACGACGCGGCGGGGGAGTGCTTTGACAAGGTTGCCCGGGTGCTGGGCATCGGCTACCCCGGGGGCGGCCCCATGGACCGCCTGGCCCGCGGGGGGGACGACGGCCGGTACGAGCTGCCCCGGGCCCATGTGGCGGGACACGACCTGGACATGTCCTTCTCCGGCCTGAAGACCGCCAGTCTGAACCTGATCCACAACGCCCAGCAGAAGGGGGAGGAGCTGAACCTGCCCGACTTCGCCGCCAGCTTCGGCCGGGCGGTGAGCGAGTCCCTGGTGCCCCGGGTGATGGCCGCCGCCCGCATGAGGGGGTATGGCCGGGTGGCGGTGGCCGGGGGCGTGGCGGCCAACAGCCGCATCCGGGC
>ERZ857801.3416-NODE-3416-length-11121-cov-5.002711_pt1 | contig 11121 bp, 10 predicted proteins | sample MGYA00519762_ERZ857801 | MGnify/ENA primary metagenome ERZ857801 (study PRJEB31778, sample SAMEA3449368) | human gut metagenome | biome: human gut; feature: human-associated habitat; material: faeces | place: United Kingdom | collected 2010/2012 ...
TACGGATATCGATGTTCTCCGGCGCCACCTGCAACACGGGCGCGGCAGCGGAGCGCAACGTATCCTGCATGCGGTCACGCAGCCAGCGGGCCACATATTCGCTGGGTGCGGCAAGGCACAGGCTGTTCCCCTCGATATGGGCATCCAGGGGATGGATCCACACCTTGAAGATGCCGGGATTGAGGACACCCCTCAAATTTTCAGAGATCTTCTGCCACTGCTCTTGCATGCCTGTCATTGCCCGCCCATGAAAAATGCCGGTACGCGGGTCATGGTCAGCCATGCCCGCTCAAAAATGTCTCGCCCCGTTGGTGCTGTTGCGATGTCGCCGTCCGTCTTTCGGCGAAGCGCCCGCAAGGATGTAGTTTTTTCGCGTTGTTCTGTCAACATATGGCGAACGGGAAGACCAGGCCTTTCGCGCCTGCTGCCGCCATGCGGGCATCCCTGCCCTCTATCCTCTGTGGACGCTTGTGAGATTCTGCCTTTTTTTTCCCCATACTGCAAGCCGGAAGAGCCGCCATGAAAAAGAAAGGTCGTTGCCACCGGAATGACAACGACCTTGGGATCTTGCAGATATCGATGTTTACTTGAACTGCACGAAGTTCTTGAGCAGCCCCAGCAGTTCGTAACGCAGGGATTCATCCTGCAGGGCGAAGTAGATGTTGGCGCTCAGGAACTCGGCCCAGTCACCGGCGTCGAAACGCATGCCGGCCATACGCACGGCCATCATGCCGCGGTCCTTGGCCATGGCCTGCAGGGCGTCGGTGAGCTGGATCTCGCCGCCGTGGCCCGGTTTGACCTTTTCCAGATAGTCGAAGATGTCCGGGGTCAACACATAGCGCCCCACGATGGCCATGCGGGAAGGCGCGTCCTCGCGCTTGGGCTTTTCCACCATGTCCCGCACGCGGTACACGCCGGGGGCCACTTCCTCGCCATCGATGATGCCGTAACGGCTCACCTTTTCCCACGGCACTTCCATGACGCCGATGACGGGCATCTTTTCGGCCATGGCCACTTCGATGAGCTGGCCGATGCCGGGCACGCCGCTGAACATCAGGTCGTCGCCCACCATGACGGCAAAGGGCTCGTCGCCCACCAGTTCACGCGCGCACAGCACGGCATGGCCCAGGCCCAGCTGGCGCTTCTGGCGCACGGAAAGGATGTTGACCATCTCCGCCACGCGGCGCACTTCTTCCAGCTTGTCCAGCTTGCCGGAACGCTCCAGCAGGTCCTCGAGCTGAAGGTTGTGGTCGAAATGGTCTTCGATGACGTTCTTGTCGCGGTTGGTGACGAAGATCACGTCCTTGATATGGGCACGCTGGGCCTCTTCCACAACGTACTGGATGACAGGCTTGTTGTAGATGGGCAGCATTTCCTTGGGAATATTCTTGGTTGCGGGCAAGGAACGGGTCCCCCAGCCGGCCACAGGGATAACAACCTTACGAATATCCTTCATGTTCTCCTCCATCATGGCACGCCCGTCACGGGCCGTACCTGGGACATGGTTCTTGACGAAAGTATGTCGCGGGTCTGCCGCGGCAGCTCCCGGAACGAATCAGCTCCTCCGGGGAGAGGACAAAAACTAGCGAAGTTCGCGGCTCACCACATCGGCCAGATCGCGTGCGTAGCGGACGACCTTGTCTTCATCTTCGGCCTCGACCATGACGCGGCACAGGGCCTCGGTACCGGAGTAACGCAGCAGCACGCGGCCACGACCGGCCAGGGCCTTTTCCACATCGGCCACGGCCTTGCCGATGGCGGGGCGCTCCTCGAAGGGCAGCTTTTTTTCCACCCGCACGTTGATGAGCTTCTGGGGGAAGAGGTGCAGCAGGCCCGCCAGCTCGGACAGGGGTTTTTCCTTCTCGCGCACGATGCGCAGCAGCTGCAGGGCCGCCAGCAGACCGTCACCGGTGGTGCTGTACTGGCGGTAGATGAGGTGCCCGGACTGCTCGCCGCCCAGCATGGCGCCGGTCTTGCGCATGGCTTCCATGACGTAACGGTCGCCCACCTTGGTGCGCAGCAGCGTACCGGCGCGTTCCTTCATGAAGATCTCAAGCGCCAGGTTGCTCATGGCCGTAGCCACCAGCATGTTGCCGGGCAGTTCGCCCCGCTCCATCATGGCCTGGGCCCCCAGGGCCATGAGCTGGTCGCCGTCCAGGACATTGCCCTTTTCATCCACCACGATGAGGCGGTCGGCGTCGCCGTCCAGGGCCAGGCCCACGTCCGCGCGCACTTCGCGCACCTTGGCGGCCAGGGTCTCGGGATGCAGGGAACCGCAGTGGTCGTTGATATTGGTCCCGTTGGGGCTGGTCCCCAGGCGGAAGACTTCCGCCCCCAGTTCTTCCAGGGCCAGCGGGGCCACCTTGTAGGCCGCACCGTTGGCGCAGTCGATGACGATGCGCAGGCCGGACAGGGTCAGATGGGCCGGGAAACAGCTCTTGGTGTACACGATGTAGCGGCCGCCGGCGTCTTCGATCTTGCTGGCGCGGCCGACCCGGTTGGAATCGGGATAGGGCCAGCGCATGTCGGGATCGAGCACCATGGCCGAGATCTCGTTCTCCACCTCGTCAGGCAGTTTGAAGCCGTCGGCGTCGAAGAATTTGATGCCGTTGTCCGAATAGGGGTTGTGCGAGGCGGAGATGACCACGCCCAGATCCGCCCGCATGTTGCGGGTAAGGAAAGAGATGGCGGGCGTGGGCAGCGGGCCGGTCATGATGACGTGCATGCCGGCGGCGCACAGGCCCGCCGTGAGGGCGGACTCGAACATGTAGCCGGACAGGCGGGTATCCTTGCCGATGACCACGCGGTGCTGGTGCGAGCCTTTGCGGAAGCGCACCCCGGCGGCCAGGCCCAGACGCAGGGCCACATCCACGGTCATGGGATAGATATTGACAGGGCCACGCAGGCCATCAGTGCCGAAAAGACGTTCTGCCATGTGTTCTCCTTGCCGGTGCCATGCGCCGGAGGCTACTTCTTACGGGTAATGGTAACGCTGTCGAATGAGGGATTCAAGATGGTCATGCCTTCCGGCAGCTGGATGCGCGGCTCTGCCGTGCCCTTCTGCCCCGGCTCCAGCGCCGGCGGGACGACCATCACTTCCAGTCGTTTGAGATAGGACGAATTGCGGGCCAGGGCCTCGGGCACCTCCACCATGACTTCCACATGGGAGGGCTCCACCGTGAACTGCGAGGCGTTCTGGGCCTCCACCGAGATCTTGCACCGGCGCGAGACCACGGTGCGGCCGCTGGTGATGGTGTACTGCACCTTCACCGAGGCGGGGTTGGAGGTGACCAGGCTGGGGGTATCCAGCAGCAGGGTCTGCTCCACCGTGGTGCCGGCGGCCTTGGGATCCAGCCGGATGCCCAGAGGCAGGTTGTTGATGGACGAGATGACGCCTTCCGGCCCGCGCAGGGTGACGGATGCCGGGGACACGGTCACGTTCTCCACGGTCAGGGCCCGCTGCGCAGGGGGGATTCCAGCACGGCCCGGATGGGCACGCTGCGCTCGGCCAGGGTGTCGGCCGTGATGACGATGCGGGGCGGCTGCACGTCCACCAGCTCGAAAGCCCGCAAACTGGGGCCCATGTTGTCCGAGGTCAGGGGGACGATGGTCGTGCCCTTTTTGATATTGGAAAGATTGATGGCTTCCGTCAGGCTGCGCGACGAGATGGAGCGCAACAGGATCTCCGGCCCGCGCAGACGCACCTGCACCTTGCTGACAAGACCGTCCGTCACCACCAGCCCGGAGGGGATGCCGTTGTATTCGATGCCCACTTCCAGCTGGACTTCCAGACGGTCGCGCACGCTGACCACATACCACATGCCCACGGCCACGGCAAAGGCCACGAGCAGGGAAAGGAGATGGGGGGCCTTGCGGCTGTTCTTAGAGAATATCATTGAGCACCTGCCTCAAGCGTGTGGCATCGAGACTGCGGACGAGCTCGCCCTTCATGGCCACGGAGATCTCGCCGCGCTCTTCCGAGACCACGACCACCACGGCATCACATTCCTGCGTCATGCCCAGGGCGGCGCGGTGGCGCGTGCCGAACGACTGCCCCTTGGCCTCGGCCAGGGGGAGGATGCAGGCGGCGGCCGTGATGCGCCCCTTGCTGATGAGCACGGCACCGTCATGCAGCGGCGCCTTGGGATAGAATATGTTCATGAGCAGCTGGCGTGACAGCAGGGCGTCCACCCGCACGCCTTCGCGCTTGATCATGTCGTCCAGCCGGGTGCCCCGCTCGATGACGATGAGGGCCCCCACACGCAGGCGGGCCATCGCCACACAGGCCATGACCACTTCTTCCACGGCCGAATGCTGCAGCGCACGCTTGCGGAAAAGGTTGTTGGTCCCTATCTCGCCCAGTGCCTGCCGGATGTCGCTCTGGAAAATGACCACGATGAGCAGGAACAGGGAGCTGAAGACATGCTGCAGCAACCAGGTCAGGGTATACAGCGCCATGCTGCGCGAGATGAAATACAGCAGGGTCAGCAGCCCAAGACCGGTCAGCACCGTCAGGGCACGCGATCCCCGCAACAGCTGGATGACCTGGTAGAGCAGGAATGCTACCAGCAGGATGTCCAGCGCGTCACGCCATTCAAAAACCACATGTTCCAGCACGGTCCCTATCCTTGGGCATCAGAAAAATCCCCTTCCACGCCATGGGATGGCGTCCCCCCTTGCCGTCTGCCGCATCACGGATGCCGGGCAGCCGGCGCGCAGTATAAAAACAAGCGCACGCCGGCGCAACAGACAAATATCCCCCGTGCGGCCGGGCCGGGCATCAGTCCCCGCAGGCCCCGGCGGGATCACGGAAGGCCGCGGCCAGCGTGAGCGTCTGGCGCGTGGCGGCCACATCGTGCACACGATGCCAGAACAGGCCCTTTTCCCAGAGCATGGCCGTAGCCACCTGGGTGGCGCAGCCCCGTTCCTGGGTGGTGAGGCCCAGCAGCTGCCCGAACATGGACTTCATGGACAGGCCCATGAGCACGGGCCGTCCGAAGGCGAGCCAGTCTTCCGCATGGGCCAGCAGCTCCAGATTATGGCGCAGGGTCTTGCCGAAACCGATGCCGGGATCCAGCACGATGTGCTCTTCCGGCAGACCGGCGGCGGTCAGACGGTGCAGCTCGCGCTCGAAAAAGGCCATGACCTCGGAACGCACGTCCGTATAGCGGGGATCCTTCTGCATGACGTCCGGTCTGCCCTGGCTGTGCATGAGCACATAACCCGGCTTGTACTGGACGAGCACGTCCAGCAGGCCGGGATCGAAGGCGCAGGCCGAAATGTCGTTGATGATCTGCACGCCCTCTTCAAGCACGGCAGCCGCCGTGGCCGCATGGTAGGTGTCCACGGAGAGCATGACGCCGGGGATCTCCCGCCGCAGTTCGCGCAGTACGGGCATGAGACGCAGCAGCTCCTGCTCCGGCGTCAGGGCCTGTGCGCCGGGCCGGGAAGATTCCGCCCCCAGATCGAGGATGTCGGCCCCTTCCGCATGCAGGCGCATGGCGTGGGCCAGCCCCAGATCCGCGGAATCGTGCGTGCCGCCGTCATAAAAGGAGTCCGGCGTCAGGTTGACGATGCCCATAACGCCAAAGGGGGCAGAGGTCGTCACCGCCCCGCCCCCAAGACACAGCCAGGAGCCGCCCCGGCGGGACGGCTCCTCAGACATATGGTTATTGCTTGCGCTGTTCGTTTTCATCGTTGTCCTGCGTTCTGTTGCCCGTATCGCCATCGCCCTGCTCCGCCTTTTCGGGAGCGGGTTCAGCAGCCTTGTCCGCCTCGGGCGCCGCGGCGTCCGTGTCGGCCGGATCCGGCTCCAGCACGAAATCCCCGGCAGGAGCGGCCTTCACCGGCTTGCCGTTGGCGTCCAGCGGCAGCAGGGGCTTGTTCTCCATGAGCAGGTCCAGCTCTTCGCCGCTGATGGTCTCACGTTCCAGCAGCGCCTGCGCGATGCGGTCCAGGGCCGCGCGGTTGTCTTGCAGCAGCTTGACGCAGCGGGCGTGGGCCTCTTCCACGATGCGCTTGACTTCGGCGTCCACCAGGCGGGCGGTCTCTTCGCTGTAGTTCTTGTTCTGCACCCATTCGCGGCCGATGAAGACTTCTTCACCGGTCTCACCGATGGACAGGGTGCCGATGGCATCGCTCATGCCCCACTCACAGACCATCTTGCGGGCCATGCGGGTCACGCGTTCGATGTCGTTGGAAGCGCCGGTGGTGATGTCGTCAAAGACGATCTCTTCCGCCACACGGCCGCCCAGCAGCACCACCAGGTTGTTGCGCAGGTAATTGCGCGAGTAGCCGTGGCGGTCTTCCTCGGGCAGCTGCATGGTCAGGCCCAGGGCGCGACCGCGGGGGATGATGGTGACCTTGTGCACGGGATCGGAACCGGGCAGCAGGCGGGCCGCCAGGGCATGGCCGCCTTCGTGGTAGGCCGTGATGCGCTTTTCCTCATCGGAAAGGATCAGGCTGCGGCGTTCGCGGCCCATGAGCACCTTGTCCTTGGCGTATTCGAAGTCGTGCATGTCCACCTTGGTGGCATTGAGCTTGGCGGCCTGCAGGGCGGCTTCGTTGACCAGGTTCTCCAGATCGGCGCCGGAGAAGCCCGGCGTACCGCGAGCCAGGGTATCCAGATCCACATCGGGATCCAGAGGCGTACGCTTGGTGTGGACCTCGAGGATACGGCGGCGGCCGCGCAGGTCAGGCGTGGGCACAACCACCTGACGGTCGAAACGGCCGGGACGCAGCAGGGCCGGATCCAGAACGTCGGGACGGTTGGTGGCGGCCAGCAGGATGACGCCTTCGTTGCTCTCGAAGCCGTCCATTTCCACCAGCAGCTGGTTCAGGGTCTGTTCGCGTTCGTCATGGCCACCGCCCAGACCGGCGCCACGCTTGCGGCCCACGGCGTCGATCTCGTCGATGAAGATGATGGCCGGGGCGCTCTTCTTGGCCTGCTGGAACAGATCCCGCACACGGGAGGCGCCTACGCCTACATACATCTCCACAAAGTCCGAGCCGGAGATGGACAGAAACTGTACTCCCGCCTCACCGGCCACCGCCTTGGCCAGCAGCGTCTTACCGGTACCCGGAGGGCCTACCAGCAGCACGCCCTTGGGGATATGCGCCCCCAGGTCCAGATACTTCTGGGGCTCCCGGAGGAACTCCACGATCTCCCGCAGCTCCTCCTTCTCCTCGTCGGCCCCGGCCACATCCTGAAACGTGACCTTTTTCTCTCCCGGCGTACTGACCTTGGCCTCTCCAAACCGGGACAGCTTGTCCTGCGCCCCGGCTCCGCCGCCGGCCATGCGGTTCATGAGATTCATCAGCAAAATGAAGCCCAAAAACGCCAGCACATACGGCAGCAGCAGCTGCAGCCAGTTGGTGGAGTGGTCTGCGTGATAGTTATAGGCGGTGATAATGCCACTGTCATACTGCTTCTGCACCAGCTCGTTGAGATCCTGATAGAACAGGTCGAAGTCGTACAGGTCGGAGGTAACGGTGCTGCCCCCCTTCAGCTTGGCCGTGATCCGGGTGTCGCTGATGGAGAACTCCTGCACCTTCTCCTCTAAAAAGTATTGCCGCAGCTCAGAGTAGGGGATGTCCCCGGCGGTCCGCATGGTGGACACCACATAGGCCACCACGCATACCGCCAAAATCACCATCAAAATGGTGCCGAAACCGATCTTTCTTCGTTCTGCCAAATGCTTTCCTCCTCTCAGCCGATGGCCCGCACGCCCTGCCAGCTGCTGCCCCCGGTCAGGGAAATAGCCAGCAGCACATGGGCCTTCACATTGCCCACCGGGATATAGCTCTCCTCCCAGTACCGGGCATCATTCGAGCCGGAGCGATTATCACCTAAGAAAAACAGGCACCCCTCCGGCACGGTAAAGGAGGTCTGGTTGGGGCTGATGGTACCGCCCTGCTGATCCAGATACTCTTCCTCCAGCCGCTGGCCGTTGATGTAGACATAGCCGCCGGAGAAGGACACCGTGTCCCCCGGCAGGCCGATGACCCGCTTTACCAGCAGCTTATCCAGCTCGTCGCTCCAGAAAGTGACGATGTTCCCCCGCTCCGGCACCGGGTCGCCCATCACATAGGGCAGCTGCCACGAGATCAGCAGCGTCTTTTTGGGGATGGTGGTCTCCATGGAGCCGGAGGGCACCCAACTCAGCTGTAAAAGTACCCGGAACACCAGCACCACCACCACCGCCGTGACGATGAGATAGCCGAAATCCGCCCAAAAGGCGGCAAAGCCGCTCTTTTTCTTCTTGACCGCCCTGCCGGAGCTGCTTCCCCCATCGGGTCCGGCTGCATCATCGGAACCTGCCGCACCGGCTGCGTGGTCGGCGCTCGCCCCGTCGGCAGAACCGATCATGCTGTCAAAGTCCGCCGCCGGTGCCGCTTTACCTCCGGCCACCGAAGCGGCTCTCCGGCCGGCCGAGACGGACTCGCCGTCTCCCGGCGTTATCGGAGCAGGCTCCTCCGAGGTCATCTCCCACGGGTCCCGCTCCCGGCGGGCCTTATCCACCGCCTGCCGGGTACGGCTGCCCCGGCGTTCCGGCTCCTGCCTGGGGGTCGCACCGGCCAGCCGCCGGCCCTGATAACCCCGCTTACGTTCCTCCACAGGTTTTCCTCCTTCCCACTGTCGGCGGGCGCTGTCCGCCGATGCGGCACCCGATACGCCGCTTACTTACTGTATACCTCCGGCTTCAGCACGCCGATGTAGGGCATATTGCGATACTGCTGGCAGTAGTCCAGCCCGAAGCCCACCACGAACTCGTCCGGCACCTCAAAGCCCGCCAGATCGGGGTAAATGGGCTTTTCCCGGCGGGAGGGCTTGTCCAGCAGGGTGACGATGGTGATGCTATTGGCTCCCTTGGCCAGCATATAGTCCTTCAAAAAGTACAGGGTATTGCCGGAGTCCAGAATATCCTCCACCACGATGATGTCCCGGCCGGAGATATCCCGCTGCAGATCACGGGTGATCTGCACCACGCCGGAGGACTTGGTGGCGTTCTGATAGGAGGACAGGCCGATGAATTCCACCTCACTCTTGCACTGGGTGGCCCGCACCAGATCCGCCATAAACAGGAAGCACCCGTTCAGAACCCCCACAAACAGCGGGTTCCTGTCGTGGAACTCATCGTAGAGCTGATTGCCCATCTCCTGAATGCGGTCATGGATCTCCTGCTCACTGAACAGGACCTTCAGGATATCCTGATCCATATTGCTCTTAGCCATTACTTTCTTCCTCCTGATCTTTCTCGATCATTAAAATATTTATATTGCTGCCGTCTTTTCCCGGCAAAAATCTCTGATCCGTTCCCACGCCGTATACGGCGGCGGGTTCTCCGTTTATACACACCACCGGGGTGGTTCGCTGCCGCCGGGGCGGCATCCCCCGCTCCGTCAGCAGGCGCTTGACGCTGCGGCGGCCTCTGGCCCCCGGCAGGGTCAGACCGTCTCCCCTTTGCGGACAGCGGAGTGTCCATTCGGACATTTTCCCACCGTCCGAAAGCGTCAGGATATGGTCCGAAAACCGGCCCGTTTTGGACAGCCCCTCTCCGTCAGGGGGCGGGGTATTTTTTTCGCTTCTCCACACCCGGACGAGATAGTCTCCCCAGACCTGCTCCCCCTCCGACAGAGTCAGGGGTAGGGGCAGGGGCGGCGTCATCTCCAGATGCAGCACATCCTTCTCCCGCCATGCCGTGACACCCTCCGGCAGATCCAGCATCCCGCCCTCCCGGAGGGACAGCAGGGCCTCTATGTGGGCGGCGGATACATCCTTCTTCCCGACGGGGAGCCGCTGTAGCAGCAGCCGGAGCATCCGGGGCCGCAGCTCCTCCGGCGCCGAACGCAGCACGGCTTCGGACACCGATACGGCGGTGGGTGCTGATGTGGAATCAGGCGAAATATCGCCCGCACGTGTACATTCTGAGGGCTTATCCGACCTTGACGACTCCTCCGGCAACGTGCCGGGAGGCGGTGCAGGGCTGGGTGCAGGGGCGTCCCGGTGGCCAAAGATCTCCGGGGCATTGGGCTCACCGGCTGACGGACAATCGGATACGGCTGTCTCCAGATAGGAGCGGGCCAGCCGATCCAGAAAAACATTCTCCCGCCGCAGGATGGCGGCAGCCCGCGCGATGCTCCGCTCCGGAGCGGGGTGGAGCTGTGCCAGCAGGGGCCACACCTCTCGCCGCAGGCGGTTGCGGGTGAAGTCCATGCTGTCGTTGGTCTCGTCCTCTACATGACCCAGCCCGTGGGCCGTGAGATAGGCCTCGATCTCCTGCCGAGGGGTCTGGAGCAGGGGGCGGATCAGCCGTCCCCGCACCGGGGGAATGCCCGCCAGCCCCTCCGGGCCGGTGCCGCGCAGCAGGTTCAGCACCACCGTCTCCGCCTGATCCGACAGGTGGTGGGCGGTGGCGATGCGGGAGGCTCCGATGGCGTCGGCCGTGCGCTCCAGAAAGTCGTAGCGCAGGCGGCGGCCTGCCTCCTCCACGCCCCAGCCCTCCTGCCGGGCGATGGCCCGGACGTCGCCCCGCTCCACATAGAGCGGCACGCCCAACTCCCGGCAGAGCCCGGCCACGAAAGCCTCGTCCCGGCCCGCCGTGGGGCGCATCAGATGGTTATAGTGGGCGGCGGCCACGGCAAAGCTCCGGCGGCGACCCAGCGACGCCAGATAGTGCAGCAGGCACACGGAGTCCCGGCCCCCGGACACGGCGCACAGCACCGTCTCCCCGGCGGCGGGCAGCATCCCCTGCTGCTGCATCCACGGCATCAGATCCATGACTCGTTACTCCTCGTCGTAGCGGTTTTCCAAGGTGCCGAAGGTGGTATACTCCGGCATCCAGCGCAGCTCCACCTTGCCGGTCTCGCCGTGGCGGTTCTTGGCCACGATGCACTCGGCGATGTTGCGCTTCTCCGAATCCTCTTTATAGTAATCGTCACGATACAGGAACATGACGATATCGGCATCCTGCTCAATGGCGCCGGACTCACGCAGGTCCGACAGCATGGGGCGCTTGTCCTCACGCTTTTCGTTGGCACGGGACAGCTGGGACAGGCACAGCACCGGCACCTGCAGCTCCTTGGCCATGATCTTCAGCATACGGCTGATATCGGACACCG
>ERZ857801.3417-NODE-3417-length-11121-cov-3.119555_pt1 | contig 11121 bp, 10 predicted proteins | sample MGYA00519762_ERZ857801 | MGnify/ENA primary metagenome ERZ857801 (study PRJEB31778, sample SAMEA3449368) | human gut metagenome | biome: human gut; feature: human-associated habitat; material: faeces | place: United Kingdom | collected 2010/2012 ...
GCACCGATTTCTATAATCTTATCTTTAATTGAGCTAAATCCGGTTGTCTCTAAGTCAAATACAATATACGTATCATTCAGAGTCTGTTCTCCTGCCCCTACCGCAATTTCTGTTAAATCATCTACGACATACCCCTCTACGCCATAGATAATCTTGAAAGGATCGGATTTATCCAGTGTCTCTATATAATGGTTTGCATCGGGAAATGCCTGCGCCACTCCATGATCCGTAATGGCAATCGCAGGATGCCCCCAGTCATGGGCGCGTTTCACAATATCTTTTACTTCGGAAACGCCATCCATATCGCTCATCTTTGTGTGGCAGTGAAGCTCTACTCTCTTCTGTGTACTTAAATCTTTTCTGGAAACAGTAAAATCTCCAATCTTTTTAATTCCGGTTACGGAGCCGATCGTCAGTTCTCCGTCAAATTTGTCTATAGTGGTGACACCCTTAATTTTAATAAACGCTCCCTTTTTTATCTCTCCTAAAAGCTCTGGAAGCTGTTCATTTCGCGCAAACATTTTTACTGTAATCGTATCCGTAAAGTCTGTCACAGAAAACATAACGATCGTTTTCTCATTACGTATTTCACGGGTATCAAAGCTGATAATTTTTCCATGAACCGTAATTTCTCCCATCTCTGTGACTACCTGCTCTAAAGGAATTGGTTCATCTTCAAAGCTTTTTCCATAGATAAGATTTGGATCGTCTCCCTGCTTTAACGGACGGTAGAATTCTTTCTTCTTAAATTCTCTTTTTCCTGTATCTTTTTCCCTTCTCTTAAGGCTTGTAGTTTCCTTTGGAGATGTGCGCTTCTTTTCTACAGCTTTTGGCTCTTCCTCGCCTCTTTGCACTGCTCTTCGCCTGAATATCTCATTGATTTCCTGCTGAATCCTCTCTTCCTCTTGTTCCCGTCCATTTTTTCCAAATGCCTCTTTATAGGAAACCCGAACCTCAGCCCCAATCTGAAAACGTTTATTTAGTATTTCTTCCAAATACTCTATGATCGCTTCCCTGCGTCCTTCCGACACAATGGTATCCAACAGTTCCAGACAGACTGCATTTTCTTTAAACTGAATTTCTGCCTGCGCATACATATTTGCCGCAAGAACACTGTCCACACTTAGCTCTTCCATAATGCTGTCCCTGTATTCTTTCAGAAGAGCCTCCGCAGAATACTGCCCTGAAAGTGCATACTGTTCTTCTATACGGATCGCCACCGGAGAAGTCCCAAACAACTGTTCTTTTATCTTTTGTTCCATTCTCCATATGTCCTTTTTCTGTATCAGGTGCCGGCTGAAAATATGTACATGAAGAAAATCACGATTTGTATTTGTCGTGATTTTCTTTACTTCAACATCCTGAAACAACAACTGTATATCTTCTTCTACCTTCAATGTCGGAAATACTTCAAAAAAGACTTTTTCACTGCTTACTCTTTCCAATTCAACAACTCCTGACGAAGTGCCGGAAGAAGCTCTTCTTCCTTCACTTTTTTGATAATCTCACCTTTTTTAATTAACAATCCCTCTCCGACTCCCCCTGCGATACCAATATCTGCTTCTTTTGCCTCTCCTGGTCCGTTCACGACGCATCCCATCACAGCAACTTTAATATTCAGAGGAATATCTGCCACCATATGCTCCACTTTATTTGCCAGCTCTATCAGATTGATCTTCGTCCTTCCACAGGTAGGGCAGGACACAACTTCAATCCCCCCTTTTCTTAAGCCCAGTGTCTTCAATATAAGCTTTGCCGTCTTAATTTCTTCTATCGGATCTCCTGTCAGAGACACACGGATCGTATTTCCTATCCCTGCATGAAGGATGATTCCAAGTCCGACAGACGATTTGATATTTCCCGAATAAACTGTTCCGGATTCTGTAATTCCGACATGCAGAGGATACCTGCACTGTCTTGCAATCTGTTCATGCGCTTCTACACACATCAGCACATCTGAAGATTTTATACTCACGACAAGATTGTCATAATCCATCTCTTCAATCATATGTACCTTATCAAGCGCGCTCTCCACAATTCCTTCTGCTGACACCCCGCCATTTTTCTCCAGAATATGTTTTTCCAGAGAACCACTGTTGACTCCCACACGGATTGGGATCTTCTTTTCCTTTGCCTTGTCTACCACCGCGCGTACTCTATCGGCGCTGCCGATATTTCCCGGATTGATGCGAATTTTGTCTGCACCATTCTCAATCGCTGCAATCGCAAGCCGGTAATCAAAATGAATGTCCGCCACAAGAGGAATATGAATCTGCTTTTTTATCTCCTTCAATGCTTCTGCGGCCTCCAACGTTGGAACTGCACATCGGATAATCTCGCATCCTGCCGCCTCCAGTTTTAAGATCTGATTCACTGTCGCCTGTACGTCCTCTGTCTTTGTATTCGTCATGGACTGTATCGCTACGGGATGACTTCCTCCGATACAGACCTTTCCGATTCTGATTTCCTTTGTCTCATTTCTTAACATCTCTTGTCCTCCTAAAGGCACCTCTGCCTTTCTATAAGCCGCCGGATGGCTTTATTTCCTGCACAGATATAGAAGATATGGGAGCGATGGCATCTGCCAACCCTCCCATATTCTCCAAACACTGGCATATACCAGCGTTATTGCTTTTCAAATACCATTTGTTCCCCATATTCCCGATCTGTCAGTGTCAGTTCTTCCTGTTCTATGCTGTAATCATATGAAGTATCCAGTGTACTGCGCAGCCGTTCTACTTCTTCACTGTCTGCATCTGTCCCTTCACCGGTACTTTCATCCGTATAAAGGTTAAATACTTTTTCTTCTTTGTCAATCTTATATTTGACGTCTGTTTTCACAGGCCTGCCTTCTTCTTCCTGCCATTCAAACTCTGCCGTCCCATCTCCATTCACCGTCATGGTAAGCCCGTTGTCTGTACTGTGCCACGTTCCTTCCAGCGGATTTGCTGTAAACAGTTTTATGATAAAAAAGGCAGCGATAATAACAATCAGTACCGTAGATACAGACATTACAATCTTCCAGATGCTGTTTCTTTTCCCTTCATCGTTTTTGAAAATCATCTGTTACCGTCCCTTCTTTTCCTTATGTCTCATTATACGAATTTTCAATAGCGGTGTCAACGCCCCGCCTTTTCTAAAACTATCCTCATCTTAGACAGCGTACTATTCCCCGCCTAGTTTTGAGGCTGCAAACCAGCCTGCCGCAAAAGTAACAATTCCTATGCCTACTGTCAGAACTGATCCGCCAGACCAATCTGTTTTCAGAAGAATAGCGATTGGAGAAGCGATAATCAGCCCCAGGATCGCATAATATGCATGAATCTCTGCTTTTTGAAAGATAAATTCGATAAGCTTTGCAATCAGGAAAATCCCGAGCACTACTCCAATTCCAAACGGAACCAGCACTGTGCAGGCTTCCAGAAGCTTTTCAAAGTTTAAAATAACAAGCGCGTCTATGAACCGGTTAATTGTTTTTATGATCGTATCATAATATCCAAGCAGCATAAGCATCATAGAACCACTTACGCCCGGGACTACCATTGTCGCCGCGGCAATGATTCCTACCAGAAGAAGTTTTATCACATTGATCATTCCAAAAGTGACATCTGCGCTTTTTCCTCCTGTCTCGCCCAGCACAGCCATCAGAATTACAATCGCAAAGAAAATGATAAACGCAACTATCTTTCCGACAGAAACTACATGCCCCTGCACTTTCTTAAAAATAAACGGAAGACTCCCTGCTATCAAACCGCAGAATGCAAAATTCGTAGGGATCGGATAATCGCGAAGCAGAAACTCAAACAAACGGGACAGTGCCACAATCGCAATACCTGCTCCCACAAAAATGGGAATCAACAGCTTCATACTGTTTTTAAAGTCACTTTTTAAATGGGTAATAGAGTAAATCAGCTTATCATAAAGTCCCATTGCGACCATCATAGTTCCACCGCTTACTCCGGGGATAATATTGGCAATTCCTACTACCATTCCTTGTAATATTTTTTTCAGCATTTTTTCTCCTTACTTTATATAATGTTTCAAAAAGTCAAATAATATCCTCATTTCTTCTTCGGTTCCAATTGTAATACGTAAATATTCACGTATTCTCTCACTGTTCCAGTGTCTGACATAAATATCTGCTTTTTTCAATGCCAGAAACAGTTCTTCTGCAGAATAATCCGGATGAGTGGCAAAAATAAAATTCGCTTTCGCATCTGGAAATACAAAACCTAGATTTGCAAGTTCTCCTTTCGCCTTTTCTCTCGTCTGTATTATTCTACGGATATTTTTTTCAAAATATGCTCTGTCACGCACTGCCTCTGCCCCACAGATTAAAGAAAGCTGATTCAGTGTATAAGAGTTAAATGAATATTTCACATCATTTAAGTACCGGATTAATTCCTTGTTTCCTATCGCATAACCAATGCGCATTCCTGCCATGCTCCTCGCCTTAGAAAAGGTCTGTACAACCAGCAGATTGTCATATCTTTCAATCAGCTCTAAAGCAGATTTTCCGGCAAAATCTACATATGCTTCATCCACAATCACCACACTTTCTTGATTGTGTTCAAGAATATCTTCTATGAATTCTAATTCTTCATAGACGGCCGTCGGAGCATTCGGATTTGGAAAGATGATACCTCCATTTTCCTGATAATAGTCTTCTCGATTCATTCGGAATTCTTTGTCCAATTTCGGACAGCGGTATGGTATCCGGTACAGCTCTGCCCATACTTTATAGAAGGAATATGTAATATCTGGAAAGAGAATCGGCTTCTCTGAGTTAAAAAAGGTCAGAAAGCAAAGCGAAAGCACATCATCGGAGCCAACTCCCGGAAACACCTGCTCTTTTTCCACTTCATAAAACCTGGCTAACTCTTCTGTCAGAAGCTCAGATGCCGGATCTGGATACAGCCTCAAAGCATCTGTACGAAATTCTTCCAGCATTTTGCGCACACCCGGCGCAGGCGGATACGGATTTTCATTCGTGTTTAGCTTAATCACCTTTCTCTGCGGCTGTTCTCCCGGCACATACGGCGTGACGTGACGGATATTTTTTAATACACTTGGATGGATTCCCATAACTGCAGTCCTTTTTCTATTTATACTCTGCCGCCAGCTCTTTAAACTTTGGCAGCGCGTTTACAATTGTATCATAAGCTACGCAGTACGCCAGACGCACATACCCCGCACACGCAAAAGAGCTTCCCGACACAAGCGAAATATTATACTTCTTCGCTGCCGCACAGAACTCTTTTTCATCTGGCACCGGCGATTTCACAAACAGATAAAACGCCCCTTCTGGCTTGATACATTCAAATCCCAGTTCTTTCAGACCACTATACAATGTCTCTCTGTTTTTGTCGTAATAGGAAATATCTGTTTTTTCGTTCAAACATGCTTTTACTACTTTCTGCTGTAGTGTAGGCGCATTGACAAATCCCAGAATACGGGTCGCTACATTTACCGCACTGATCAGCTTCTCACTGTCTGCCGCCTCATCTGGAATGACAAGGTATCCTATCCTTTCACCTGGGAGAGACAATGATTTGCTGTAAGAATATCCTACAATTGTATTGGCATAGTACTTCGTCAGATACGGCACTTCCACTCCATCATATGCAAGTTCTCTGTACGGCTCATCTGAAATCAGATAAATATCCGTGCCAAACTCTTTTTGTTTCATTTCCATAATCTCTGCCAATTTTCGGATCGTTGCCTCAGAATATACTACACCCGTCGGGTTATTCGGTGTATTTACGATAACCGCTTTTGTCTTTGCCGTAATCTTCTCCTTAAACTCATCTAATTTGGGCTGAAAATCTTCCGTATTGGGGGATACTTCCACAAGAACACCGTCATAATTATTGACATAGCTTCTGTATTCTCCAAAATACGGAGCAAAGACAATCACCTCATCCCCTGGATTCAGCAGGGCTTTTAAGATCACATTCAAACCGCCTGCCGCACCGACTGTCATCGTAATGTTATTCGCCGAAAACGCTGTGCCAAACCGCTTATTCAACGACTGTGCCACTGCCTCTCTGACGTCCTCATATCCTGCATTACTGTTTGTATACCCATGCAGCACAACCGGATCCTCTTCATTCAACGCCTCTATAATCGCCTCCTTGACGGCTTTCGGCGCCGGAACGTTTGGATTGCCAAGGCTGAAATCAAAGACATTCTCCGCCCCGTAAATTCCTGCAAGCCGGTTTCCCTCTTCAAACATCGCGCGGATTGCCGAGCTGTTTGCCACCATATTTTCCATTTTTTTTGAGATCATTTCCCTACACTCCTTTTTTTGTCACAATTCCCTTTTGTTCTAAAAATGCCGGACGATAGGATAGTTTTGCCTTTCTTAATCCTTCACTTCCTGTGTCATCCTCCCGGTTTACATATTTATAAGCCATGCATTCGTGCTGCACAAACTGCTGGTTTATCATCGGGTAAGCGCCGTCAATCTCTGCAAATGCTTTTTCTATATGGACAACAAATGTATCCTCGCACATACGCTCCCCGATCGTAAAAGCTGCAACTTCGCCGTTCACTCTTAATACACCCCCGACCTGATTCATTTCTCTATACAGGCGCAGTGCATTGAGTGTCACGCACATCTCTGCATTCTTTTCCGGATCCTCCTCACATCCATTTGCATTTCTCCATTTTAAAGCCATCTGAAAACATTCCTCCATGTTTTCATCACACAGCGGCTCATAACTCCAGTCTGGATATGTTTTCTTAAATTTATTGATATGATTTCGCTTTCCATGCAGCTTTTTGCCTGCCAGTGTGGCAAGCTTCTCTGTCTCATAGATATAATCTGCTATATCTCTTACATATGCGATCTCAAATTCATCCGGATACCATTCATTTAACTGTTCAAAGTGTTTCTCTGTCACATTGTAAAGCTTGAACGGTTCCTTTCTCTCTTCCATGTATCTTCTCAAGAATTCGATTGCTCTTTTTACATTCTGCGGCTCTCCTGCCGGATAAGAAAACGCCGGTGTTTCTCCTCCGTCCCGGAACACCAGAGCATCTTCTATCACCGCAAAGGTCACTTTATAATGCCGCGACCACAAGTATACATCCACAAAGGTTCTCTCACAGCTTCTGCTCGGCGCCTTGTCAAAATAGGAACGTATCAATGCCTGATCTTCAAGCTCCGGCCTTTTAAAATTGACTTCTTCCATAGTTCTCCTTCACTTCCTGATATTGTAAAACAATTGCTCATATTGGGTTAGTATATCATATTATTCTCTAAAACGCAAAAACTTAAAAGTAGATTTAGACGTGTTTATGTCTGTCGAATATCCAAAAAAACAGCTTCATATTTCCACTATTCCCAGTCAGAAGGATTTGTTTACTTCTGATTAGAATATTGTAGAACATGAAGCCAATTTTTTCTTTTTATACATTTAAGTCGGTGAAACCACCAGCGGCAGTGCGCTCTTAGTTTTTCTATTCTTCATTCATATTTGCCAGCTTCGCCGCCTGGTCTGCTGCTATCAGGCTGTCTATGATTTCATCCAAATCTCCGTTTAAAATGGTATCCAGTTTATGCAGCGTCAATTTGATTCTGTGATCCGTAACACGTCCCTGCGGGAAGTTATATGTCCGAATTTTTTCTGAACGATCTCCTGTCCCAATTTGGCTTCTCCTTGCCTCTGCCTCGGATGCCTGCTGTTTCTCCAGTTCCAGATCATACAGCTTGGAACGCAGCAGCCTAAACGCTTTTTCTTTATTTTGCAACTGGGACTTCTCTGTCTGGCTGTAAATCACAATCCCTGTCGGGTAATGGGTTAAACGCACAGCAGAATCTGTGGTATTGACACACTGTCCTCCATTTCCAGATGCCCTCATAACATCAATCCGGATGTCTTTTTCATCGATCACAATATCCACTTCTTCCGCCTCCGGCATAATCGCTACCGTCACTGTAGAAGTATGGATTCTGCCTCCACTCTCTGTTTCCGGCACACGCTGTACGCGATGTACGCCGCTTTCATATTTCAGTCGGGAATACGCTCCCTGTCCGGTAATCATAAACACACATTCCTTAAAGCCGCCGATTCCGTTCTCATTTAAAGAAATCAACTCTGTTCTCCATCTGCGGTCTTCTGCATAATGCACATACATCCGGTAAATTTCAGCCGCAAACAATGCCGCCTCATCTCCGCCGGCGCCCGCCCGAATTTCCACGATTACGTTTTTCTCATCATTCGGATCTTTGGGAAGCAACAAAATCTTCAATTCTTTTTCCAGTTCTTCCACCCGTACTTTAGATTCATTTAATTCTTCCTTGGCAAGCTCTCTCAATTCTTCATCTGCCTCTTCTTCCAGCAAACCTAAGCTGTCCTCAATGTTCTGCTTGCACTGTTTGTATTCTCTATATGCCTCTACAATCGGAGCGAGATCACTTTGTTCCTTCATCAGTCTGCGGAAACGTTCCGGATCGTCTGCCACACCCGGCTCCTGCAGCTCCCCCATGATTTCCTCATAGCGGATTAATAAATCCTCCAATTTGTCAAACATCTTTTTTCTATCCTTTCTACTTTACTCACTCTACCTATCATACACGCCCCAGACTACACGGTCAAGCCCTGCCAAATCCTTTTTTACAGTCACGTTACTGTAACCGTTCTTATACATCATCGCCTTGACCTCTGCGCCTTGGTCGCACCCGATCTCTAAAAGCAGAATACCTCTTTTTTCCAGATATGTTCCAGATATTCTTATAATCTCTCTATAGAAATGCAGCCCGTCACATTTCCCGTCCAACGCCTGGATTGGATCATAATTTCTCACCTCCGGCTCCAGATTTCCAATTTCCGAAGTCCGAATATACGGCGGATTAGAAACAATCATCCCAAACTTTCCTTTTATATTTTCAAACAAATTTCCCTCGGTAAATTCGGCGCGCAGCATCAGGGCTTTTGCATTTTCTTTCGCCACTGCAAGCGCTTCTTTTGAAATATCGGCGCCAATGCCTTTTATTCTGCTCTTTTCTTTTACCCAATGCAGAATACTCAACAAAATGCATCCCGATCCGGTACACATATCCAGAAGATGTATGCTGCCTCTCTTTTCCGGAACCTCCTCTTTTTGCAGAAATTCCAAAGCTGTCTCAACCAATGTTTCTGTATCCTGTCTCGGAATCAGGACATGTTCATTTACCTTGAACTTCAAACCCATAAATTCCTGTTCGCCTGTCAGATGCTGCAAAGGAACCCGTTTTTGTCTCTTCTCGATCAGGCACGCATATCTTAGCTTTTGTTCTCTCTCTATCTCCTGTTTTGGTTCTGCATAGTATCGTGTTCTATCGATTCCAGTCACATACTCCAAAAGATACCATGCATCCAATACATATTCCTGAATACCAGCCTGCTTTAGCCTGTTTTTCCCCCATTCATATGTATCCTGCATCGTTTCTGTTACTGGTTTCATAGATTCTCCCTCTGCCATGTTTTCCAGTCAAACACTGCTTCCACCGCGCAGATGGCAACCTCAATCATACTGTCATCCGGTTCTTTCGTTGTTAAGTTCTGTACCCACATCCCCGGTTTACTTAAAAGATTGACTATCGCATTGTCACTGTTCCCCGCAAGTCGGATAATTTCATAGGAAACTCCGGCTATCAGCGGAAACAACGCAATCCTTAAAAGTATTCTTATCAGCTGTGATTCTGCAGTAATAAAAAAGCAGAACAAAATGCTGACAATCATTACAAAAAATAGAAAACTGGTTCCACAGCGTTTATGCTGCTTCGAACTTTTTCTTACATTTTCAACATTAAGCACAAGCCCCTGTTCGATGCAATTGATGCATTTGTGCTCCGCCCCATGATACATAAACGTCCTCTGTATATCTTCCATGCGGGATACCAAAAGAATATATCCAAGAAAAATCAAAACTCTGATTACACCTTCGAGGATCACCATCACTGCCCGAGATTCCGTAAATTGTTTCAGAAAGCTACTTAGAAAATAAGGAAGAATCATAAAAACTGCTACGGCGAGGACAACCGAAACCCCGATTGTAACATTCATAAATACTCTATCTTTTCTCTCCTGCTTTCGCGCCTCTTCCTCTGTCATCTGCCGCGGTTCTTCTTCCTCATAAAAATTTGCGGAATAAGTAAGTGTCCGCATTCCAAGAATCAAAGAATCTATAAAATTAAAAATTCCTCTTATAAACGGAATCTTTGTCGGCGTTTTCCATGGAATACAGCTTTTGTAATCTTTCACATCCACTGCAATCTCTTTATCTGGTTTCCTTACTGCTACAGCGTACTTTTCACCATTTTTCATCATAATGCCTTCCAATACTGCCTGGCCGCCTATATTTGATGATTTCATACTGCCTCCTGTTTTGTACTCCGAGTTTCCCTTGCCGGACAAAGTCTGGTATCCCCTGGGGAATACGTTATGATTGCCCTTTCGAATATAATATAACAGGCTGAGATTTTACCTCAGCCTGTGTTTCCTCATTCTTATTTAATACCATATTTCTTGTTGAATTTATCAACACGGCCACGAGCCTGGCTTGCTTTCTGCTGTCCTGTATAAAACGGATGGCATTTGGAGCAGATTTCCACGTGAATATTTTCCTTTGTAGAACCTGTTACAAATGTATTTCCACAGTTACAAGTTACAGTCGCCTGATGGTATTCTGGATGGATTCCTTCGCGCATGCTTTTCACCTCTCTATTTTAAAATAATTATTATAATCTCTAAACAGCTATGTTATTGTAGCATAAGTTTCTTCCTTTGGCAAGCATTTTTCTTCTAAAACCATGAAAACACGTTATATCACTTTTCTCCCCGAACATAGATTACACAATCTTTTTCATATATAATACATATCCTGCGGATAATTCCGATATTCCATAAATTGTTCTGCCAGATCCTGTAAGGTAATACCCTCCAAAATTTCCTTTAAGCTTTTATTTACCCTTTCAACAATCAGCTCTTGAATTACTCTTCTTCCTTCTTCTGTTCCTCCTGTCTCATCTTCCAGGAAATAATTTCCCTCCAGGACTTCAACAACTTCGGATACCGTAATATCGCTCGGATCTTTTTCCAAAAAATATCCTCCCTGGACACCTTTTACACTTTT
>ERZ857801.3420-NODE-3420-length-11100-cov-9.084563_pt1 | contig 11100 bp, 10 predicted proteins | sample MGYA00519762_ERZ857801 | MGnify/ENA primary metagenome ERZ857801 (study PRJEB31778, sample SAMEA3449368) | human gut metagenome | biome: human gut; feature: human-associated habitat; material: faeces | place: United Kingdom | collected 2010/2012 ...
TCCCCTCCAGCGGGCGGATGGTCTGCCTGGACTGCGGACGGGCATTTCCTCTGGAGTGCTCCCATCTAGAGGAACTGACCCGGCATATTCAGAGCGACCACCAATTTGAAGTAGATACCCGGCATACCGTTTTATATGGACATTGCTGCGACTGTGGAAAGTGATAATCAGAGAGGAGGCGGCAGAGATGAAAGCGGATATTCAAAAAAGCAGGGCGGCGGCCTTGCTTTTGGCGCTGTGCCTAATTGCCGTGTTCTCCCTGTCCGCCCTGTTCGTTGTCAGTCATGCCGACCACGACTGCACCGGCACCGACTGCGCCGTCTGCCATGAGATTCATTCCTGCCTGTCCGCCCTGCGGCATATCTCAGAGGGGCTGGGGCCCTCTGCCCATTATGGACTGGGCGCGATGCTCCTGCTGCTCTGCGCTTTGCTGCCTGTGTCCCTGTCGGACCGGCGTTCCTGTACCTTGACTGCACTGAAAATTCGTCTGAACAATTAAAGCGACCTCCAAGCAAGGGGAAAGTCTGCCCATTTTTAAATGGGCGCTTTTGCCTTGCTTTTTTGCGCCCAAAAACCGGAAAATACGCTGATTTGGAGGTTACTATAGCATGAAAAACTTAAAAGAGTTCCTTATATTTTGCTTGTCCACCGCCCTGTCGCTTTCTCTGCTGGCCGCCTGCGGGAAGCCGCAGACCCCCATGGCCGGTGCGGAAACACCCGCAGAGCCTTCATCTGCCGCATCGGAGGGATCTCTGAGGGTTATGGCAAGCTTCTACCCCATGTATGACTTTGCCCACCCCATTCAAGATGCCTTGGAGGGGATTACGCACTCTCTGTGTTCGTTGGAGTATGAAAATCACCGTCCCCTTTACGACTGGGTAGTGGAGCACTGTGATCTCCCCAGCAAGCCCCGGCAGATTGAATTCGCCCGTTTGGGGATCAATTATACGGTTATGTCCAAACGGAAGCTGCGGGCTTTGGTAGAAGAAGGACGGGTCTCGGGATGGGACGATCCCCGCATGCCGACGATCTGCGCCCTGCGCCGCAAGGGCTACACGCCCGCCTCGGTGCGCAACTTCGCCGAGATGGTGGGCGTCGCCAAGCGCGACAACGTGATCGACCTCGGGAAGCTGGAATACTGCGTGCGCGAAGACCTGAACCGGGTCGCCCAGCGCCGCATGGCCGTGCTGAATCCGCTGAAGGTGGTCATCACGAACTACGAGGACGACAAAACCGAGCTGTTCACGGCGATCAACAACCCCGAGGACGAAGCCGCCGGCACGCGGCAGGTTCCCTTCTCGAAGGTGATCTGGATCGAGCGCGACGACTTCATGGAGAATCCGCCCAAGAAGTTCTTCCGCCTCTCGCCGGGCGGCGAGGTGCGCCTGCGCTATTCGTACCTCATCAAGTGCGAGAAGGTCGTCAAGGACGAGGGGGGCAACATCACCGAACTGCGCTGCACCTACGACCCGATGTCGGGCGGAGGTTCGTCGAGCGACGGCCGCCGCGTGAAAGGCGTCATCCACTGGGTGTCGGCCGCGGAGGCCGTGGAGGCCGAAATCCGGCTGTTCAACCCGCTCTTCACGAAGGAGGACCCCGACGACGTGGACGAAGGGCAGACCTGGGAGGACAACCTCAATCCCGAATCAATGGTCAAAATCACAGGCTACCTCGAGCCGTCGCTGCGCGACATCCCCGTAGGCCAGGCCGTACAGTTCGAGCGCGTGGGCTACTTCTGCCCCGACACCGACTCGACCCCCGGTCATCTGGTGTTCAACCGCACGGTGACGCTCAAGGACTCGTGGGCCAAGATCAACAAATAGAAAGATCCTCCACCGACAAAAAAAGACATCCGGACGATTCCGGATGTCTTTTTTTATCATTTACCCTCCTATTTCACCGGATTTTACCTACCTTTGGGATCGGAAACGAAAACCGAATAATCGGATGCAGTTGTTATACGTAATAGGAACAGGGGTGCTGGCGGCGTTTTGCGTCCTCCTGGCCGTCCGTATCTGCTACCAGCGCCGGTACATCCGAACAAGCGACCGGATCAACGACTGCATATTCCGCAACGTAGCCGCCTACCTGCTGCTGATCGACCCCGATTTCAACGTTCTGCAAACCAACTATCGCTCCGCGACGGGAACCGCACCGCAAGCCGTGCCGCCCAAGGTGGGCAACCTGCTGCGCTGCAGGAACGGCGAGGACGCCGGCGTCTGCGGCACGCACGAATTGTGCGCCGACTGTCCCGTCCGCGCGGCCATCACCGGGGTGTTCCGGACGAAGAAAGGCTTCTCGGGACTGGAGGTCCCGATGGTGCTCTACACCTCCGACGACCACACGGCAACCGTCGACTGCGACGTAAGCGTGGCGGGCAATTTCCTCACCGTCGCAGGACAGCCCCGGGTGGTGCTGACCGTGAGCGACATCTCGGCCCAGAAACGCACCCAGCGCGAACTGGAGAAAGCCCGCGTTCGCGCCGAGGAGTCGGACCGCATGAAATCACGCTTCCTGGCCAACATGAGCCACGAACTGCGCACGCCGCTGAACGCCATCATCGGATTCTCGGAACTGCTCATGGACGACCCCGCCCCGACCGAGAAACAGGAGTACATGCGCATCATCCGCTCCAACGGCGAGGTACTGATGCAGCAACTCAGCGACATCCTCGATCTCTCGAAGATCGAAGCCGGAACCCTCGGCTACGAATATACCGACGTGGAACTCAATGCCGTCATGGAAGAGCTGGAAGGCGGTTTCCGCATGCGGCAGCCGGAGAACAGCCCGGTGCGGATCACCTTCCACAGAAAATATCCCGTCCGCTACATCCGCACGGACCGCAAACGGCTGATTCAGGTGATCGCCAACCTTTTGAGCAACGCCGTGAAATTCACCTCCGAAGGTTCCGTCGATTTCGGGTTCGAAATCCGCGGCGGGGAACTCTACGTCTACGTCGCCGACACGGGAGCCGGCATCCCCGAAGAACACCGGGGACAGCTTTTCCAACGTTTCGTCAAGGCGGGATCGTTCAGGCAGGGCATCGGCATCGGACTGGCGATCTCGAAGTCGATCGTCGAAACGATGGGCGGCCGCATCGGCGTCGAATCCCGACCGGGCAAAGGCTCGACCTTCTGGTTCACGCTCCCCTGCAAGCCGGAGCAATAAGCATCGTTATCCTCTTCGCGGTTTCCAAACCCTCCCGGCCCTGCGCAGCGGAATAAAATACGCCTGTTCCTTCCAGACCCCTCCGACCCACCAGGCATCCCAGCGCGACACCGAGCGAAACGCCCGCAGAGCTGCCTGCAACAGCGGGTCAGCCGGATCGCTGACAACAGGACTTCCCTTTTCCGACAACAGTCGCGCCCGGTCGATCCGAACCACCCGCCCTGTGGAATCGGCTGCAAAGACCACATACAGCGACAGCAGATCGGGCGACTTTCCGACATGAAGGCTGTCGAACGCCGCGGCCACACGCTGTGCATTGTCCGTCGCATCCGCACCTCTTTCATACAGCCGGTTCCGGTAGGCTTTCGTCTCCCTCACGCGCCCCTCGGACACCGCAGCCACCCATTCGCGTTCGAGATTCCGCATAAATCCGTCGTGTTGGTAATACACCAGATTCCCCGTGCCATAGCGGATCTCTCCGCTGAACCAGCCGGCACGGGCGCGTGATCCCGCTACAAATTCGGGAACCAGCTCCGCTCCGGAAAATACGACGTCGCCGTCCTCGGTGTTCACGCACTCAAGCCACAAGATGCCCTCGTCGTCCAGCCGCCAGACACCGATACACCGACGCCAGCAAGCCGTAGAGCCGGAGGCATCGAGTTCGTCCAGCCGTTTTTCGAGCCGGGCGAGCACGGCGGAATCCGCCGTCGCCAGCGGCAGTGCGAACAACTGCATCGTATCGCGCCCGACGACAAGCCGTTCGGCAGCCTGCCCTGTCGCCGACGCGCGAAAAGGCTGCAAAAAACACACGACTGCCGACAGCAGAAGAGCCGCACGTATCATAAGCGAGGGTATTTTTCAGAAAGATACGCAAAAAACGAAGATTGCACAAGTCCCGTTGCGAAAACGACGACATCGGCTCCGCGTCAGCGCATCATGCCGCCGAAGGTCCGCCGGCCGAAAAGGTAGCGCAGCACCACCGAGCCGCGGTAGATGTTTTCCGCGGCGGAACCCTTGCGGTTCGCGCGGATCTCACGCCGTTTGCGGGCCAGCGCCCCGTGCCAGCGGATGAAGTCGCGCCAGGCGCGGAACACGGCGCGGAAGTTGTCCCGGCGGCCCTGCATGAGGTAGGACAGCGCGGCGAGCAGGTCGAGCGCCGGGCGCGCAACGGCCACGCAAAGCCGCTGTGCGGGCGAGGCGCACTTGTAAAGCATGGCGAGATTGTTCCGGTGATTGTAGAAGACCTTGGCCGGAGAATCGGTCTGGAGCGTGCCGCCGCCCAGGTGGTAGACCCTGCTCCGGGGCACGATCCGCACCCGGTAACCCGCCAGCTGCATCCGCCAGCAGAGGTCGATCTCCTCCATGTGGGCGAAGAAATCGCCGTCGAAGCCGCCCAGCGCACGGAACACGTCGGCCCGGCAGCAGAAAGCCGCGCCGCTCACCCAGAACACGTCGCGCTCGTCGTCGTACTGGCCCCGGTCCTTCTCCACGCAGCGCAGGATGCGCCCCCGGCAGAAGGGATAGCCCAGGTAGTCGATGAAACCGCCCGCAGCCCCCGCATACTCGAACTCCGTGCGGTCGGCGCAGGAGATCAGCTTCGGCGCGGCGACCGCCACGTCGGGATTCCGGTCCAGACAGTCGAGAATCGGCGCAAGCCACCCCTCGGGGGTCTCGACATCGGAGTTCAGCAGCAGGTAATAATCGGCCTCGATATACTCCAATGCGCGGTTGTAGCCTCCGGCAAAGCCGTAGTTGCGGTCCATGCGCAGGACCGTGACCGACGGAAACCCGGCGGCGAGCGCCGCAAGAGAGTCGTCCGTCGAACCGTTGTCGGCGACGATGACCTCGACGCCGGCGGGAGCCGCGGCCACGACCGACGGCAGGAAACGACGCAGGTGGTCCGCACCGTTCCAGTTGAGTATGATAATTTTAGCGACCGGCATGAGTTCGTTTGTGCTTCCAGCGGCGATGCGACCACATCCACAGTTCGGGACACTCGCAGATCATCCGCTCCAACTTACGAACGTAACGCTGCGTGATTTCGTATTCGGCGACCTCCTCTTTGCCGTCATAAATCAGTTCGAAGGACATTTCGTAGCGTCCCCGCCGCAGGCGGCTCATCTTCACGAAGTAGACCGGGAGGTTGCAGCGCAGGGCCAGTTTCTCGCCGCCGTCGAAGAAGATCGTATCCTGATTGAGGAAGCGGAACCAACGGCTGTCGGGCCGCCGCGGGGGATTCTGGTCGGCGATAAGCCCCATCACGAGGTTCTTGCCGGCGATGCCTCCGGTCCGGTTGCGCAGGTAGAAACGCAGGCTCTCCTTCATCGAGACGGTCATCGAATTTTCGTAATTGCGCAGCCGCCGGTAGAGTTCCTCCATCACCTTGCTGCGCAGCGGATGGTAGACGGCGACCAGCATCTGCGACCGCTCGTAAAGCCCCCAGTAGGAGCAGTACTCCCAGCAGCCGAAATGGGCCGTCATGGCGATCCAGTCGCGGCCGTGCACCGCTTCCACGTGTTTCTCCACGTCTTTGACCGTGAGCACCGTCCGGCCCTTCTCCTCGTTCATGTAGGCCATGTTGATCGTGTCGACGAAGATTTCGGACAGCGTGCGGTAGAACCGCCGCCGGATGACGGCCAGTTCGCGTTCGCTCTTCTCGGGGAACGAGTTCCGCAGGTTGGTCTTGACGACCTTCATGCGGTAGCGCAGGCAGTAGTAGAGCAGGACGAAAAGCAGGTTTTCGACGACGTAGTACTTGAACCAGTAAGGCATCACGGCGAACACGCGTGCGCCCAGCCAAAGGGTCTCCAGCCAGAAGCGCTGCAAAATGGTCAGATCGGTTCGTTTCATGCCTGCCGCCCGGATTAGGGTTCCACGAAAAGTTTGACGTTCTCGACCTTGGTGCGGATTCTCAACCAGCGGATCAGCGTTTCACGGTCGACCGGAAGCGCGGAATCCCGGGGCGTCACCACGCACACGAGCGTCGTATCGCCGGGCGTGCCCTCGACGTCGAAGGTGATGCCCTTGGTCAGCGAAATGGCCCCGATGTTGTCCATCATGGCCCCCACTTCGCGCGAGATGTCGTTCACCTCGACGTTGGTCACCCGGTAGCGTTTCAGCTGCGAGGACATCTCGCCGATCCGGCGGTTCTTCTCCTCCAGCAGCTCCTGATAGCTCTTCTGGAGCGAAACCACGTCGACCTTGTCCTCCGTATTGGCCTGCCGGACGACCAGTTCGGCCTCCTCCAGCCCGAAATTGCGCATCTGCGTACGGGCATTCTCGATCACCTCCTCGCCCAGCGGCTCGCCCACGAGCAGCAGCTCGATCTGCGAGGGGTTCTTGCCCTGCGCGTAGTGTTTGTTGCACTCGATCACGCGGGTATGCGGAAAGTTGAAGACCTGCGACACGTATTTGTCGGCCACGGCCTCGAACAACGAGACGCGGACCATGTGGAACCCGATGACGACGCTCGGGATGAAGGTCACCAGCGTGATGACCATCATCAGCCGCTTGACCGTGCGCTCGCGGACCTTGTCGATGAAGACCTTCTTCTCGTATTGCAGAAAACGCACCATGGCATAGGTCGCCAGCGCGATGAACACCGAATTGATGAAGAAGAGGTAGAAGGCGCCGATGAAAAAGCGGAACTGCCCCGTGGCCAGTCCGAAGCCCGCCGTACAGAGGGGCGGGATGAGGGCCGTGGCGATGGCCACGCCGGGAATGACGGTCGACGTGCGGTCCTGCCGCGTCTGCGCCACGATGCCCGCCAGGCCGCCGAACAGGGCGATCAGCACGTCGTAGGTCGTAGGCACGGTGCGCGCCAGCAGCTCGCTGCTGTTCGACGAGAGCGGCGAGATGAAGAAATAGACCGTCGAGGTGATGATGGCGACGATGAACATCAGCGCCAGGTTGCGCAGCGACTTCTTGAGCAGTTCGAAATCGTTGATGCCCAGCGCGAGGCCGACACCCATGATCGGGCCCATGATCGGCGAAATGAGCATCGCGCCGATGATCACCGCGGCCGAATTGACGTTCAGGCCCAGCGAGGCGATCATCGTGGCGAAGATCAGCACCCAGAGGTTGACGCCGCGGAACTCCACGCCCTTCGAGACGGAGGCCACGACCTCGTCGCGCTGCGCCTTGTCCTCGTCGAGGCTGAAACGGCCCTTCATAAATTCGCGCAGCTCCCCGAGCCACGCCGAAAACGAACGTTTTACCTTTTGTGTATCGTCTGTACGGTTCTCTTCCATCAATTGCGTTTCGATTTGAGTTACTCCTCCCCGTCCTCCCGGACGCGGCGGCCTTTGGGCTTTCCGGCCACGACGATCACGAACTCGCCCTTGGGTTCGGTCGTGCGGAAATGCCCGAGCGCCTCGGCGACGGTTCCGCGCACGGTCTGCTCGAACTTCTTGGTGATCTCGCGCGACACCGAAACCCGGCGGTCTTCGCCGAAAACCTCGGCCAACTGCTCGAGACACCGGACCACGCGGTAGGGCGATTCGTAGAAAATCATCGTGCGCTCCTCGCCGGCAAGCGCCTGCAACTGCTTCATCCGCCCCTTCTTCTGGGGCAGGAAGCCCTCGAAGCAGAAACGGTCGCACGGAAACCCGCTCTGCACCAGCGCCGGAATCAGCGCCGTGGCGCCGGGCAGCGTCTCGACCTCGATCCCCGCCTCGACGCACGTGCGCACCAACAGGAACCCGGGGTCCGAAATGCCGGGCGTCCCGGCGTCCGACACCAGGGCGGCATTGCGTCCTGCGACGATCGCCCCGGCAACCATTTCGACCGTGGCGTGCTCGTTGAACTTGTGGTGCGAACGGAGTTTCTGCTCGATGCCGAGGTGCTTCAGCAGGAACGACGTCGTGCGCGTGTCCTCGGCGAGGATGAAATCCACCTCGCGCAGGACGTTCACCGCGCGCAGCGTGATGTCGTCCAGATTCCCGATCGGCGTAGGTACGATATAGAGTTTGGCCATCGTGTCAGGCGAATTTGCGTTCGAGCAGTTCCATCATAAACTTCGCGCCGTCCGAATTGGGATTCCAGGCGTAGTTCTCGGCAATGTGGATCATGCACTCGTCGAAATCGTCGAAGGCGTTGAGCGTCGCGATCGCCTCTTCATAGGCTTCGCCGTCACCGCCGAACAGATCGCGGATCAGCAGGAACTTGTCGTTGATGCCGATGGCGCGGCGCAGGTCGGTAACGTGTTCACTGCGACGCAGCTCGGACGCCACGTCGCGCGGAGGCGCGATCGTGTCGGCCAGTGTCTGCACATTGTGGTTGATCACCTCGCCCAATACGGCGCCGGAGGTATTTTTCGCTTCGAGCGTGATCTCTTCGAAATCAGGCTCGTCGTCATCCCCGGCATTGTCGGGCGCAGTGGTTTCGGCCGCTTTCGGCTGCGGAGCGGCAACCGGAGTCCGCGATGCAAAAGCGTCCGGTCCGGGTGCAGAGGTTGTCGCGGAGCCGAGAGAGGTTGTCACAGAGCCGACAGGAGTTGTCGCGGATGCTGCGGGTTCCGTCACGGGCGCCGTAAATGGAGTTGCAGAAAGGGCGGCTCCGGCAGTTGCGTCGGAAACGGAGACTCCGGCGGCGGCAGTTCCGGCCGATACAGAATCGGACGCTGCGGAACCGGATGACGCGGAACCGGGCACCGCCGGTTGTGCGAACGGCGCTTCGGCCGCAGGGTTCCCTCCCGCAACAGGTTTTGCGGTAGGCTCAGGGGCCGGAACGGATGCAGGCTTCGGGGCAGGCGCAGGCTTCGGGGCAGGCGCCGCAGGCTCCGTATTATATAGCGACATGATGACGCGCTGTTTATGGCGGTGACGGACAGTCTCCTCTTCCAGTTCGAACAGTGTCGGAGCTATGGGTTGAGTTCCCGGCGCGGAATGCGCTTCGGCTTTGGCAGGAGCTTCCTGCGCCGGAGCCTGTTCCGCATCGACGGACGGCGCAGGTGCGGCGGCTGATTCGGCGGCAGGCTCTGCAACCGATTCGGAATGCGACCCGAAGACGGACTCGGCAGCGGATTCTGAGACGGGGTCGGCTGGAAACTCGACGACGGACTCCGCAACGGACTCGACAACCGACTCGGCAGCGGGTTCTGAGACGGACTCCGCAACGGATTCGGAAAGCGACTCTGCGAAAGATTCGGTCGCGGATTCGACGACGGGTTCAGCAATGAATTCGGGCTTTTCGGACGCTCCCTCCGATTCTCGGACAGTTTCCGCCAGCGGCACTGACTGCTCGGCGGCAGGTTCCGCGGCATTTCCAGCAACGGGCTCTGCCGGAGCCGTCTCCTCAATGGAAAACTCGGATTCAGGCTCAGAAGCGACCGGTCCGGATTCGGTCACGGGTTCAGCGGCAGAGATTTCCGGTTCTGAAATCGGGTTCGTCCCGCCGTCGGAATCGGACTGCGAAACAAATGCTTCGGCAGAATCGGCAACAACTTCAGGTTCGGCAGCTAGTTCTTCGGCAGGTTCGGAATGCCCTGCGAAATTTACGCCCGGTTCGACGGCCTGTTCGGACCCGAACTCAGGCTTCGATTCCGGCACCGTCTCCGGTTCCGGCTCGGAAACAGATTCCGGCTCGGAAACGGATTCCGACTCGGAGACCGCACCAGCTTCGGCGACTGACTCCGACTCAAAGGACGCCCCCACCTCGGCAAAAGATTCGGACTCAAAAGCCGCACCCGCTTCGCCAACAGCGTCCCGTTTGGCGGCAGCATCCGGTTCGGCCTGCGCCTCAACCGCGAACGGGTCGAGCGGAAGTATTTCGCCGAGGTCGATGCTGACCGGAATTTCGGTCGGAGCCGTCTCAGATGCGGCCTCTTCCGCCGCATTTCCACTGCCCGCCGCAAGATCCGCATCCGCGCCGAAACGCACGGCATCGTATAACTTCCGCAGTTTTTCGAGCACCAGATCCCGTTCGAGGGTCGCGGTCTCCTGCGGGGTGTCCCAATTGTCTATGATTTCAGAGAGCTTCTGCAATTCGCTCCGCACGTATTTCAAATCCATGATCCGTACACTTTTTGCCCTCAAAGATAGGAAAAATTTACGAACTGCCCAGCGGAATCGCCCATATAATATCGCAGCCCCTCCCCGTTGCCGCCGGGAAACGGAAAAGGGGACGGCATACGCATCGTCCCCCCTATTCCGTCTGCGGAAAACATGTCACTTCCCGAAGATATGTTTCGCATAATTATATCCGCAGGCGTCGTAAATCTTCGCCAGCCTGCGTACGCGGCGCAGGTAGTCGCCGTAATCCTTCCGGTCGAGACTCCACCCCACTTCGGCCAGCGCGCTCAGGCGCGGCAGGAGCATGTATTCGGCATGGGGCCACGTAGCGATGTACTCGGTCCAGAGGTTGGCCTGCACGCCCAGTATACAGCGCTGTTCGTCAGCCGTCAGCATCTCGTAAGGATCGAGCGAATAAACCTTCTCCACAGGCAGATAACCGCCGATGGCGAGCGGTTCTCCGGCCGTATCGCGCGTCTGGTAATAGTCCAGATAGCAGTGCGTCGTCGGAGCCATGATGGCGTGGTTGCCCATCTTCGCAGCCTTGATGCCGCCTTCGGCGCCCCGCCACGACATGATCGTAGCCGTCGGCGTCACGTCGCCCTCAAGAATCTCGTCCCAGCCGATCAGCCTGCGTCCGTGGGCGTTGAGGAATTTCTCGACGCGGGCCGTGGCATAGTTCTGCAACCGGCGCGGCCGCTTCAGCCGCTCGGCCTTCATGCGCGCTTTGCAATGCGGGCATTTCTTCCACATCACCGTCGGGCACTCGTCGCCGCCGATATGGATATACTCCGAGGGAAACAGCTCCAACACCTCTTCGAGCACGCCCTCGATGAATTCGAACGTCGTCTCCTTGCCGATGCAAAAAACCCGGTCGTCGATGTCCCACGTCTGGCGCACTTCGTACTGCTCGCCCGTACAG
>ERZ857801.3427-NODE-3427-length-11069-cov-3.603505_pt1 | contig 11069 bp, 8 predicted proteins | sample MGYA00519762_ERZ857801 | MGnify/ENA primary metagenome ERZ857801 (study PRJEB31778, sample SAMEA3449368) | human gut metagenome | biome: human gut; feature: human-associated habitat; material: faeces | place: United Kingdom | collected 2010/2012 ...
TGGCACAGCCGGTGATATTGCCGGTGCCCACCTGGGCGGCGATGGAGGTGGCCACCGCCTGGAAGGAGCTCATGCCCTCCTTGCCGGCCTTCTCGCCGTTGAGGTTCACGCTGCCGAACAGCCGCCGGAAGCCGGCGCCGAATTTGCGCACCTGGATGAACCGGGTGCGGATGGTGAAGATGATGCCGGTACCCACCAGCAGATACAGCAGCAGGCCGTTCCACACAAAGCCGGCCAGTTCGCTGACCTTTGCGGCCAACAGATCCATGTCCATGTTTTCTCTCTCCTTGTCCGCAAACGAAAAGGGCCGGACAGACCCTGCCCAGCCCAACAAAGCGCCGGCCCCCTCCGCTGTGCGGAAGGGCCTGCCCTTTACTCTGTCCTTTTACCTGAGAGATTCAGCGGGATTTCCCGCCTTGCACCTTCGGTACTCATCTGAGCTTCTCCAGAGCCACATCCATCCCTAGTCCTCATCCCGTGCCGGGACACCTGAGAGTTTCACTCCTTCGGCAGGCTTGCGCCGTTTCTCTAGGGACTTCGTTTGCCTTTATATAATTGACACTTGTTACCTTATCACGGACAATACCCGTTGTCAATGGAGTTTTTGTACAGGAGCCGTCCGCTGTCTGCGGACGGCTCCTGTGCCTTCTCAATAAAACTCCCGGATATAATCCAGCACATCCTGTCGGGTGCCCTGGAAGGGGCCCGGCGTCTCCATCTTCAGAGAGACCAGGGCCGTGCAGTACCGCAGGGCCTCCTCCACCCCGGCCCGCTGGCGCTCCGAGATATAGCCGGCGAAGGTGGTGTCGCCCCGCCCGGTCCGGCCGGAGAGGTTTCTGGCCCGGATGGGGCATGTGTAGATCTCCCGACCATCGTAGACCAGCACCTCCGTGTTATGGGTGATGAGAATCTCCTTGGCGCCCCACTGGTAAAGCTGTCTGGCGGCCTCAGCCCGGTCGGTGAGACCTGTCAGAATCTCCGCCTCCGCCGCGTCGGTCTTGAGAAATCGGACATACGGCAGCAGCTCCTTTTTCTCTGCCCAGTCGTGATAGACCATGCCGCCGTTCTCCACCCAGCGCAGCATGGTTTGCACGTCGATGGCCACCATGGCGTGCCGGGCGGCAAAGGGGATCATCTCGTTGGGAATGTCGCCCGCTGCCAGGCCCGCCAGATGCCAGATCGCCGCATCGATATCCGGCACCTCCTCGGTGCGGTATGGTTCGATGACGCTGTCCACGGTGGAGGTGCGCCGCTCCCGGTCCGGGGTGTGGTAGACGTTTTTTGTGACAAAGGAGGTCCTGCTGTGCAGGGGATAGACGGTCACATTTGGGGCTGGGGCGAAGGCGGCGGCCAGGTCCACCTGGGCCGTGTCCGCCTTGGGGAGCACCGCGGTCTTGTGGCCGATGTTGGCGGCAGCAAAGCCGGAGTAGTACACGGCGCCGCCCACGGCATGGACGGTGGTGCCGTCATAGTCCACATTGGTGTCCTGTGCCACCTCGCCGATGATCAGAGAGTCAAACTGGCTCATTTCTGTTTCTCCTTCCGCATTTCCTCATCCGTGTCCACAAAGGACTGGAACTCCGGGCTCCAGAGGTGGAAACGGTGCTGCCCAATCAAGGTCTTGTAGGCAAAGGAGTCGGCGGGCCTCTCTGGCAGGATCACGCCGGCCCGGGCCTCGTCCCCACTCTGATGGGTGTCGGATCCCGCCAGGCGGTAGTATTCTGGATGGCGGCGGGCCAGCTCTAGAGCCCGGTCATTGTAGTTGTCGTGCCGGGGATTGCCGTTGATGATCTCCGTACCGTGAATCGCGTCCTCAAACACCGTAGTGTTGCCGTCCCGATAGGGGTGGGCGTGGATAATAAGCACCTGGTCATGGAATTTCTGGAAGAACTCCCGGGCGCTCATGCAGCAAACGTAGGGGTTGGATCGCAGCCACGCCTCATCAATGCCGTACACCAGGTAGTCGTTGTCATTTTCGGGAAATCGCAGTTCCGCGCCGAGCAGCACTTGGAAGCCCACCTCGTCGCCCCGCTGTTTGGAGGCGCGGTAGCCGGAGAGATAGTGGTCTATGACCTTATTCCAATCGTGGTCTGTGTCAATCCGGGAGAGGTACTCCGGGTGCAGGTGGTCTGTTACCACCAGGCCGGAGAAGCCGTGGCGCACATAGCGGTCCACCACCTCCGCCGCCGGCAGGTGGCCGCACTTGCTGGTTTCCGCCGTGTGAGTGTGGGGGTCAAACAGGTATCCGTCCATAAAATGCCTTCTTTCCATGATTCAGACTGTCACGCTCAAACTGCGGGAGGGGGGCAGCGCCTTGGAACAGGGCAGACAAAAGCCGGTTTTTCCACCAAAAAGTCCTCGAAAATGCAAACGTTTTCGATTCTGCGACGCAACTCCGCCCGCAAGAAAGAGAAGTACACTTCTGCATTGAAATATATAGAGTTTTGTCAGAAAAGTCAATATAAAACTGCGATTTCTGGACTTTTGGTCAAAATGGCAAAAACAGGGGAGTGTCTTTGGCGGTTCCTCCCCTTGACAGAGAAAAGTAATCTACCATAGAATAAAGACAGAAAATCGAAAACGTTTGCATTCGGTGCATAAGACGAGTGGGCAGCGGATCCAGAGAGCATCTGCCTGTCTGCGGATAAGGAGGAAGGATGAACGAAAAAAGGTACAGGGCCGTCCTGTTCGACTTGGGCGGCACCCTTCGGATTGCGCTGGAGGATGAGCCCTATATGCGCCATGCCCGCAGGAAGATGACGGAGCTGGCGGGGGCACCGCTGCAGGTGGAGGACTTCTATCAGTTGGTAGAAGACCGCTACGAGTCCTATCGCCGCTGGGCCCTGGGAGAGAACAAGGAGGCTGGCGACCGGGAGCTCTGGTGCCGGTGGCTGCTGCCGGACTATGACCAGAAGCGCATTGCCCAGGTCTGCCATGAGCTGTCCTTTGAGTACCGCCAGTCCAAAGGCCGGCGTGTGGTGGTGGACGGCGGGGCAGAAGTGATCCGAACCTTGCACGAGCGGGGATACAAGCTGGGCATTGTGTCCAACCTGATTGGCGAGCACGAGGTGCCCGACTGGCTGGAGGAGGATCGGCTGGCCCCGTATTTTGGCAGTGTGGTGCTCTCCTCCGTGTGCCATCTGCGCAAGCCTGGCGCGGAGATTTACCACATTGCAGCCCGGGAACTGGGGGTGGATCTGGCAGACTGCGTCTCCGTGGCGGACAACATCAAGCGAGATATTCCAGGGGCCAAGGCTGCGGGAATCGGCTGCAACATCATCTTCCGGTCTCCGGAGAAGAAGCATCCTGTGGAGTTCACGGAGGAGACGCGGCCGGATGCAGTGATCGATACGTTCCCGGAATTGCTGGAGTTGCTGCCGCCGCTGAAGTGAACGCATCATTTTTTTCAAATCCCGGAAAACGTTTGTGTGAGCCGTTCGGATTTGAATTTTGCAAGACAACGAAATAACCAAAATTAGAATAATTTTATTGGATACTTTATTAAATATGCGGTATAGTTCTTGACAAAAGTATGAACGAATGTTAAATTTGAAATCGCATAGAAACGAAAACGTTTGCGATATTTAACACAAACAACAAGAGGAACTGAGGAGAGAGGGTGCAAGAGGAAGATGAAACCGCAAGAGCAAACGTATTCAAAAAGCCGGCGGCTGAAGAATCAGATCAAGGCAGTGGTGACAAATCCCTACAACATCATCGTACTGATCGCCGTCGTTCTGCTGGTCTATCTGATCGTCCTGCCGCTGCTGGACATGATCGCCACCACCTTTGAGCTGGCCCAGCGGGACATCCGGGCTGTGGGCGGCGGCAAGGCCGGCGACTTTACCCTGTACTACTGGCAGCGGCTGCTGGCCAGTGAGCTGTCCTGGACCATGCTGATCAAGCCGTTGATCAACTCCCTGGTCATCGGCGTCTGCGTGTCCGTGTGCGCCATCCTGCTGGGTTCCATTCTGGCCTGGCTGATGGTCCGGTCGGATCTGCCCTTCAAGAAGTTTTTCTCCCTGGCGGTGATTATCCCCTACATGATCCCCTCCTGGTGCAAATCCCAGGCGTGGCTGTCCATGTTCAAGACAGCGAGGTTGGGCGGCGCGCCCGGCTTCATGGCCTCCCTGGGGCTGGATGTGCCGGAGTGGCTGGCCTATGGCCCTGTCGCCATCATCATCGTGCTGACCCTTCATTATTACGCCTATACATACCTGCTGGTATCCTCAGCACTGAACTCCATCAACTCCGAGCTGGAGGAGATGGGTGAGATCCAGGGCGCGGGCAAGGCCATGATCCTGCGGAAGATCACTCTGCCTTTGGTGCTGCCGGCCATCCTGTCGGCCGTGATCCTGACTTTCTCCAAGGCCATCGGCACCTTCGGAACCATCAACTATCTGGGCTCTCCGGTGCAGTACTACACCCTGTCCAGCCAGCTGTACATGAATATCAACTCCCGGGATACGCAGACCGGATTTGCCATGGCGATCCTGATGATTATTATTGCCTCCATCGCCGTGTTCGTCAACCAGAAGCTGATCGGCTCCCGCAAGTCCTACGCCACCATCGGCGGCAAGGGCGGCCGATCCACCCTGATCGGCCTTGGGAAGGTAGGCAGGCCGGTTATCACTGCGGCGCTGTTCGTGTTCTTCGCAGTGGGCATCATCATGCCAATCGTCATCTTGGTCATGGAGAGCTTCATGCTCAAGGAAGGTATCTACTCCCTGGACAACTTTACCCTCCACTACTGGATTGGCGAATCCAATCCCCAGATTATGGAGGGGCTGCCGGGCATCTTCAAGAATGACGAGTTCATCAACTCCCTGTTCAACTCCCTGCGCCTGACTCTCGTGAACGGCGTGTTCGGCACCATCTTCGGCCAGCTGCTTGGCTACATCACCGCCAAGGGCCGCGGCAGGCTCCACGGCAAGCTGGTGGAACAGCTGGTGTTCATCCCCTATCTGATCCCGTCCGTGGCGTTCGGCGGCATCTATCTGTCCATGTTCTCCCAGCCCCAGCAGATCTTCGGCGTGACCCTGGTGCCCGCCCTGTACGGCACCTTCGCTCTGCTGACGCTGGTGTCCGTGGTGAAGCATCTGCCCTTCGCGGCGCGGGCCGGCACCTCCAACATGCTGCAGATCAGCGGTGAGCTGGAAGAGGCGGCCACCATCGAGGGCGCCGGATTCTTCCGCCGGTTCGTGAAGATTGTGTTCCCCCTGTCCAAAGGCGGCTTCATCTCCGGCTTCATGCTGATCTTCGTTTCCATCATGAAGGAGCTGGATCTGATCATCCTGATCATGACCCCCACCACCTCCACGCTGCCGTACCTGGCGTTCCGGTACCAGAACGGCAACTCGCCGCAGGCATCTGACTGCGTGGCGATTGTGATGTTCTCTATTGTGTTCCTGGTGTATGCGATAGCGAATCTCTCCGGCAAGGCGGACCTGGCCAAGAGCATGGCCGGCTGACGCGGACAGAGAACTGAGAGGAGACGACGAACATGAGCAAGATTGAATTAAAACATATCGATAAATTCTATGGCAAGAACCACGTTCTGAAAGATCTGAACCTGACCATCGAGGACGGCGACTTCATGACGCTGCTGGGCCCCTCCGGCTGCGGCAAGACCACAACGCTGCGGGTGGTGTCCGGCCTGGAAAAGCCCCAGAACGGCTTCATCTACATGGACGGCAAGGAGATCGTCAACGCGGCGGAGGCGTACTACGCGCCCCCGTCCCAGCGGAACCTGAACCTGGTGTTCCAGTCCTACGCGCTGTGGCCCCACATGACTGTCTTTGAGAACGTGTCCTTCGGCCTGAAGATCAAAAAGATCCCCTCCGCGGAGATCGAAAAAATGGTTGCCAGCGCCCTGGAACGGATGCAGATCGGCCAGTACGCCAAGCGGTATCCCACCGAGCTCTCCGGCGGCCAGCAGCAGCGTGTGGCCATCGCCCGCGCCATCGTGTCAGAGCCCCGGCTGCTCCTGCTTGACGAGCCCCTGTCCAACCTGGACGCCAAGCTCCGCGTGGATATGCGGTCCGAGCTGAAGCGCCTGCACCACGACACCGGCAGCACCATCATCTACGTCACCCACGACCAGGTGGAGGCGCTGACCATGTCCACCAAGATCGCCCTGTTCCGTGAGGGCGAGCTGGTCCAGGTGGATAAGCCTCTGGAGCTGTACGACAACCCCTGCGATCTCTATACGGCGGACTTCATCGGCAACCCCAGCATCAACTTCGTGGAGGCCTCGGGCACCGCCGGCGCGTCCGGGCTGTCGGTTGACGGTGTCATGGGCCGCCTGGAGTTCTCCCGGGAGGACATGACGCCTGAAGCGCCCGCCTCCGGCGACCTGAAGCTGGTTCTGGGCATCCGCCCGGAGCAGATCACCATTTCCCGTGAGAAGACCGACGCCGCGCAGGTGGAGGCCCGTGTATACGCCGGAATGCCCGCCGGTTCCGAGACCCTGGTCTCCGTCCGGGTCGGTGAGAAGCTGATTACTGTAAAGGAGCTGGGCTCCACCCATTACGCCGGCGATGAGACGGTCTATCTCTCCTACCCGCCCAAGAAGGTCAATGTGTTCGACGCCTCTACCAAACGCCTGATCAAGTACTCCCGCTAATGCGCGTTTCCATCATCCGAGCGATCCCGGAGTATCCTGCGGCGTCAGCCGTTGCGATAAAAGAGAGCGATTTGAGGAAGAATGATTAAAGGAGGAAAAGAACCATGTTGAAGCACAAGAAACTATTGAGCGCCCTGTTGGCTGCTGTCATGCTGTTTACTGTGACCGGCTGCGGCGGCACGGATGATGAGGCGGAGGATGCCGGCGCCACCTCCTGGGAGGAAACCGCCAACATCACCGCCACGGACGAGACGGATGAGGAGCTCTATGAGCAGGCCATCGCCGAGGGCGGCGAGGTCACTCTGTACTCCATCTCCTCCCGCTGCACCAAGGTGGCGGAGGCCTTCATGGACAAGTACCCCGAAATCACCTGCACGCCCTTTGATATCTCTACCAACGACCTGCTGGACAAGGTCACCCGTGAGCACGAGGCCGGCCAGTATGTGGCGGATGTGGTCCATATCAAGGACGAGGACGGCTCCCTGTACAATGAGTATGTGCAAAACAAGATTTTTTACATATATCAGCCTGCCGACATCCTCGCCCATATTGATCCCAGCCTGACAGAGACGCAACCCCCTCTGTACATTGAGCTGACCCAGCTGTTCTACAATGCTGAGGCTTATCCTGACGGTTCCCCTGTCACCAACATCTGGCAGGTGACCGAGCCCCAATGGAAGGGCAAGATCCTGATGCAGGATCCCCTGAATAATGTGGGCTGGGGCTCCTGGATTACCGGCTTCTGCGTGGGTGATACCCCGGATCAGCTGGCTGCCGCCTATGAGGAACTGTATGGCGAGGAGCTGGTGCTCTCTGAGGGCTGCGCCAACGCCGGCTACGAGTTCCTGAAGCGCCTGCGTGAGAATGAGCCGATCTTCACCTCCGCTTCTGACGAGGTTGCCGAGGCTGTCGGCACCCCCGGCCAGTCCGATCCCCCCATTGGTTTCTGCGCCTCCTCCAAGCTGCGCAAGAACGAGGATAACGGCTGGGTCCTGGCTCCCGTGAACCTGTATCCCACCACCGGCATCCCCGCCATCAACACCCTGTACGTGGTGGAAGGCTGTGAGCATCCCGCTGCCGCCAAACTGCTGATCCGCTTCATGATGGGCGGCATTGATGGCGATACCAGCGGCTACGAGCCCTTCAACACCCTGGGCGGCTGGCCTGTCCGGGACGACATTGAACCCGCTGAGGGCTCTGTCCCCTATGAGGAGATGAACGTTTCCCCGTTCGATCCCAATTCCATCTACATGGAGTTCATGACCGTCCGTGACTTCTGGCAGATGCTCGGATAACAGCACTTCGGCGATCCTGGCTGCTTCACACGGCCGGCGGACGGGAATCCGTCCGCCGGCTCTCCATTCCGGCCCTCTCAGATAAGGAGATATGCGCATGAATCTATTCATTGACAAGAATCACCGGCGGAAGAGCCCCATTGCCATTGCAGGCTTTTTCGCCACGCTGCTGGACCTCTGCATCTACGGGGTTCTGTATACCCTGCTGGCAGAGCCGCTGTACCGGCAGCTTACGCTGCCCAGCACTGCAGCCACCAACGCCGTGCACACGCTGATCATCGCATTGGCGGGGACGGCAATCGGCAGCCTGCTGTTCCTTCTGCGGGACAAGCGGGTGGCGCTGTTCGGGTTTGTGGGGCTGGCGGTGGTTCTGGTGATGTTCTACTTCGCAGCCTGGATGCTGGATACAGACCAGCGGGCAACCATGGTGCAGCTGATTACCCTGTATGGTGTGGCACCGGCCCTGATCGGAAACGCGGTGGCTTGGCCGGTCTATCTCAAGCTGAGAAAGACCCATCCTCTGCCTGTGCAGAAGACTCTGCAGGAGGAGATGCGGGAGGCGGCCGGGACCAAGGCTGATGCCGCCCCCAAAGCGCATCCTGCTGCCCCGGCTGCTGAAGAGCGGCCCCGGCGGTCTCCCCAGGAGGATGCCATGCTGTTGTTTGAGGACGGAGAGGATGCCGGCTGCCACCGCCGGCGGAATACACACGGAAAGGATGAGGATTCCTGATGCTGACAACCGTTTTATTTGATATGGGCGGAACTCTGGAGGATATTTGGTACAACGAGGACACCCAGCGGGCGACCTGCCGCAGGCTGCTGGAGGTCCTGCGGGCCAACGGCCTGGAGCCCGGCTGCCCGGACGATGTGTTCTGGAAGCGGATCACGGACGGCGTAAAGGCCTATAAGCAGTGGAGCGAGGGGAATATGCTGGAGAAAAAGCCGGAGGAGATTTGGCCGGACTGGTATCTTCGGGACTTTGCCTTTGACCGGGAAAAGTTGCTGCCCATCACCGAGGAGCTGGCCAACCTGTGGGAGGTCACCTTCTACCACCGGGAGCTCCGCGACGGCGCGGCAGAGATGCTGCAGGCCCTGAAGAGCCGGGGCTACCACCTGGGCGTTATCTCCAACAACGCCTCGCTGTACAATGTGTTCCGCGTGCTGGAGGACTACGGCATCCGCGGCTTTATGGAGGATGTAACGGTCTCCAGCGTCACCGGTTATCGCAAACCCCATCCGGAGATCTTCCGGATCGCCCTGCGGCAAATGCAGGCAAAGCCGGAAATGTGCGTCTATGTGGGCGACACGGTCTCCAGGGACATCATCGGCCCCAAGCAGGTGGGCTTTGCCAAGGCCGTGCAGATCCGCTCCTTCCTGTCGGAGCAGAAGGATGTGCACGTGGCCGCGGATGCGGCACAGCCGGACAAGGTTATCGGAACACTGATGGACCTGGTGACTTGGCTGGACCAGATCAATCCAGAGCTGGCCCCCGCCCCCGGCGCATAACCACTCATTTAATTTGCTCACTTTACTTTTTTCTCTTTCTTGCGGAGAGGCGCCCGGCTGAATGGCCGGGGCGCCTCTCCGTGTTGTCATGAAATCCGGGGGGCTGTCAGGAGAACTGGGCATCGTATAGGACCCGATAGATGCCGCCGGCATCCAGCAGCTGCTGGTGAGTGCCCTGCTCGGCGATCCGGCCGTCCTGCAGTACCAGGATGCGGTCCGCCGTGCGCACTGTGGCCAGACGGTGGGCGATGAGGAAACAGGTGCGCCCCCTCCGCAGCCGCTCCAGGGCGGCGCTGATCTGCTCCTCGGTCTCCGGGTCCACGTCCGAGGTGGCCTCGTCCAAGATCACGATGTCCGCATTGGAGAGGAAGCAGCGGGCAAGGGCCAGCAGCTGCCGCTGGCCCTTGGAGAGGCCGGCGCCGCTGTCAGTGAGTGCGGTATCATATCCATCCGGCAGGGAGGAGAGAAAGGAATGGATACAGGCTGCCTTGGCGGCGGCCTCGATCTGGGCGCGGGTAGCGCCCGGCACGCCGTAGGCGATGTTTTCCGCGATGGTGCCGCCGCACAGCCAGCCGTCCTGCAAGACGATGGCCAAGCGACGCCGGAGGCCGTCCCGGGTGTACTGCTGGATGGGCAGCCCGTCAATGGTGATCGTGCCGCTCTGGGGTGTATAGAATCGCAGCAGGAGGGAGACCAGGGTGGTCTTGCCGGCCCCGGTGGGCCCCACCACGGCCACCATGCTGCCGGCGGGGATGTCCGCGCTGAAGTCCCGCAGCACCGGGTGGGCGGGGTCATAGCCGAAGTCCACATGGCGGAAGGAGATGGCGCCGGAGAGCTTGCATGGCTCCCGGGCGCCCGGCAAGTCGCCATCCTCTGCCGGCTGGTCCAGCAGATCCAGAACCCGCTCCGCCGCGGCCACGGAGGCCTGCAGGTCGCTGAGGAGTTCCGCCGTCTCCCGGATAGGACCGGAGAATTTGCGGGAGTACAGCACAAAGGAGGACAGCGCCCCCAGGGACAGTCCGCCGCCTAAGTACAGCAGGGCACCAAAGACACTGACCGCCGCCAGGGAGAGGTTGTTGATGAAGTTGACGGAGGGCCCCAGGGCCGTGCTGGCGCAGTCGGCCTTGTAGTACGTCTCGGAGGCGGCGTCGTTTTTCTCGGCGAACTGCCGAAGATCTGCCGCCTCGACGCCGTAGACCCGAATGGCCCGCTGGCGGCTGACCCGCTCCTCCGCAAAGCCGTTCAGGGCCCCCAGCTCCTGGGAGCGGCGGCGGAACAGGGGATGGATATGCTTCATCTGGAGCCGCGTCAGCAGGACGGAGAGCGGCACGGTCAGGAAAAACACGCCGGAGAGCAGGGGGGAGAGCATCAGCAGCATCACAAAGGAGCCAATGACCGTCAGCAGGCTGGTGCCGATCTGGAGCAGATCAGTGGACAGGGCGGCGTTGACCGTGTCCACATCATAGCAGACCCGGCTGATCAGATCCCCCGCCGGGTGGGTGTCAAAATACCGGACCGGTAGCTGAGTGATTTGCTGAAAAGCTGCCTTCCGCAATGTGTAGGATACGGTCTGCCCCACCCGCACCAGGGCGGCGGAGGCGCCGTAGCTGCAAACAGCGGACAGGACAGCGGCTCCGAGACCT
>ERZ857801.3428-NODE-3428-length-11065-cov-5.561217_pt1 | contig 11065 bp, 9 predicted proteins | sample MGYA00519762_ERZ857801 | MGnify/ENA primary metagenome ERZ857801 (study PRJEB31778, sample SAMEA3449368) | human gut metagenome | biome: human gut; feature: human-associated habitat; material: faeces | place: United Kingdom | collected 2010/2012 ...
GGGGGACGCCGCAGAGGCGAACTTCGTTCGCCAATGACGGCTTACCCCCGGTCCCCCCATTACGGGGGTTATCCCTTGGGCCAGGCAGAAAATTTCCGGCGTGCAAAACCTGAGTGACACTCTAAATTCCCGCCGGGCCACTGGGCCCTTCGTCGTCGCAAAGTCCGCTCGACTCCGTTTCCGCCTAACGGCGAAAACTGCGCTCGCTCCCTTGCTCCTCCTCTCCAACGCAAACCCGCTTCGCTGGGCTTTGCGTTGGGAGCCGCCTTCGGCGGCCTATTGGGTGGAAAATTGCCGCTGGTGCGGTTCCATGCCTGCGCCTGGGTTTGCCGAGCCAACATGCCCGGTTCAACACATGGGATACCTCATCTGCCCCCTTCGGGGGCACCTTCCCCTAAAGGGGAAGGCTTTGGAAGGCCCATCCCCCTGCCTTCCCCTTTAGGGGAAGGTGGCGCGGCGAAGCCGTGACGGATGAGGGGAACGGCCCTGGTTATAAGGGCAGACCGTTTCAACCGTAGGGGCGCACAGTGTGCGCCCGCGGGCCGGTCTGGGACCGGCCCCTACGCGAAAACAGACGCCTTTCCAGGTGCTCCGTAGGGGCGGATGTCCTCACCCGCCCGCCGTCCCCTGAGCCGCACTTGAGTCTCACCACGCCAAAAGGTGCGCTTTCCGCCAGGAGGAGGGATACCCAAAGGTTACCGGTTGCTCAGCGGCAGCGGTTATAGAAGGGAAACCAGTCAGCTGAGCTACCCGCGCCTTTGCGATGACTGCTAAGGTGGCCTAATTGGGGCCCCCGTAAATGGGGGTCCAGGAGGTGGGGATCATGGAGGATGAGGCGGAGCCGAATCCGATTGTCCCCACCCCCTGGTGCCTCTTTGGCTTCTTTCTGGGCATCCAGAAAGAAGCTCGCCCCGCAGGGCGAAACCCCTGCAAAACCTCACCAAGCGGCAATGGCTCCATCACATCGGGGCTCCGTGCCGCCGATATACAGTCCGTTGTCCGTTTTCCAGATGATCTGCCCCCGCCCCATGTGCAGGTTGGAGTTGACGATCTCCACCTCATGCCCCCGGCGGGCGAGCTCCTGGGCGATGTGGGCGGGCACCTCCCGCTCCAGCTGGACATGCTTCCCGCCGGTCCACTGGAACCGGGGGGCGTCCAGGGCGGCCTGGGGGTTCAGATGGTAGTCGATGGTGTTCACCGCCACCAGCACGTGGCCCTGGGGCTGCATAAAGGCCCCCATGACCCCGAAGGGCCCCACCGCCTCCCCGTCCTTCATCAGAAATCCGGGGATGATGGTGTGGTAGGACCGCTTGCCCCCGGCCAGGCAGTTGTCGCTGTCCTCATCCAGGGAGAAGTTGGCCCCCCGGTTCTGCAGGGAGATGCCGGTGCCGGGGATGGCCACTCCGGCGCCGAAGGTGGTGTAGTTGCTCTGGATGAAGGAGACCATGTTCCCCTCCGGGTCGGCGGTGCACAGATAGATGGTCCCGCCGCAGGAGGGGTCCCCCGCCTGGGGCAGAAGGGCGGTTTCCCCGATGAGGGCCCGCCGGCGGGCGGCGTAGTCCTGGGAGAGCAGGTCCTCCACACGGGTTTTCATGTACCGGGGATCGGCCACATAAGTCTTGGTGTCTGCGAAGGCCAGCTTGATGGACTCAATGATTTTATGGTAGGTGTCCGCCCGTTCCCGCTCCGGGGACAGGTCCAGGCCCTTGAGGATGTTCAGAGCCATCAGGACGGTGATGCCGTGGCCGTTGGGGGGAATCTCGCAGACGGTGTAGCCCTTGTAGTCCACCGAGATGGGCTCCACCCACATGGGGCGGTAGGAGCGGAAGTCGTCTTCCGTAAAATATCCCCCGGTCTCCCGGCTGAAGGCGACGATCTTCTCCATGAGGGGGCCCCGGTAGTAGCTCTCGCAGTTTGTAGCCGCCAGCTCCTCCAGGGTTTGGGCGTACTCCTCCCAGCGGAAGATGTCCCCCGCCCGGTAGGGCTGACCGTTCTTGGTGAACTTCTCCCACCAGTAGGCGTGGGGGGCGGGGTTCTCTTTCATGGCCGTTTCGATGCGGCGGGAGTCCTCCGCCCACATGGGCTCCAGGTTGACGGCCACGGGCACCCCCTCCCGGGCGCTCCGGATGGCGGGGGCGAACAGCTCTGGGAGGGGTTTTGTTCCGAACCGGCGGTTCAGTTCTGCCCACCCCGCCGGGGCCCCGGGCACCAGGGTGGGAATCCACCCGGCCTTGGGCATTTCAGAAAAGCCCAGGGCGCGCACCCGTTCCGCGCTGAGGGCGGCGGGGGCGGTGCCGCTGGCGTTGAGGCCGTAGAGCTTCTTCTCTTTCTCTATCCACACCAGGGCGAAGCAGTCGCTGCCCAGGCCGTTGCTGGTGGGCTCCAGCAGGGGCATGGCGGCGGCCATGGCCACCGCCGCGTCCACCGCGCTGCCCCCCGCCTTCATCACGTCCAGGCCGATCTGAGCCCCCTGGGGGATGGAGGTGCAGGCCATGGCCTTCCGGGCGTACACCGCATTCCGGCGGGAGGGGTAGGGGTAGTTTCTAGGATCAAATTCCGGCATTTTTCCGCCCCCTCAGCCCGCCTGATTGCGCTTGCCGGTCCACTGGTCCGCCTGAATGGCGAACACCGCCGTGCGGTCCAGGGAGGCGTCGGGCATGTCCCAGCCGCCCCTCCCGGTCATGTGCTCCATAATGCGGCCCAGGGCGGCGCGCTTCTCCTCCCGGCCGGTCAGCTCCTGGATGGCGCCCGAGCCCATGATGCTCTGATAGGTGTAGCTGTGGCCGCAGGCGGTGTCCGCCGTGCGCAGGGCATGTCGGCCGTCCATCTCAAAGGCCACGGTTCCCCCGGCCCGGAAGGCGGCCACCTTCCGCCCCTCCTGGGCGGAGTGGACGTACAGGGTCAGCCGGTCCCCCTCCAGGTGAAAGCCGTAGTTCATGGGGACCACGAACATCCCCTCTCCGTCCTGGGCCCCGATATGTACCGCGTGGCACGCCTTCAAAATTTCTTCCAGCTGATTCCGATCCGTCACTTCCCGGTCTGCTCTCCGCATGGCCGATCCCTCCTTAAAATTTATGGACTCCTCCAGGGCCGCCTGTTCCAGGGCCTGGACAAATTCCTCTTTTCCCAGGCAGTACCCGTCAATGTCATAGGGGAACTGCCGGGCCAGCGCCCGCTTCAGGCGGGCGTACTCCTCCCGGGCCTCCCGGTGGGCGCGGAGGTAGTCCCGCACCGCCAGATGGCGGGTGATATTGGCCCGGTCCGTCCGGGCGAAGATGTGGAGCTGGTGGGTCCGCTCATCCCCGCCCTTCCGCAGATAGCGGCGGCCCGGGATGCCGAACTCCCCCAGATACTCATACCCCATCGCCTCAAAGGCCCGGGCGGCCCGGTCCACCGCCTCCAGGTCTTCCACCACCGGCATGGTGTCCAGAATGGGCTTGGCCGCCAGACCGGGGACGGCGGTGCTCCCGATGTGGTAAATGGCGGTGCAGTTGTCCCCCAGCACGGCCCGGATTCGGGCCGCCTCGGCCTGAAACTGCCGGGGCCAGTCCGGGTCATAGTCCACTACGGTGATATGCTGGGGCATGGCCGCCGCCTCCTGACAAATGTGGTGTGCGCTCTCAGAGCAGAGAGGCAAAATGGCGGAACACCGCCATGGGGTCCACGGTGCCCTCCACCGGCTTGTCCACCAGCAGCTCCGGGTGCCACTGGAGGCCGAAGATGGGCCGAGTCCGGTGGCAGATGCCCTCGATGACGCACCGGTGGGCACCCTCCGTCAGGGTCCCCGCCTGGGCCTGGGCGATCAGCTCCGTCTGGGTTTCCCGGGGAATGGAATCGTCAAACCACAGCTGGGCAATTCCAAACTCCGGGGCCAGCCGGCGGACGGCCTGGTGGTGCTTGGTGTTCACCGGGGCGTGGGCCCCGTACAGGTCATAGGCGAAGGTGCCCGGGATACAGGCGGTGTCGTGGACCACCTCTTTCTTCGGGTCGAAGCGGTGAATGTCCGCCGTCTCCAGGTCCTGGATCAGGCTGCCCCCGAAGTACACATTGATCACCTGACAGCCCCGGCAGATGCCCAGCACAGGGAGGTTCTGCTCCACCGCCCGGGCCAGGACGGAAAAATACTGCTCATCCAGCTCCGGGGTGACATCCAGACTGCCAGCCAGGGGCTCCCCGTACCGGGCGGGGTCCACGTCGGGCACGCCCCCGGGGAGGATCAGGCCGGAGCAGCCCTCCAGGTCCTCCGCCTCCATCGACTGGATGGCCTCCAGCCCCAGGGCCTCCAAGGCCAGCACACAGCCGGAGTAGATGTGGTGGGGGTCGGGCCCCGTTCCGGCAATCAAAACACGTTTCATGTCAAAATCCCCTTTACAGATCCAGCTCCAACAGCACCGGGCAGTGGTCACTGCCCTCTACGGTGGTCAAGATCTCCGCCCGCTTGATTTTGTCCTGGAGGCGGTCGGAGACGATGAAGTAGTCGATGCGCCACCCCGCGTTGTTCTTCCGGGCGTTGAAGCGGTAGGACCACCAGGAGTACACCCCCGTCACGTCCGGGTATAGGAAGCGGAAGGAGTCGGTGAAGCCGGAGGACAGGAGGGCGGTCATCTTTTCCCGCTCCTGGTCGGTGAAGCCGGCGTTGTTCCGGTTGGTCTTGGGATTTTTCAGGTCGATCTCCCGGTGGGCCACGTTCAGGTCCCCGCAGTAGATCACCGGCTTGTGCCGGTCCAGGGACATGAGGTACTCCCGCAGGTCGTCCTCCCACTCCATGCGGTAGTCCAGCCGCTTCAGGCCGTCCTGGGAGTTGGGGGTGTAGCAGCACACCAGATAGAAGCTCTCATACTCCAGGGTGATGAGCCGCCCCTCGTGGTCGTGCTGGTCCTTGTCCATGCCGTAGGCCACGGCCAGGGGCTTGTGGGGGGTGAAGACGGCGGTGCCCGAGTAGCCCTTCTTCTCGGCGGAGTTCCAAAACTCCAAAATGCCCTCCCCCAGGTCCACGTCGGCCTGGCCCTGCTCCATTTTGGTCTCCTGCAAGCAGCAGAAATCGGGCTTCTCCCCCTGGTAGAAGTCCAGAAACCCCTTCTTCAGACAGGCCCGCAGGCCGTTTACGTTCCAGGATATGAATTTCATCACAGTTTCCTCCCCTGTTCGGGATGATATCACATTATAAAGGACTTGAGCCGTCTTGGCAAGGGCGGGGTTCTTTTTCCCCTCTTGGGCGGCCTTTGGCCGCTCTCAAACCTTCCCCTTGGGGGGAAGGTGCCCCCGAAGGGGGCGGATGAGGGGGCGGTATCTGCTGCTTCCGATTGAACGAATCTCGTAGGGCGGGGCTTGCCCCCGCCGCCCCCTAGGGGTCTGCGTGCTCTGTAGGGCGCGAGAAGGTGAATTGCCCCACAGGGGCAAGAGAAGCTGGCCTGGGCCACGACTCAGCGCGCCGTTTTGCAGGGGTTCGCCCTGCGGGGCGAGTGACTTTCTCAGCGATGAGAAAGTCACCAAAGAATCGCCGGGGGACAGCTCAGGATGAGCGCTTCGCGCTCATATTCGCCTTTCCCCCGGACCCCCGTTACGGGGGCGCTCTCCTGATTGTATGTGCGGCCCTTCCGGCGCGCAAAACCAGGAGTGCTTGGTCTAAATTCCCGCCGCCCCACTGGGGGCTGAGTTTACTGAATTTAGAAGGATTTGCGGTTCAAGATCCGCGCCTGGGTTTCCGAACCAACGCTCCCGGTCCGGTTTTCGTCGTAGGGGCGACCCTTGCGGTCGCCCGAAAAGCCTTCCCCCGGGGAAGGCTTTTCAAGGTACATGCGCTGTATTTGTAGGGGCGGCACACCTGGGCCGCCCGTCCCGGCAAAAGGCGGCTTCTCCCAAGAAATCAGGAGCGCCTGTGAAGACCACAGGCGCTCCTGGACAAAAACAAGTCAAACATACCCCTCCATGCTACCGCTTCCGCCCATCAGGTCGGTGAGCTTCTGGATGTGCTCCAGGGGGAAGGGGGGCTCCGCCAGGGGCCGGAGGGCCACCGACATGAGCTTCATGGGGTTGTCGTCCGCCGCCGTCCGGTTGGAGCTGAGCTTGCCGCACCGGCGGCACCGGTGGATGACGGCCCACTCGCCGCCCCGGCGCACCCACACGCCGATGGGGTCCATGACGCCCCCGCAGTCGGAGGCGCGGTCCCCCGGTTCCTCGTCCACATGGAGGATGGACAGGCAGTTGGGGCAGTGGTTGCGGTGGCCGCTGCCGGCGGCCTCGGGGACCACCAGGCGGCCGCACACGCGGCAGGTGAAGCTGTCATGGCAGGGATGTGTCTTGTAGTATCCTTTTTCAAATGTTCTTCTCTTATTCTCCCGGTTCATGGGGAAGTTCCTCCTAAAAGATGTGATGTCTTTCGGGAGGCTCCGCGTCTGTCACTGCGCAGACCTCCCGGTCAGCGCCCAGACACCGAATCACAGTTACGCATCAAAATGATTCTCCTTCTTTCCGTTTTCGTTTGGCCGCGCCGTGCCGCGGCAGATGGATTCTAGCACAAACGACACAAACCTGCAAGAGAAATCGGGAAATTCTATCGTTCTCACGTTGCCTTTTTCCGAAAAATTGAGTATAATACCCTGCGTGATTGCAATTCCGCGGGGTCCCCTGCGGTCATCTGATAAGAAAAGGAGCATTGCACTATGGGACAGACTTCCATTCCCCAGGGGTATTCCCCCCTGCTCAGCATCTATGAGACCCAGAAGGCCATCGGCCTGCTCAAGCGCCTGTTCGAGGACCGGCTCAGCGGGGCCCTGCGCCTCCACCGGGTGTCCGCCCCCCTGTTCGTGGCGGCCTCTTCCGGCCTGAACGACGACCTGAACGGCGTGGAGCGCCCGGTGTCCTTTGACATCCGGGGGGTGAACGACACCGCCGTGGTGGTCCACTCCCTGGCCAAGTGGAAGCGCCTGGCCCTGAAGCGGTACCAGTTCCACCCGGGCGAGGGCCTGTACACCGATATGAACGCCATCCGCCGGGACGAGGATCTGGACAACCTCCACTCCGCCTATGTGGACCAGTGGGACTGGGAGAAGATCATCACCGAGGAGGACCGGAACACAGAGTACCTGAAGGAGACTGTCCGCTCCATTGTGGGGGCCCTGCGGGACACCCAGGCCTTCCTGCGCTCCGTGTTCCCCCAGCTGTCCGTCCTGCCCGAGATCCCGGAGGAGGTCACCTTCGTCACCACCCAGGAGCTGGAGGACCGCTACCCCGACTTTACCCCCAAGGAGCGGGAGAACGCCTTTGTGAAGGAGCACCCGGTGACCTTCCTCATGGGCATCGGCGGCAAGCTGAAGTCCGGCAAGCCCCACGACGGCCGGGCCCCCGACTACGACGACTGGAACCTGAACGGCGACCTGCTGTGCTGGGACAGCGTCAACGGCCAGGCCATCGAGCTGTCCTCCATGGGCATCCGGGTGAGCCCCGAGTCCTTGGACAAGCAGCTCACCCTGGCCGGCTGCGACGAGCGCCGGGAGCTGCCCTTCCACAAGATGCTCCTGAACGGCCAGCTCCCCCTGACCATGGGCGGCGGCATCGGCCAGTCCCGTTTGTCCATGCTGCTCCTGGGCAAGGCCCATATCGGCGAGGTCCAGGTGTCTATGTGGGACGAGAGCACCATGGCGGCCTGTGACGCGTCGGGGATTATCCTGCTGTAAGAGCCGATTTGGGCCTTGCCCAGACAAGCGTTTTTGCCTGGGGCAAAAACCTTGGCGCAGGGCGAATTTACTTCGCCCGAGCATTTAAATCTGTCCGGGACCCCATCCGGCCCTGGCCGGATGGGCACAAGGCCCATATCGGCGAGGTCCAGGTGTCTATGTGGGACGAAAGCACCATGGCGGCCTGTGACGCGTCGGGGATTATCCTGCTGTAATTCAAACGAAAAAGAGACACGTCCCAGCTGGGCTGAGGCCCTGCCGGGACGTGTTTTTGCATTTCATTCAAGGGAGCTGTTCCGGCTGCTCCTCACTCTGGGCCAGCCCCGGCCGCTCCTCCAGGTCGAACCAGGCCCGGAACACGCACGCGCCGGAGTCCGGACGGTAGTAGGCCGCGCCCTCCTGGCCCAGCACCTCCACCAGCGGACCCTGCAGGGAGCACCAGCTGCCCGTCCCGCCGGGGAGGGTGACCAGCGCCTCCCCGTCCCAGGAATACAGGGTCCAGTCCGCCCCGTCCTGGGGGCACGCGGCCAGATAGCGTACATCCTCTCCAAACAGGGTGTTGAGCTGTCCCAGCGGCGCTGTGAGGACGGTCTTCCCCTCCAGGGTGGTGACCGCCGCGGCGCTGGAGCTGTAATCGTAGAAGAACACCCGGTCCTCCTGGACGTAGGGGTACTGCACCGCCGGCAGGGGGCTCTGGAAGGTATAGGACGTATCCCCCTTGGACACGGTGACGGTGCCGTCCTCTGCGGCCTCCGCCTGCCAGCCGGTCTGGGCGGTGTAGCGCGCCCCATCCCGCTCATACCACGCCTGGGCGGAGAGAGCGGCCACCGCTCCGGTCTCCGGGTCCAGCAGGTGGGCCGTGTACCCCTCGCCCCAGATCCCCAGGAAGAAGGCGTCCCCCGCCCACTGGGCGGTGGTCTCCATATCGTTGGCAAACCAGGGGAAGTCCTCCAGGTCCTCCACCCCCAGCTGGGCCCAGGTCCAGCTTTTCAGCACCTCCCCGGTCTCCGTGCTCAGCAGGGAGAGCCCTGTGCCGTCTCCGGCAAAGACGCCCAGAGGGCTGCCCGCCGCGGCCCAGTACCGGAAGGGGGTGACCCAGCTGCCGTCCCGGGCGGCCAGGGCGGTGAGCCGGCCGTTTCGGGGGTTCCCCGCCTCCGGATCTGTCCTGGTCAGCTCCCACACCGGGAGGGTGTGGCTCGTCCCCTGGCCGTCCAGATAGGAGGAGGCGTAGACGCCGGTGCACACCGGGTCCAGCACCGCGCACCCGTCCACCGTCATCAGGCCGTACAGGGTGCTCAGAGAGGGGGACTGGACCGTTCCGCCCTCCCCGTCGGGATAGACCAGGTAGTAGCCCGCCCCGGCATAGGGCACCAGCTCTCCGTAGTCCGGGCTGGGGGTGAGCTCCTCCATGGGGCCGCTGGTCCATCGGGCCCCCACGGCGGGGAGGCGCGCCTCCCCCTCCAGCACCGACCAGTGCTCCGCCACCCCGGAGTCGGGCGGAGCGGAGGTCACGCCGCCCGCCCCTGGCAGGGAACACCCGGCCAGCAGGGCGGCGGCCAGAAGGACAGGGGCTCCAGACCTCCAAATGCTGCGCATAGCCTATCCCTCCTCCGGATCGGTGACGGGGACGTAGCCCTCATGTTCCGCCAGCCGCTGGCCGCTGGGGCCCAGCACCCAGTCGTACAGGATGCGGGCGGGGCTGTCCTCTGGCTCGTCCTTGGCGATGGACACGAAGTAGGGGTTGAGGAAGGGGTAGTCCCCGTCCCGGATGCTCTGGGCGGAGGGGGCCACTCCGTCCACCTTCAGCACCTTCAGCCCCTGGGCCATCTCCATGTCGTTGGCGTAGTAGTACACGGTGTACCCGATGGCGGCGGGGGAGTTGTCGTAGGAGCGCACCCCCTCCAGCAGGCCCAGCATAGAGTCGGACACCCAGGCCTCCGGCGGGTCCATGGGGGTGAGGCCGTCCATCACCAGCTTTTCAAACATGGTCTGGCTCCCCGCCCCCTGGTTGCGCTGAAAGGCCGCGATCTCCAGGTCCTCGCCCCCCACCTGGCTCCAGTTGGTGATCTCCCCGGTGTAGATCTTCTGGATCTCCTCCACGGTGAGGCTGTCCACCGGGTTGTCCTGGTTTACCACAAATACCAGCGCGTCGGTGGCGAAGGGGGTGAGCAGCCACCGGTCCTGCTCCGTCAGCTCCGAGAGCACCTCGGGGGCGGGCTCCGCTGCCAGCACCAGGTCGGTCTCCCCGGCCATCAGGTTCCGGTAGGACTGGGTGGTGCGGGAGAACTGCACCAGATCGGATACGTCCTCCGGGCTCTCCCCCAGCAGCACGGCGCACATGGCCTGGGCCAGGGGAACGGTGGAGGTGGACCCGTCCAGCCGGGGCATATTTTCCCGGGTAAAGACGAAGGGCTCCTCCGGACCGGCGGACTGGGAGGCGCCCGCCTCCCCGCCCCCGGGCTGGCAGGCGGCCAGCAGGACCAGCACGCTCAGCAGCAGGAACGGCAAACATTTGACCTTCCGGCTCATCATACCCACTCCTTTCTGATGGTATCCCCATTGTACACCCCCAAGATTAAGAACGCTTTAAGAAACGGTTTCAATCCTCCGGCGAACCGGTAACAAATCCCCGTCTTTTTGGAAACATTGGTAACAAAAACGCCCGCCCGGTCTGCCCGGGCGGGCTGTATCGCTTGGGGAGCGGTCACGCCTCCCCGGTCTCCCGGGGGTCGGGCAGGTCCACATAGATGGGGCTGTGGCCCACCGCCTCCACATAGTTCAGAAGGTCCTCCCGCCTCATGCGCAGGGTGGAGGTGGAGATGCCCGGGTGGCCGCTGATGGTGTCGTCGGCCAGCAGGGGCCGGTCGATGACCAGCTGCACCTTCCCCTGGGCGTCAAAGAGCAGCTCCAGAGCGGAGACGGAGCCCGGGATGGTGTGCAGATACTCCTCCATGTGCCCGGCGTCGGCGAAGGACAGCCGGGAGCACCCCAGCTGGGCGGACAGGTACTTGGTCTTGAAGGGCTTGTCCCCCGGCATCATCAGCAGATAGAACTCCGTCTGCTGGCGGTTGCACAGAAACAGGTTTTTGCAGATTTTGCCCCCCAGGACGGATTCGATCCGGAGGCAGTCCTCCATGGTGTCCGCGTGGTCGTGGTCCACCCGGGTGAAGGGGATGGACAGCTCCTCCAGCTTGTCGTAGATGGCCTCCTCCTGGGGGATGCGCTGGTCGGAGGGACGGCCGGTGTATACGGTGGGATCGATGTGCATGGGGGGTCCTTCTTTCTTCTTGTTTTTGGTTGTGCTGTGGGGGAGGTTTCGCTGTCCTCCCTCCACTAAGCCTTCCCCCTGGGGGGAAGGTGGCACGGCGAAGCCGTGACGGATGAGGGGG
>ERZ857801.3432-NODE-3432-length-11055-cov-2.717545_pt1 | contig 11055 bp, 10 predicted proteins | sample MGYA00519762_ERZ857801 | MGnify/ENA primary metagenome ERZ857801 (study PRJEB31778, sample SAMEA3449368) | human gut metagenome | biome: human gut; feature: human-associated habitat; material: faeces | place: United Kingdom | collected 2010/2012 ...
TGGAGCAATCCATTTAATCATAACGGTGAAAAGCCCTTTGCTTTTGAACTTTGCGCCTTCTGCGCACGCTTCGTCGATGATCGTTTTTGGTTTAATAAAGAATCCGACAAAGATGCAGGTGATAAGCGCAACGATTGGCATGAGTACGCTGTTGCTTAAGAAATCCCACGCATCCAGAATGGACATGCCAAGCGGTTTTATAAAGTCCCATACGCCAAATCCAAGAGAAGAAGGAATTCCCATCAATATAACATACACAAAAACAATGATACAGGTCATTTTGCGTCCCCATTTGAATTTGTCCATCAGAATGGAGACGATTGTTTCCATCAGTGAGATGGAAGAAGTCAGCGCTGCGAAAAATACCAGCAGGAAGAAGACTGCACCGATAATATCGCCGATCGGCATACTGTTGAACACTTTCGGCAGAGTGACAAACATCAGGGACGGCCCTGCTTTTAGTTGTTCTAAATTTCCCTCAGAAAAGATGAATACAGAAGGAACGATCATCAGACCGGCAAAAAATGCAAATCCAGTATCGAAAAACTCGATCTGTTTGACGGAAGTTCCCAGATTCGTTTCTTTTTTCATATAAGACCCATATGTGATCATAATTCCCATTGCCAATGACATGGAATAGAACAGCTGTCCCATAGCGGCGAGCAATGTCTTGATAGAAAAGTCGGACATATGAGGAAGGAGATAATATTTTAATCCATCTATGGCCCCTTTCTGAGTAAGTACATAGACGCAGATTCCAAGTGTGAGCACGACGAGAATCGGCATCAAAAATTTGCTGACATTTTCAATTCCCTTTTCAACGCCGAAGATAACGACCACAGCGGTCAGAATGACGAAGAGAAGGAACCAGAAGATCGGTTCGGAAAGACCGCTGACAAAGGTGTTGAAATACGTATCCTTCGCCGCATCCGCCGTATGTCCCGTAAGAGAGGTAGAGAAGTATTTGATGACCCACCCGCCGATTACAGAATAATACGGAAGAATAATGATAGGAACAATTGCCGCGAGAACGCCGAGAAAACCAAATCGTTTGTCCAGTGACTTAAAGGCACCGATTGCGCTTAAACGTGTCTTTCGTCCCAATGCGATCTCTGCGGTCATTAAAGTAAAACCAAAGGTGACAGACAAGATGATATAACAGATAAGAAATGTTCCGCCTCCATACTGTGCTGCAAGATAAGGAAAGCGCCACAGGTTTCCCAGACCAACCGCCGAACCGGAAGCCGCCAGGACGAAGCCGACTTTTCCGGTAAAATTACTTCTGTCTTTCATAAAAATTTCCTCCTCAACCTCTTTTGTTTCAACAGATATGAAATCTCCTCAGCTGACAAGAGTACATACGCTCCAGACTGGACGTGTGTATCCTTGTCAAATGAGGGTATCGACATTATGACATGAACAGAACAAAAAAACAAGATAATTCCGGTAATTTCCTATATAATTTGTAAGAGTTTTACACGCGCCTATCCGATTCCTCCATAAAAAATTCCCAAAATATATACGAGAATACAGACTCCGCAGAATACATATTTTGTCATTGGCTCAAACCATCTGCCGAGCGTCTTATTTCTTCCGGTCTGAACTGCATTTCGTGCAAATCCTTTTTTACAGATCCAGAACATAGTGATTCCGGCAAGAAGAGCTCCCAGAGGAATCACATAGATAGAAATTGTATCCATCCAGGGGCTTAAAAGAGTGCCTTCTACAAAAATACCGACCAGAATGGTAATAACGCCAATAATGGATATAGAAAAAATTCTGGACAAACCGAAGTGCTTCTGGAGCGCTTCAACAGGACTTTCCAGCAGATTCATTAAAGATGTTACCCCAGCGAATAGAACGGCAAGGAAAAAAATGACTGCGAAAAGCTGTCCAAAGGGAATACTCTGGATTACAGCAGGTATTGTGATGAATAAAAGTCCAGGGCCAGAGCCGGGCTCCATTCCATAGGCGAAAACAGAAGGAATAATGACAAGACCGGCAAGAAGCGCCGCAAGTGTATCGAACAAGGCGACATATTTGGCGCTGCTGACAATATCTACGTCCCATTTCAAATAGCTTCCATAGACAACGGTACCGCTTCCGGCCAGGGAAAGCGAGAAAAATGCCTGCCCCATTGCGTATACCCAGGTCTTGGGGTTTGCCATCGCAGACCAGTCCGGTTTGAACAGATAGGTATATCCTTCATAAGCGCCGGGAAGAAAAGCGACTCTTATGGCAAGAAAAAGAAAAAGGAGGAAAAAAGCAGGCATCATAATCTTGTTTACCTTTTCGATTCCTTTGGAAATACCAAAGGACATACAGACGAGTACGAGAACCAGTCCCAGTATATGCCAGGAGATGCTGCCGAAGTTCTGCGACAGGTCTGCAAAGAGAACCTCCGGATTGTTTCCGCTTACAATGGTTCCGGTGATGGAATCAAATAGAAATTTTAGAATCCAGCCGATAATGACACTGTATCCGATTGCAATACCAAGAGAACCAATAACAGGAATCAACCCGATGAAAGTCCCGATTCGTGAGTTTCTCTGCTGAAATGCTTTACGAAACGCACCGAGAGGGCCGGATTGCATAGCCCGCCCAAACGCCATTTCTCCGATGACACCGGAAAAACCAATGAGAAGAACAAAGAGGATATAAGGGATCAGAAAGGCAGCGCCGCCGAATTCTCCTATTCGGTATGGGAACAGCCAGATATTCGCCATTCCGACGGAGCTTCCTATACAGGCAATGATAAATCCCCATTTATTCTGAAACTTGTCATTGGAGTTGGTTTGGTGTATACTTTTCATAATTGCTCTCTCTTTCGTGTGAAGTAGCACTATTATATCATATTTTGTGAGAAATTTATAGCAGAAAATATATTGACAAAGAATAGAGAATATGATATTCTAAACACTGCGTGAGGCAAAAAACAAAGTAGAGTATCCACTCTCACCATAGCACAATGGAGTGACTATTGGTCTGATATTGAACAAAGTCTTTTCTGAAGTTTTCTACGGTTAAGTATAGGGCGCAGGAAGATTCTTTTGTTGAGAGTCGGGTGGATATTGCATTCACTCGTTTTTTTGTGTTTTCGCACAGAACCTGAAGGAAATTCATTTGACGGAGGTATACGACAATTAGCGATTTAATGATTAACGAGCAAATCAGAGACAAAGAGGTGCGTCTGATTAGTGAGGATGGGGAACAGTTAGGGATCATGTCATCCAGAGAAGCTTTGAAGCTTGCAATGGAAGCTGAACTTGATTTAGTGAAAATTGCACCCACAGCCAAACCGCCGGTCTGCAAGATCATTGACTACGGCAAGTATAAATATGAGCAGACAAGGAAGGAAAAAGAGGCGAAGAAAAAACAAAAGACTGTTGAGATTAAGGAAGTGCGTCTATCACCGAACATTGAAACAAACGATCTGAATACAAAGGTGAATAACGCAAAGAAGTTCATTACAAAAGGAAACAAAGTAAAGGTTACACTTCGTTTCCGCGGAAGAGAAATGGCACATATACAGCAGAGTAAACATATCCTTGACGATTTTGCCGAACTGCTTTCGGATATTGCAGTGATTGAGAAACCGGCAAAGCTCGAAGGAAGAAATATGAGCATGGTTTTAACTGAAAAACGTTAAGAGATTGTTCCGGAATGAAAATCCGGCAGGGCATCACAATAAAGGAGGAAATCATTATGCCAAAAATTAAGACAAATAAAGCGGCAGCAAAACGTTTCACAAAGACAGGGACAGGAAAACTGAAGAGAAATAAAGCTTACAAGAGCCATATCTTAACAAAAAAGACTACAAAGAGAAAAAGAAATCTCAGACAGTCAGCGATTACAGATGCAACAAATGTAAAGAACATGAAGAAAGTGTTACCTTATCTGTAAGATTCGGTAGTTAGAAGGAGGATTAAGAAATGGCAAGAATCAAAGGCGGAATGAACGCAAAGAAGAAACATAACAGAACACTGAAACTGGCAAAAGGATACAGAGGAGCTCGTTCCAAACAGTATAGAGTTGCAAAACAGTCAGTGATGCGGGCTCTTACATCTGCTTATGCGGGAAGAAAACAGCGCAAACGTCAGATGAGACAACTTTGGATTGCGCGGATCAATGCAGCGGCAAGACTGAATGGACTGTCCTACAGTAAATTTATGCATGGACTCAAGCTTGCGGAGATCGATATTAACAGAAAGATGCTTGCAGAGCTTGCAGTGAGTGACAAAGAAGGATTTACTGCATTGGCAGAGATTGCAAAGGAAAAGATTGCATAAGTGTATACCCAAAAGGGTATACCGTAATACATTTCCTTCGGGATGGCGGGCTTTGCCCGATAAGGTATAGAATTAGAATATAGAATCGTATATATGAATGAAAAAAACCTGCGGCTTAAAAAAGCAAAGCAGGTTTTTTCTTATCTAAACGGGACTAGCCTGCCGTTTAGGGACAGACAAAAAGAAAAACCTCTGATATGGTAGATAAGAAGGCGTAGAAAGTACGCATTTCTTTTTACTAACCGGTTAGGAAAAGCTAACTAAAGGAGGAGGTTTAAAAATGTCTGTAGGAACACAGAAAAAAGGGCTAAAAGGAAAAGATTTAATTACAATTGGAATTTTTTCTGCGATTTATTTTGTTATTAATTTTATTTTTATGCTGTTGGGAGGGTTGCATCCAATTTTGTGGATTCTGATGCCTGGATTTATCGCACTGTTTACAGGAATTCCATTTATGCTGATGTGCGCAAAGGTGCAAAAATGCGGGGCAGTATTGCTGATGGGGCTGATTACAGGACTTATCTATTTTGTAACAGGGCAGTTTACAGTTGTGATTTTGCTAAGCTTTGTATTAAGCTGCGGTTTGTCGGAAATCACAAGAAGAGTGAGCAAATATGAAAGTTTTACAGGGAATTTACTTTCCTTCGTATTCTTTTCTCTTGGAATGACCGGTTCTCCGCTTCCAATCTGGATTATGCGGGAAAGCTTCCTGTCCCAGATTACAGAGCAGGGGATGCCGGAGGATTACATAACGGCGCTTGAGGCGGCATCCTCTCCTTCCATGCTGATTGTTCTGTTTGCAGCGCCGGTTATCGGCGCTGTAATTGGAGGGTTGATCGCGAAAAAAATCTTTCAGAAGCATTTTGAGAAAGCAGGGATCGTGTAAGATGAAGCAGACAAGAACAGGCAGAGCTTCTATCGATCCCAGGACAGGACTGGTCCTGCTGGTTATGGCGAACCTGATTGCATTGGGACAGAAATCCATCTGGGTAGAAGCTGGATGGATTTCTGCGCTGATACTGTTATTTGCTGTGTGCGGATGCTTGCGGACAGCAGGGAAATGGCTGTGCGGCTTTTTCCTTCTGCTGATGCTTCAATACTACGTGCTGCCTGCTTCTCCTAAATGGATTGCGACAAGCTTTTCTATCTTTATCAATTATGCCAGGAGAATGCTTCCGTGCCTGATGACAGGCAGCCTTATGCTGAAAACAATTTCACTTCGCGCTTTTATTGTAGGACTCCGTAAATGGAAGATACCACAGAAACTAATTATTCCGATTTCTGTGACACTTAGGTACTTTCCGGCGATTCGGGAAGAGACAGGATATATTCGTGACGCCATGCGGCTGCGCAGTATAAAGGGAATAAAAAAGGCAGAGGCGTTAATTGTGCCGCTTATGATTTCCGCTGCCGGAACGGCAGAAGAGCTGTCTGCGGCAGCGGTGACGCGGGGGATTGAAAATCCGGTAAAAAAGACGAGTGTGCTGGAACTTCATATAAACGCGATAGATATTATATCTATCGCGGCGGCAATGGTTTTTGTAATAGCGGCATTTTTCATACGATGAAGGAGGACAGTGGTGATTACAATAAAGAATGTGTCTTTTTCGTATACAGAGGAACAGGCAAAGGAGAACAGAAGCGGGACGGTAAGGAACATACAGCTCCAGATCGAAGCAGGAGAATGTGTTCTGCTCTGCGGGGAGAGTGGCTGCGGAAAGACAACGGTGACAAAGCTGATAAATGGACTGATTCCGCATTTTGCCCACGAAGGTGTGCTGCAGGGAGACGTTTTCGTCTGCGGGAAAAAAGTGGCAGAAACGCAGATGTATGAGCTGGCAAAACAGACAGGCTCCGTATTTCAAAATCCAAAGAGCCAATTCTTCAGTTTGGATACAGACAGTGAACTTGCCTTTGGGCTGGAGAATGCAGGAGCAGATCCGGAATACATGAAGAAAAGGCTGAAGGATACAATAAAAAACCTGCATTTGGAAAAACTGGTGAACAGGAATATTTTCTCTTTGTCAGGAGGGGAAAAGCAGATGCTTGCATTTGCCAGCGTCTATGCCATGAACCCGTCGGTTTATGTACTGGATGAGCCGACTGCCAATTTAGATTATGAAGCGGTTAGGCGGCTGCGGGAGCAGATATGCACTTTGAAAAAAGAGGGACATACGGTCGTGATTGCAGAACACAGGCTTTCCTTTCTTGCCGATTTGATCGATCGGGCGTATTACTTAAGACATGGTAGAATAGAACAGATATTTACGGGAGAAGCGTTTCGTTCTCTTTCAGAGCAAGAACGAACGAAGATGGGACTGCGCAGCATAAAGGAGACAAAGCTGTCTCTCCCGACTGTGAGAAAGGCAAAGGGGATTCGCGGGCTGAAGGTGGAAAATCTGACCTGCGGATATAGGAAGGCTTTGCCGGTCTTTGAAAATCTGTCCTTTTTGGTTGAACCAGGACAAGTCCTTGCAGTTACGGGGAAAAATGGAGCCGGAAAAAGTACTTTGGGAAGGACAGTATGTGGGCTTTTAAAGGAACAGTCCGGACAGATTTTCTTTAATGGAGAAAAAATGAATGTAAAAAAGCGGCGTCGGAATAGCTTCTGTGTTATGCAGGATGTCAACCATCAGTTGTTTTATGACAATGTATTCGGAGAGTGCGAACAGGCGGCAGGCGGCAGAACAGAAAGAATAGAAGAGATTCTGGAAAGCTTTGATCTGCTTACATTAAAGGAGCAGCATCCAATGGCGCTTTCAGGAGGACAGAAGCAGCGCCTGGCAGTGGCGACAGCGCTTTTGTCCGGTAAGGAGATATTGATTTTTGATGAGCCGACAAGCGGGCTGGATTACCGCCATATGCAGGAGGTATGTCAGGTGGTGCGGCGTCTGGCAGAGGAGGGTAAGGTTCTTTTGCTTATTTCCCATGACAGAGAATTTATGAACAGATGCTGTGATTGTGTCCTTTATATGGAGTGCTGAAGGACGGTTGTATATATAAGTAGTTTCTATAAGAAAGAAAACAGGGAAAGGAAGAAAAAATGCAGAACAAAAAAGCAGACAATATGTTTGCATTTTCATGTACACAGATGACAGAGCTTTTGCAGGATGAAAACCGCGGGATCTATCAGGTGAAAAATGAGACCGGAGAAGGGGTATTTACTATGTATACGGTTTTTCCGGGAGTGATGATTTCTTATAATGATTTCCATATGCGTTATTTTGACTCGGACTTTGTTCCCAAAAGAGAGGTATTCTGTGTCGATCACTGCAGAGAGGGACGGCTGGAATACAATGCCAGAGAAAACGCGTATTCTTATGTGGAGGCGGGAGACTTGAAACTGGACAGACGGCTGACAGGCTGACACATAAGGGACACTTTGAAATGCCTCTGTCACACTATCATGGGGTCACAATTACCTTTGACATGCAGATGGCACAGGAGTCACTGGAAGGCGTGCTGGACGGCTTCAAAGTAAATATAGCAAAATTAAGGGAAAAATACTGTCCGGATAAATATCCGGTAGTTATGCATAATCTGCCTTCTATAGAACATATTTTTGGGGAGCTGTATGCAGTGCCGGAAAAAATTAAACTGCCGTATTTTAAGATCAAGATATTGGAGCTTCTTTTATATTTAGAAGCGTTGGAAATAGCAGCGGAGCCTGCAAGACGGCCGTATTTTTACAAGACACAGGTGGAGAAGGTCAAGGCAGTGCAGAGCTTTTTAACAAAGCATCCGGACAGAAATTATACGCAGGAGCAGTTATCCAGACAATTTGACATTTCCTTAACTACTATGAAGCAGTGCTTTAAATCTATATATGGGACTTCTATCGGGGAATGGATGCTGAAATACCGGATGAACCAGGCGGCAGTCCTGTTAAGATGCGACAGGCAATATACGGTTGCAGAGATAGCCGGAATGTATGGATATGACAGTCCCAGTAAATTTGCCATTGCATTCCGTAAAGTGATGGGAATGTCCCCGACAGAATATAGAAACGCTATCCGTTGATTTTGCTGTCCAGACAGGACAAGGCAGACGATATAAAGTGGATGAAAGGAAGGAACAGAATGAAAAAAGAAAACTGGCTGAAAATTCTTCTCGGGTATGCATCCCCATGCAGGGGAAAGATGGCAGCATCTGTAATATGCGCGGTAATCAGCGTAGCGGGAGGATTTGTGCCGTATCTGGGAGTATACTGGATTTTGAAACTATTTATTGAAGAGGAGGCAGCGCTTGGGAAGATAGTATTTTTTGGTTTCATTTGCATGGCGGGATACCTTGTGAAAATCTTGTTTTATGGTATTTCTACAGTATTGTCGCATGTATCTGCCTATACGATTTTAGAGAGGCTGCGCCTGGAGATTTCGGAGAGGCTTTTGCATGCGCCACTTGGGAGTGTGCTCGCAAAGCCAATCGGGCATATGAAAAATACGATTGTAGATCGGGTGGAGGATATAGAACCGCCTCTCGCACATATGATACCGGAATTATCCTCTAATATGCTGCTTCCGGCGGTGGTTATCGTTTCCCTGTTTGTGATTGACTGGCGTATGGGACTCGCTTCTCTGGTGACCATTCCGATAGCAGTGATTCCAATGGCTGCAGGAATGAAAACCTTCAATAAGAATTATGCGGCTTATATGGCGGCAAACGATCATGTAAACAGTGTGATTGTGGAATATGTAGAGGGAATTGAAGTGGTGAAGGCATTTAATCAGACGTCAGGTTCCTATGAGAAATTTGCAGGAGCAGTAACAGCCTTTCGGGATTTTACAATGGCATGGTTCCAAAGTACATGGGTGCCTATGAATCTGACCTTTTCTATTCTGCCCACGACGCTGCTTGGCACACTTCCGGCGGGGATTGCTCTATATTTGAAGGGAGAGCTGGAGCCGGCAGAGATTGCGCTTTGTTTTATGCTGGTTCTGGGAATTATCAGTCCTCTTATGAAGGCGACGCAGTTTATAAATGAAATGAAAAGTATGGAATATGCAGTAAAAGATGCGAAAGAGCTTCTACATATAGCACAGCTTGCAGAGGTGGGAGAAACAGAAAAAACAAAGAGCAGCCAGATAGTATTGGAGCATGTATCCTTCTCCTATACAGGGGAAAAAGAACAAGAAGTGTTGCACGACATGAATCTGACACTTCCAGAAGGGAGCTTTACAGCCCTGGTGGGTCCCTCCGGAGGAGGAAAGTCAACGGTAGCAAGGTTAATTGCCAGGTTCTGGGATGTGTCAGAAGGGCAGATCAAAATCGGAGATACAGACATTCGAGAGATGTCTCTGCGGCAGCTGGCACAGTCAGTAAGCTTTGTTACACAGGACAATTTTCTCTTTGACTGCTCTTTAAAAGAGAATATACGGCTTGGAAATCCGAAAGCAGATGACAGAGAGGTTTTTGTCGCTGCGAAGGCGGCTATGTGTGAAGAATTCATAGGCAGGCTTGAGAAGGGATGGGATACGCCGGCAGGCGAAGCAGGAAAACAGCTTTCCGGAGGGGAACGGCAGAGGATTGCGATTGCGCGGGCAATCTTAAAGAATGCGCCGATTGTTATATTAGACGAGGCGACCGCTTTTACAGATCCGGAAAATGAAGACAAAATTCAAAGCTCTGTCATGGCATTGTCTCAGGGGAAAACATTGCTCGTAATTGCACACCGTCTGTCAACAATCCAGAATGCAGATCAGATTGCAGTGCTTGAAAAGGGACGGCTTATAGATATAGGAACCCAAAAGGAATTATTGGAGAGATGTTCGCTCTATCAGAAAATGTGGCAGGCACATATCGGCGCACAGGGCTGGGCAGTCGGAAATGGAAAAAGAAAGGAGGAGAAACACTATGTTTAGAAGTATCGGGCGGATTCTAAGATGGACAGGAGAATATAGAAAAAGACTGTATGCAGGCTGTATCTGTTCCTTTTTTGCTACCTGGTGTACGGCAGGGCCGGTTATGGTAGCGGCATGGGCGCTGGGAAAAGTAATTGAGGATTACCGCGGAGGAGAGCAGATAAAGGGAAGCTTTATCTGGCTGTGTCTGGGCGCAGTGGCGGGCTTTATATTTTTGCGCTTTGTGTTTACTTATGCGAAGAATCGCCTGCAGGAGAGTATCGGTACAGAACGGACGGCAAAACAGAGAATGGAAATAGGAGATATGCTGAAACGAGTGTCTCTGGGATATTTTTCGAAAAATAATATGGGAGATATACTTGCCGCTGTTACAACAGAGCTTTCTACATTAGAGCTCAATGGCATGAAAATGATTGACGCGGTAATAAACGGCTATATACAGGTAGCAGCCATCATCTGTTGTCTTGCGTTTTTTTCTCCCCTCGCGGCGCTTATCAGTATTGCAGGGGTAGTGCTTTCTGCCTTTGCGCTTAGGGGTATCAACAGACAGAGCAAATGTACCGCCCCGATAGGACACAAGGCAAAAGAGGATCTTTCTGCCGCGGCAGTCGAGTATATCCGCGGGCTTTCGGTCGTAAAGTCTTTTGGAAAAGAGGGGGCATCTATACAACGTTTTCAAAAGGCGGAAAACAAAGATATCTGTATTAAAAATGAATTTGGCTTTGTACCATGGAATTGTCTGCATTTGTTTTTCTTAAAAGGTACCTCTGTTGCACTTGTACTTACGGCAGCGTGGGAGACAGTGAACGGAGATCTTGCGCTTCCGGTACTTCTGATGATTGCCCTGTTTTCTTTTACCATATATGGAGGAGTGGAAAATATCAATGATGCGGCGCATATTTTAT
>ERZ857801.3433-NODE-3433-length-11053-cov-5.027187_pt1 | contig 11053 bp, 12 predicted proteins | sample MGYA00519762_ERZ857801 | MGnify/ENA primary metagenome ERZ857801 (study PRJEB31778, sample SAMEA3449368) | human gut metagenome | biome: human gut; feature: human-associated habitat; material: faeces | place: United Kingdom | collected 2010/2012 ...
GTCAGGGGGAGATGTCCCAAAGGGACAGAGGGGGTAGGGACAGGTGCCCCAGTGCACACACTGGGGCGGATGAGGTTTTATCCGAAGATTATCTCAACCCGTAAGGTGGTGAACGTCCCATGATTCACCAGTCTCAAAATCCTAATTTAAAATCCGCCGCACAAGAACTGCGCCGGAATATGACCAAAGAAGAACGCCATCTTTGGTACGATTTTTTAAAAACATTGCCGTTCAGCGCACATCGGCAAAAGGTCATTGGGCCGTATATTGTGGATTTCTACCTTTCACAGGCAAATCTAGTCATTGAATTGGACGGTTCTCAGCACTATGAACCGGAACACCAACAGATGGATCTGGCGCGGGATGAGTACCTGGTCTCACTGGGACTTACCGTCCTGCGATATTCTAATCAGAAAATCCGCACGAACTTTCATGGGGTGTGCCAGGATATTTGGAGGCATCTTGTTTCGGCGGAAAAACCTCATCCGTCACAGCCTCCGGCTGTGCCACCTTCCCCTAAAGGGGAAGGCTTTTGAGAAGCGCGCTCCCCCCTGCCTTCCCCTTTAGGGGCCGACTCCCCCTGTCAGGGGGAGATGTCCCAAAGGGACAGAGGGGGTAGGGACAGGTGCCCCAGTGCGCACACTGGGGCGGATGAGGTGCCCTAGAGCACAAAAATTGCCACGTGCCCGGCGGGGCGGTTTGGAAGCGCGTATAACAAAAAATGGTTCCGGTCCTGACGGGCCGGAACCATTTTTACTTTCGTTCCAGAAAGGGAACTGCAATTTTCAGCCACTCATCCGGCCGGTAAACGGACAGGTATCCATGTCCGTATCCTTTTGCCTCATAAAGCTCACAGGATGGGAGCAGCGTTTGAAACAGGCGGGCTGACTTCTTGACGCAGTTCATCTCCTTCTCCCCGTACCAATACATGACCTGTGCGCCGCTGTCTCTTACACTTTCTTTCAGCCGATACCGCATCATATAGGTCCGATACATGGCATACAGCGTCTCCTGGGGCAGCTTTGGCATATCCTGAAGGTAGTACGCCTTGATCTCCTCCGGATAGCGCATTTCCTCCGGCAGGACCCGGTCCATAAGGGACAGCTGACGGCGGCAGGCTTTTTCACTGAACAGAAGCGGTCCAAACAGGCGAACGGACGCGATACAGAACCGCGCCAGGACCGGCTGGGGAATGCACAGGCTCCCATCTATGATAGCTTTTTCGGTAATGTCTGATTTCCTGGCCAAAAGCTCCATTACAATCTGCCCGCCCAGCGAGACGCCGCCCAAGGCGAACAGGCGGCCTCCACACTCCCGCAGGATGTAGTCCATCAGCCGGTCCGCAGTCTGCTCCGTGGAGCGATAGGGAATCTGGTATTCCTCCCCGTGCCCATCCAGCGTGGGCAAAATCACGTGGTAGCGCGGGGACAGTGCGCGCGCCTGTCTCAAATAGTTCCACCACGCATTTCCGCCCCCATGGATCAGCATGACATGGGGCGCGGTGCGCGGTCCAAATTCATGGAAATTCAAATCTTTTTTTCGCTCCCAACCATAAACTTTGAGAAGATGCAGTTCCACAGCCGCCCCAGATAGCGCCTAATGTCGTGGGTGTACATGAGGCCCACCGTCAGGCAGTAGCAGAAGATGGGGAAGGCCAGCCGTCCCACCCACCGGAAAGCCGGGTATCCGGGGAAAAAGACAGTGCCCACGTGGTCCACCACCATGCATAAGATGGCGATCAGCTTCAGGAAGTTGGTGTCCAGGTTGGTTTTCAGCCGGGGGGCCGATGTCTGTGCTTGTGTCTGTGTCTCTGCGTCCATGTCTCGTACTCCTTTGTATGGTCGTTCTTCACCGCAACCGCCCAGGGGGCTTGCGCCCCCGGGGGTTGGGCGAAAAACAAAAACGCTGTGCAGGGCAATGCCTACACAGCGTGAGAAGGGACCCTTCTTCATGCGACACCGCCGCCGGAACACCACGACAAAACCACCCTTTACAAGAAAGGCCGGACTATCGTATAATATTCCATGCGGTGCGGCCGGATGGCCGTTGTGTAGGTGGTATCAGCACCTGCGCAGGTTTCCGGGTGTTGGCCCACTCGGAAACTGCCGCATTTTTGTTTTTCACGACGATTATAGCAGGAAACGCCTGCTATTGCAATAGGGAAAGCCGCCTCGGCCCATCGGGCCGCGGCGGCTTATCTCTTCGCATAACCCCGCCCCGGTCCGCAGATGCTAGGGCAGAAGGAGGCGGTCCAGGTTGAGCTTGATTTTTTGCAGCGCCCCCTGCATCTACCAGCAGGAGGGCCAGTGCACCCTGGTGCGGGCGGCCTCTCCCGGCCCCCGCAACCCCCACGGGTGCCTCAATTTTGTCCCGGCGGTTCCCCGCTCACAGCAGGGCGGCCAGGGCCTCCCGGATGTTGCCCACCCGGATGAGCTCCAGCCCCTCGGGGACGGCCAGCTTGCCCTGAGTGCGCTTGGGAATCAGGCACTTGGTGAAGCCCAGCCGCCGCACCTCGGACAGCCGCTGTCCCAGGGCGCTCACCGACCGCAGCTCCCCGGTGAGGCCCACCTCCCCGATGGCGGTGAGGTCGGCGGGGACGGGGCGGTCCCGGAAGCTGGAGGCCATGGCCAGGATGGCGGCCAGGTCGGCGGCGGGCTCGTCCAGGGACAGGCCGCCGATGACGTTTAAATAGGCGTCGCAGTTCCCCAGCAGCAGCCCGCCCCGCTTCTCCAGCACCGCCAGCAGGAGGACCGCCCGGTTGTAGTCAAAGCCGTTGCTCATCCGCCTGGGGTTGCCGAAGGCGCTGGGCACCACCAGGGCCTGGACCTCCGCCAGCACCGGCCGCACCCCCTCCATGACGCAGGCCACGCAGGTGCCAGGGGCGTTCTCCGGCCGGCCGGCCAGCATGGCTTCGGAGGGGTTGGGCACCTCGGCCAGGCCGCCGTCCTCCATCTCGAACACGCCGATCTCGTTGGTGGCCCCGAAGCGGTTCTTGGCCGCCCGGAGGATGCGGTAGGCCATGTGCCGCTCTCCCTCGAAGTAGAGGACGCAGTCCACCATGTGCTCCAGCACCTTGGGGCCGGCGATGGAGCCCTCCTTGTTCACATGGCCGATGACGAAGATGGTGAGCCCCTCCCCCTTGGCCAGCTGCATCAGGGCCATGGTGCACTCCTTCACCTGGCTGATGCTCCCGGGGGCGGCGGTCACGTCCCCGTGGTACAGGGTCTGGATGGAGTCCACGATGAGCACGTCGGGGGAGACGGCGTGCACCGCGTCGATGACGTTCTCCAGATTGGTCTCGGACAGGAGGGACAGCCCCTCCCCCCTCACCTGGAGCCGCTCGGCCCGCAGCTTGATCTGCCGCTCCGACTCCTCGCCGGAGACATAGAGGACCTTGGCGGTGCGGCACAGGTGGTCGCAGATCTGGAGCATGAGGGTGGACTTGCCGATGCCCGGCGCGCCCCCCACCAGCACCAGGGAGCCCCGCACCGCTCCGCCCCCCAGCACCCGGTCCAGCTCCCCCATGCCGGTGGGGAAGCGCAGCTCGTCGGTGGTCTCCACCTCCGCCATGGTCTTGGGGCGGTTCAGGGCCACTCCTAGGGTACTCCCCCGGCCGGCGGACGGGGCCTTCTTGGGGGCCTTCTCCGCCGGGCGCTCCACCATGGTGTTCCACGCCCCGCAGGCGGGGCATCTCCCCTGCCACTTGGGGGTTTCGTTGCCGCACTCGGTACAGTAAAAAATGGTCTTGGCTTTCATGGGACGCTCCTTTGGTGTCTTTTCCGGTGAGAAAGGAGGCCGCCGGTCCTCCGGCGGCCTCCTGAACAAGTACTCACGAATAGCGGCTTCCAGCTTCATAACTTCTCCTCCTCAAGGGGCAACTGTACGTCATAATAGAAGAAGTCATGTACATCATAGCAGAAATGACAGATTCCATAACTCGCCAACCAAGACGCAAAATAAGTTATGAATCTTTTTTGATTTTTGCTATATGTGCTGTTTTATTGCTAGAAAAGTTTCGATCAGTCCTGCTCCCAGTTATGGTAGACGTTCTGAACGTCATCGTTATCCTCCAGGAACTCCAGGAGCTTCTCCATGTTCTTGATGTCCTCTTCGCTGGTGAGCTTCACGTAGTTCTGGGGGACCATCTGGACGGAGGCCTCCAGGAAGGTGTAGCCCTTCCCCTCCAGGCCGGCCACCACGTCGTTGAAGGCGTCGGGGTCGGTGTAGATCTCAAACACATCGTCGTCGGCCTGCATGTCGTCGGCGCCGCACTCCAGAGCGTCCATCATCACGGTGTCCTCATCCAGATCCTCGGCGTCCAGGACGATGACGCCCTTCTTGTCAAAGGACCAGGACACGCAGCCGGTGGCGCCCAGGCCCTTGCCGTACTTGTCCAGCAGGTGGCGGACCTCCGGCGCGGTGCGGTTGCGGTTGTCGGTGAGGGCTTCCACGATGATGGCCACGCCGTTGGGACCGTAGCCCTCGTACACCACGCTCTCGAAGCTGTCGGTGTTGCCCGCGCCCAGAGCCTTGTCGATGGTGCGCTTGATGTTGTCGTTGGGCATGTTGGCCGCCTTGGCCTTGGCGATGACGGTGGCCAGGCGGGAGTTGTTGGCGGGATCGCCGCTGCCGCCGGTCTTGACGGCCACGATCATCTCACGGGCGATCTTGGTGAAAATCTGGGAGCGCTTGGCGTCGGCCGCGCCCTTGGTCTTTTGTATGTTGTGCCACTTGGAATGTCCGGACATGGTTATCTTCCCTTCTGTGAATTTCGGATCAAAAGCGCCAATATTATATCACTCGCGCCGGGGTTTGACAACCCCACGGCCGGAAAAATGGCGGGAGTTTCTCCATACGGCCCCCCGGGCGGAAAAAATTCCCCGAAAAAAGAAAGATCCCCGTGGGTTTTCTCCCCCGGCATCGTATATAATGGCAGAGACGAGAACAAGGGAGGTGACCGGCGTGGACCCAGCCCAATGGATGGCCCTGCTCCAGCAGGGGGACGGTGAGGCCCTGGAGAAGCTTCTGATCCACTACGACGGCATGCTCCGGTACATCGCCGGGGGCATTCTGGACCACCCCCAGGAGCTGGAGGACTGCCTGGCCCAGGTGCGCCTGAAGCTGTGGGAGAGCCGGGGCCAATATGACCCGGAGCGCTCCAGCCCGGCCACCTGGCTCACCGCCCTGTGCCGCAGCGCCGCTGTGGACCGCCTGCGGAAGGCCAAGCGGCAGAATACCGGGGAGCTCTCCGAGACCCACCCGGACCCCGCTCCCGGCCCGGAGGAACAGCTGCTCCAAAAGGAGCGGATTCAGGCCCTGGAGCGGGCGCTGAACGCCCTGTCCGCCCGGGACCGGAATCTGGTCTACCGGAAATACTACTACCTCCAGTCCACCGCCCGGATAGCCGCCGAGCTGGGCCTCACCGAGCGGGCGGTGGAGGGAAAGCTGTACCGCATCCGAAGAAAGCTCCAGAAGCAGTTGGGAGGTGAAGTCCTGTGAGTCCCAACGAATTTGACCGCCGCATTGCGGAGGACCTGTCCCAGCTCCCCCCCGCCCCCGGCGAGGTGGAGTCCTACACCCCCTGGCGCGCCGCCATGACAAAAATCCTGTGGGGCATGGGGCTGACCACCTTCCGGTTTGAGTTCTTCTACCTCCAGTATATCCTGCCCCTGCTGGGGGCCGCCCTGCTGTACCTGGGGTACCGCTCTCTGCGGCGGGAGAACCGGTGGTTCCGGCTGTGCTGGGTCCTGTCCGGCATTCTGCTGGCCGTCCACATGGCCACGGACATCCTCACCGCCACCCCGGTAATGGGGTGGATCACCCAAAATCCCGCCCTCAACTGGGGACTCACCTGGCCTCTGGTGGGGATGCAGTTGCTTCTCCTGTTCGCCCTGTGGCGGGGCACCCGGGCGGCCTTTGCCTCGGTTGGAGAGGCAGAGCCCAGGGACTGGCTGAAACGGGGCCTTGTGTGCTATCTGCTGTCTCTGGCCATCGCCCTGTGGTCTGAGCTGGTCCCCCTCACCCAGGACGACGGCTTCTTCGGCCCGTCCATCCTCGAACAGTATGAATGGCTCTACTACGGCCGGTCCATCGCCTTCATCGCCTTACAGATCTACCTTTTGGTGTGCATCGCCAGGCAGAGCGGGGCTCTGGCCGACCGGGGCTATGCCATTACCCCTGTTCCCGTCCGTTTCGCCCCAAGGACCGTTCTGCTCGGCGTATTTGGAGCCGTCCTGCTCTCCCTCCCCATCGCCCTATGGCTGGGTGGGCGCATCCCCACCGGCCCGGCGGAGCCCGTTCCTGCCTTGACCGCGGAGCAGACGGCCGCCCGGGACCGCCTGGTCTCCCTGGGCCTGCCCGAGGACGTCGCCGCTGCCCTGGACGGGGAGGAGCTGGAGCGGTGCGCCCAGGCCGTGGCGGTGGAAACTGGACACTGGTCGGACCTCAACCTTACAGACGACGACGTGCCCCTGGTGGAGAGGGATAGCCTCCTCGTCCAGGCGGGGGATGCTCAGGCCCGCCTCTCCATCTGGCTGGTCTTTCTCCCCCATGAACAGGTGCGGTGGTACCACTTCTTCCAGTATGAAACCCTGCCCTCCCTCCGTCTGCAAGAGCAATTCTCCGTTATCCCCAGCAGCAACTACCCCGCCGACGGCTATTCCGGCCGCCTGCTGTGGGTGGAGAACGGGGTGACTTATGCCGCCAGTCCGGATATCCAGCTGGCGGGCGGGCAAACTGCGGAGGAACTCACCGAGGGCCAGCAGTGGTGGTATGAGCTCGAACTGGAGCGTCTCGGCCATCTCCAGTATACTCCCTATCTCTCCTTCTCCATTCCCCGACAGGCCTCTGCCATGGGGGGCTACTTGGCCTACACCACAGACGCCAGTACCTTTTTTGACAAGGAAGACACCTCCAATTTCTATGACTTTGTAGAGATCTTCCTGCGTCACCAGTCCAGGCCGCTCCACTACCCCTTCTCCTCCATTGATATTTTGGGCGGTTCCAGCTACTACAGCGATTATGGCCCATTCTGCTTCGACTATGGAAATTTCTACTTTGAGGCCCCTTTCCCCCAGTAATCGAGCCAGAAAAAATCCCGCCAGATGCGGCGGGATTTTTTCTGCCTCTGGAAAAGTGTCCGTTTTTTTGCTACAATGGAGAAAACCCGATTAGAAAGAGGGAATGAGAATGCGTACCATCCAAGCCGCCGCCCTCACCGACGCGGTGGCCAAGCTGTGCATCCAGGCCAACACCCACCTGCCCGGGGACATCGTGGCCGCCTTGGACGCCACCCGGCAAGGGGAACCCTGGCCGCTGGCCAAGGAGACCCTGGGGCTCCTGTGGGAAAACATGGAGCTGGCGGAGGAGAAAAACCTGCCCGTATGCCAGGACACAGGCATGGCCTGCGTGTTTGTGGAGCTGGGCCAGGACGTACATATTGAGGGGAATTTCGAGGAGGCCATCCACCAGGGGGTCCGGAAGGGCTACGGGGAGGGTTACCTGCGTAGATCCATTGTGGGCGACCCCCTGCGCCGGGTGAACACCGAGGACAACACCCCCGCCGCCATCACCGTCCGGCTGGTGCCCGGGGACGGGTGTAAGGTCACCGTGGCCCCCAAGGGCTTTGGGTCGGAGAACATGAGCCGCCTGGGCATGCTCAAGCCCGCCGACGGGGTGGAGGGCATAAAGAAATTTGTGGTGGAGACGGTGAAGCTGGCCGGCTCCAACCCCTGCCCCCCCATCGTGCTGGGCATCGGCATCGGGGGCTCCTTTGACAAGGTGGCCTATCTGGCCAAACACGCCCTGCTCCGGCCCATCGACCAGAGAAATCCCGACCCCTTCTACGCCGATCTGGAGCGGGAACTGCTGGACGAAATCAACGCCCTGGGCATCGGCCCCCAGGGCTTCGGCGGACAGACCACCTGCCTGGGGCTGTCCATCGAGACCGCCCCCACCCATGTGGCCGGCCTGCCCGTGGCGGTGAATGTGAGCTGCCACGTGACCCGCCGGGCCTCGGCGGAGCTTTGAAGAGAGGGAGGAATCACCATGCAATATAAGCTGAAAACTCCCGTCATCCGGGAGGACCTGGCCCCCCTGAAGGCCGGGGACACCGTCCTGCTCTCGGGCACCGTCTACACCGCCCGGGACGCCGCCCACAAGCGGATGATGGAGCGGCTGGACGCGGGAGAGCCCCTCCCCTTCCCGGTGGAGGGCTCCGCCGTGTACTATGTGGGCCCCACCCCGGAGCGGCCGGGCGAGGTCATCGGCTCCGCCGGTCCCACCACCAGCGGCCGGATGGACGCCTACTCCCCCCGCCTGCTGGACCTGGGCCAGCTCGTCATGATCGGCAAGGGCAAGCGGAACCAGGCGGTGAAGGACGCGGTGGTCCGCAATGGCGGGGTTTACTTAGCCGCCCTGGGCGGCGCGGGGGCCCTGATGGCCGCCAGCGTGAAGGAGCTGGAGGTCATCTGCTGGGAGGACCTGGGCTGTGAGGCGGTGCGGAAGCTGGAGGTGGAGGACTTCCCCCTCACCGTCATCCTGGACGCCCACGGGGGAGATCTGTACGAGAGCGGCCCCGCCGCCTATCTGGCCAGCCGGGACCAGGGGTAACAGCCCGGCTCCATTTCAGTTCTGATGAGGAGGGATTTCCATGTTCACCTGCGCCCAGTGCGCCATTGAGGCCTGCCGGTCCGGGAATCTGGACCAGATGCCCAAAAACTGTCCCATGCACGACCCCGCCTTCTTTGAGCAGGTGCTGGAGGAGTATTTCAAACCGGAGAACCACGACTTCTTCGTCACCAGCGCCGCGGTGGAGGCCATCGGGTACGGACAGTGGCCCCGCCTGCGGGAGGTGATGGAGTTCGCCCGCCGCATGGGCTACACCAAGCTGGGGCTGGCCTTCTGCGCCGGGCTCCACAAGGAGGCCGCCGTGGTGGACCGGATTTTCCGGAAAAACGGCTTTGAGGTGGTGTCCGTCATCTGCAAGACGGGCTCCATCCCCAAGGACAAGGCGGGGGTGCCCCAGGAGTTCCGGGTGCGCCCCGGCGCCTATGAGGTCATGTGCAACCCCATCGCCCAAGCGGAGCTTCTGAACCGGGAGGGCACCCAGTTCAACGTGTGCCTGGGGCTGTGCGTGGGCCACGACTCCCTGTTCTACAAATACTCCAAGGCCCTGGTCACCACCCTGGTAGCCAAGGACCGGGTCACCGGCAACAACCCGGTCGCCGCCATCTACTGCGCCGACGGGTATTTGAAAAAACGTCTGGATCTGGAGGACTGACGACAAACCCCCATCCGCGGTCAGCGGATGGGGGGTTTTAGATCGCCGAAAACTCTATTTCAATGATCTGGGGTTTTACTTGTGCTTATACGTTATACGCACCCGTAGGCCTCCTGGTGGGTCTGAGAAATTTTTACCGGGATGCCCGGGAACTTCAGGGACAGGTACTGGACGATCTTGGGACAGACCACGTTTTCCGTGGCGTAGTGCCCCGCGTCCATAAGGGTGATGCCCAGGGCCCTGGCCTCCAGGAACTGGTCGTACTTCACGTCGGCGGTGACGAAGGTGTCGCACCCGGCGGCGGCCGCATCAGACAACATGGAGCCGCAGGAGCCTCCCCCCACGGCCACCCGCCGCACCGGCTTCCCGCCGTCGGCAAAGCGCACCCCGGCGGCGTGGAGCTTCTCCTTCACAAATGCGGCGTACTCCCCGGCGGAGAGGCTGTTGTTGGCGGAGACGTTCCCCACCCGGCCGATGCCGTAGGGCTGGCCGCTGCGGTCCACGCCGTCCTGGTGGAGCTGCTCCAGGTCGGTGAGCTCCAGGGCCTGAGCCAGGCACACGTTCACGCCCCCCTGAGCGGCGTCCAGGTTGGTGTGGGCGCAGATGGCGGCGATGCCCCGTTCCGCCAGGGCCAGCAGGGTCCGGCCGGTGGGGGTCTCGTCGGTGAGGCGCTTCACCGGGTGGAAGATCACCGGGTGGTGGGCCACGATCAGGTCGGCTCCCCACTCCGCCGCCTCGTCCGCCACCGGCTCTGTGATGTCCAGGGAGACCAGGATCTTCCGGACCTCCCGCTCCCCCCGGCCCACCAGGAATCCGGCGTTGTCAAAGTCCATCTGGGTCTCAAAGGGGGCCCACTGGTCCATCTGTGCAAAAATGTCTCTTACCGTTGCCATCCGTCCCACTCCTTTTTCATGTCCTGCAGGCCGTCCCGCACCTGCTCCAGCTCCTGCTTCCGGGCCTCTCCCCTGCCCTCTCGCGCCAGGGACAGTCCGGCGATGGCCCGGTCCAGCTTGCGGATGAGGCCCTCCAGATAGGGGCCCCGCAGCGCGTCCCGGCTCTGCCGCCCCGCCCACAGCTCCGCCGGGGTGAGGGGGGCCATCTCCCCCGCCCGGACGGACATCACCACATAGATGGCGTCCTCCTCCCGGGCCAGGCGCTCCTCCTCAATCTGATAGCCGTTTTGGAACAGCCACTCCCGCAGGTCGGGCAGGGAGCTCATGGGCTGGAGCACCAGGGGCACGTCCCGCTCCCGCACCCAGGGGGCGGCCGCTAAAATCTGGGCGATGGTCTCGCCCCCCATGCCGGCGATGACAATGGCGTCGGTCTCCTCCGGGCGGATGCCCTTCAGGCCGTCGCACAGGCGGAAGCCCATCCTGTCCCGGCAGCCGTACTCCGCCGCCGTCTCTTTGGCCCGGAGCAGGGGCCCGTGGCGCAGGTCGGCGGCGATGGCGTATGGAATTTTTCCCTCCAGCAGCAGGGCGGCGGGCAGATAGGCGTGGTCGGTGCCGATGTCCGCCAGCCGGGCCCCAGCGGGCACCAGGTCCGCCGCCGTGCGCAGGCGCGGGGTCAGTTCAAGGGTATGTCTCATAGTCTGTTCACCGTCTTTCCAGGCGGAAGATAAAAAACCGGGGCGGATCTCTCCGCCCCGGCTCAGGCTGTCGAAAAAGTCCAGGGACTTTCCCGACAGCCTGAAAAAATGTCGTTACTTTCCCGCCGCCCAGCGGCGGAAAAGTCCTCGCTGCGCTCGCTGAACGCCTTGCCGTGCAAGGCATT
>ERZ857801.3436-NODE-3436-length-11046-cov-7.652534_pt1 | contig 11046 bp, 7 predicted proteins | sample MGYA00519762_ERZ857801 | MGnify/ENA primary metagenome ERZ857801 (study PRJEB31778, sample SAMEA3449368) | human gut metagenome | biome: human gut; feature: human-associated habitat; material: faeces | place: United Kingdom | collected 2010/2012 ...
ATTTCGAATCGGCAGGCGCCCGCATGACCTCCGAAGGTTCGATCGAAACCATCAGTTACAAGACTGCTTCCATGAGTGAAAACACAGAAGGGTATTACCTGTTAAGTTTCAAAGACGGAAAACTGATCGAATGGTTTAAGGAAAAATATCCGGCACATAACCACTGATATTCAAAAGACAAAAACTCTTTTTCCTAAATCAAAACCTATTAATATCATGAATACAAAGAAAAATATAAAAAAAACAGAAAACATAGAGTAGGTTTATTCCACTTCTCCGTCATTAATATATAGAGAACAGACTATATAGCTATGCGGAAAAAAGAAAACATAGAAGAAGAGGAACAACATCTTTGGATAACTTGCTTTCGTTCAATGGAAGAGGAAATTCCTGAAGCGGAAATAGATCAGCATTGGAAAGAATTGAATCAAAAATTGAAAAAAGGTAATAGCCTACGAAAGTTCCGGTACATTTATATACAGGTAGCTTGTGCAGCAGCCATGTTACTCGGCGTGCTTTTCGGAACATACCATTATTGGATTTATGCACCTAATTCCATAGAAAAAGCAATCGCGTCGTTAGAGGATTCCGTTATAGATACGACCAGACAAGTGACTCTCATCACGCATGCTAACGAAAGGATAATAGCCGGCGAAAAAGCATATATCAGTTATTCCCAACAAGGAAAAACATTTGTCAACAAGCAACAGGTAGAAATTGGGAAACAAAAGACAGAGTATAACCAGTTGATCGTTCCTAAAGGCCAATCTTCACGCCTGATGTTAGCAGACAGTACTGTGCTCTATATCAATGCCGGAACCAAAATACTTTATCCGAGCGTATTTGCTGATAAATACAGAGAAATTTATGTAGACGGAGAAATCTTCATCGAAGTAAAGAAAAACACGAAGCAACCATTCATCGTAAAGACACCGGAATTCGATGTGCGGGTGACAGGGACAGCATTCAATGTCTATGCCTATAAATCCATGAATGAAGCAGAAGTTGTTTTGCTTAGAGGCGGGGTGCAGGTAAAGGATCATGCAGGTCATGAAACAACAATAAAGCCCAACGAATTATTAAAATTAACTGATGGCATTACACAATCCACTTATAAAGTAGATGCTTCCGAATATATAGCCTGGACAAAAGGACGCTTTCCTCTACAAGACCGTAGCATGCGGAGTATCCTGCAACGGCTTGGTCTTTACTATGGTTGCGAGATAACTTGCGATGATGCAGTCAGCACTTTATCGCTACAAGGAACCATCGATATGAGTGTTCCTTTGGTTAAAGTTTTCGAACGTATTTCCAAAATACATCCTATCAACATTACTCAGAATACAAAAGGATATCATTTGACAATTAACCTTAATACTAATCTTTAAAATAATTTGTGCCTATGGGGAAGGATAAATGACACACACCAATCTAATATCTACTATTATGTAGACATTTTATCTAATCTTGATTTTATATCATATTATAACATGGACTATCATACAAAAGCGAGTCCGGACAACTCCTACATCATCCGAACTCTGCTGGGATAGACATTTTATGTCCTAAAATTAAAAATATTACAAATATATGAATTCTTTGAAAAGGAAAGCTCTCCTTGGAGCGATGTTAGTATTTTTTTACATAGCTTTTTCTATTCCTGCATACGCGGCTGAGCCACAAGAAAAAGTATTTACATTTGAAATGCATGATGTTGCCTTACAGGCTGTTTTCAATCACATCGAAAAAAATAGCGATTATGTATTTTTGTATTCTACGAACAAAAGTATCTTGAAAAAAGTAGATATCAACATTCATGAGAAAAGCCTCAAACAGATATTGGATGAACTTTTGACGAATACGGGACTGACCTATGAAATTGATGGGAAACAGGTTATCGTGAATTCTATCCAAGAATCAACCAACCAGCAAGAAAAGGGCAAACAACAAAATGAAAAAAAGAAAGTGATACGAGGTATTATCACTAATGCCCAAACGTCTGAAGCGGTTATTGGAGCAACTATCATGGTGAAAGGAACAACCAATGGCACTACTTCCAATGTTGACGGCGAGTTCACATTAGAATGTTCCGAGGGTGACAGCTTGGCAATCTCTTTTATCGGTTATGAAGAAGAAAGACGCGTGGTGGATAAGACCAATATTTATACAATTGCATTGAAAGAAGCTACTGAAATGTTGAGTGAAGTGGTTGTAACAGCTTTTGGTGTCGGACAAAAAAAAGAATCATTAGTAGGTGCAGTCCAACAAATTAAGCCTCAAGAATTAAAAGTACCGTCATCCAGTTTGAGTACTGCCTTTGCCGGACGTATGGCCGGTATCATTGCCGTCCAACGCAGTGGCGAACCTGGAGCCGACGGGGCTAATTTCTGGATACGCGGTAAGTCTACATTCAGTGGCGCGACTGGAGCCCTAATTATCATGGATGGTGTAGAAATCAATTCCTCTGAGTTAAATTCACTTGATCCAGAAGCCATTGAAAGTTTTTCTATACTAAAAGATGCTACAGCTACAGCCCTGTATGGAACTCGCGGTGCTAACGGTGTGATGATAGTCACTACTAAAAATGGCAAGAACTTAGATAAACCCATAATCAACTTCCGCATGGAAGGTTCCATTTCTTCCATGACGCGAACCCCCGAAATGGTTGACGGAATCACTTACATGGAAATGTTTAACGAAGCGGTCTCCCGTCCCGGTTGCGACGTTGCCCCCTATTCCCAAGAGAAAATAGATGCAACAAAGGCAAAAGTGAATCCATATATATATCCGAATATAAATTGGTATGACGAGATGTTTAACAATAGCGCATTCTCAGAAAGAGCGAACTTGAACATACGGGGAGGCAGCTCAAAAATGGACTATTTCATGAGTGCAAGTTTTAAACATTATGGAGGACATCTGAAATCATTAAGCGAAGATTACTTTTCTTATAATAACAATGTGCGTAACTTCAATTACGATTTCATCAATAACCTGAATGTATACCTTACTTCGACAACAAAGATTTCACTGGGTTTGAATTTATCTGTTGCAGACAAAAAATCACCAGTTGCCAATGTGGATAACATATTTCAGTCAGCATTGAAAGCCAACCCTGTAGATTTTCCTATACTTTTCCCGTCTGACAACCCTGACAGTGACATCGTATTTTGGGGAGACAAACAAGGAGGTACCCAAGGACAAGGTTGGTACGGAAATCCTATTGCCAACTATGTTACCGGATATAAAAGCAATCGTCAAACAACCATTACGGCTAATTTCAAGCTAACGCAAGATTTAGCGATGATAACCCCGGGATTAAAATTCAATGGATTATTCTCTTTTAAAAATTACAGTTATTCCATGGTCACCCGCCAAGCCGGTTATAATCACTACTATTTGTCTTCTTATGATCCAGAAAGTCTTGATTATGAAATTTCCCGTATTGGAGATGAGGTAAGTACAGCTTTGCAAAACGACGGTTCCCAGGGAGGTAATCGCAAAATGTATTTTCAAGCCATTTTGGATTACAACCGTACATTCAATGAAACCCATGATGTAAACCTGATGTTTCTATATAATCAAGAACAATATGAAATAAACGGTCCAACAGATTTTTTCTCTTCTCTTCCACAGCGCAAACAAGGTATTGCCGGACGAGCTTCTTATTCATACGATGGACGTTATTTTGCTGAAGTCAATTTTGGTTATAATGGTTCCGAAAATTTTGCTAAAGGACATCGCTTCGGCTTCTTCCCTTCCGTAGCCTTAGGATACAATATCTCAAACGAAAAGTTTTGGGAACCTATACGTTCAGCTATTTCCAATTTGAAAATCAGAGGATCGTGGGGATTGGTAGGTAATGATGCCACAAATGCCGGTCGTTTTGCTTACATGGAAGACTTAGTGCTTGGCGGTAGTAAAAGTTATACTACAGGTTTAGATCAAAATACGTCTTACGCTGGCCCTATATGGAACAGATACTATAATCCAGACTTAACATGGGAAGTCGGAGAAAAAATAAATTTGGGTATAGACCTGCAGCTATTCAACGATTTGAATGTAACATTTGATATATTCAAAGAGAAAAGACGTGACATTTTTATGACACGCGAGAATTCTGTTCCTGAAATCATGGGTACTGGTAACACTAAAATCACTTCTAATAATGGAGAAATGGAAAATAAGGGCTTGGATTTTGCAATAGACTATAACAAGCAAATAAATAAAGATCTTTTCTTATCTTTCAAAGGGACATTTACTCTTGCTCACAATAAGATATTAAAAATGGACGAACCTCCTTATTGGGAATATCCGGGCTTATCAAAAGTGGGACACTCGATGGGAGTCTATTTGGGATATGTTGCAGAAGGATTATTTTCAGACCAAGCAGAAATTGATAATTCACCACGCCAAGATTTAGGTTATAATCCATTGCCAGGTGATATCAAATACAAAAATCAACCCAATGCCGAAGGTCAATATGATGATATAATCAATAGTAACGACCGTGTTCCCATAGGGCATCCGACTGACCCGGAAGTTGTATACGGATTTGGTCCGTCTGTGAAATGGAAGAACTGGGATTTTTCTCTCTTTTTCCAAGGGGCTGCCCGTTCTTCTTTAATGATGTATGATATACATCCCTTTGGAACTCTTTCCATTAAAAGTATGTTTCAATTTATCGCGGATGACCATTGGAGTGTGGACAATCCAAATCCTCAAGCTCAATACCCCCGTTTGACCAAAGACGATAACAACAATAACACTCCATATTCTACATATTGGTTGAAAAACGCTGCTTTCCTGAAATTGAAAAATGCAGAAATCGGTTACACCTGGAAAAAAATGCGTTTCTATATAAGTGGAGCGAATTTATTAACATTCTCTCCGTTTAAACAGTGGGATCCGGAAATGGGAAGTGGAAATGGACTTCGCTATCCTACACAAAGAGTGTTTAATATCGGTTTCCAAATGACCATACAGTAATCAATCATTATATATATATCATATTATGAAACTAAAATATTTATTCCATAGCTTCCTCTTATTATTGTTAGGATTATCTTCTTGTAACTATCTGGATATTGTTCCGGACGAAATTGTAAAAGAAGAAGATACATATGAAACTCCAGAGTTAGTACGAGACTACCTTTACTCTTGTTATGCTTATTTACCTGCCAATAGAGATATTAGCAGCCATGGTTATTGGATGACGTGTGGTGCAGAGATTTCTTTCTATCGGAAAGAAAAATTCTCGACTTTCAATGAAGGGACCTACGGACCTTCCAGTCTACACATGACCGTAGACACCTGGTCTCCCATTTGGGAAGGTATCCGACGGTGTTATATGTTCTTAGATATTTTGGACAAGGCAAAAGGATTAGTGCCTTCAGACTTACAACATTATCGAGGTGAAGCTAATTTTCTGATTGCCTACTATCATTTTCTATCTTTACGCCTATACGGACCGACATGTATTATAGATAAATTATACGATCCAAAACTGGATACATCCGAGCTTCCGGAACGTAGCAGTTTTGACGATGTCGTAGATTTTATAAATCGTAAGCTGGATGAGGCTTTCCCTGATCTGGCTACCACTTATTCAGGTGTTGATTTCGGTCGAGCCACACAGGCTGCGGTGTATGCATTAAAATCCCGTATGTACTTATATGCTGCTTCTCCCCTATTCAATGGAAATAGTGACATGTATGCCGATTTTAAAAGTAAAATAGATGGAAGACATTTAATTTCTCAAGAATATTCCGTAGATAAATGGAAAAAAAGTGCACAAGTCACATTGGAAGCCATTCATGAATTAGAAAAATTAGGTTTTCGTTTATATGACGATCAAGATGCAGGAAAACCGGATGAAAAACGTCCCTGTTTATCCAATCCGGCCCAACGCCGTATCCGCTATTCAGTTTCCGATTTCTCAATACTAAATCCGGAAGTGATTTTTGCCGATACAAGAAAAGAAGGACATTATGATATCCAGAACAGATCCATTCCCAGACAATTCAAAAAGATTGTATATACTGGATCCGGAGGTATCGCACCGACACTGCAAATGGTAGAATACTTCTATACCAAAAACGGTTTACCCATCAATAAAGATAAGACCTATGATTATGACGGACGCTTTGATATTATTGAATTACCTATAAATTATGACGGAAATAACTACTCCGATGTCAGTAACGGTACTTCTATAAAGTTACATTTGGATAGAGAACCACGTTTTTATGCCAACATTGGTTTCCATCATGGCTTCTTTGAGATTACCAAATATGACGGGCAATTAACTAATGCGGATCCGGCAAAACGGGTTATCATTGAAGAATTACGTAATAGTGACAAACATGGTAAACGTAATCAAGATTTATATTATTCCGTGACGGGTTATCATAATAAAAAGTTAATTCATCCCAGCTATGAAACCGGACCAGTAAAGTATCCATTACCTATTTTCCGTATGGCAGAAATTTATTTGAATTATGCTGAAGCTCTGATTGAAATAGGTGAAGATCTGCAAACTGCAAAAACTTATATCGATAAAATTCGTATTCGTGCCGGTATTCCAACCGTTGATGAGGCTTGGAATAATTATTCCACGCAACCTGGTTATCAAAATACACAAGAAGGTTTGCGAGAAATCGTAAGACAGGAACGTTTATTGGAGTTCTATTTGGAAGGATATAAATTCTTTGACATTCGTCGTTGGAAAATTGCAGAAAAATGGTTGGGAGTTCCCGATTTAGGCTTGAATGTATCTGCAGATGATGACGAAGGCTTCTTTCAAATACACGAAGTTCCTTTAGCACGTAACTTCCACAAAGGACAATATCTAATGCCGATACCGATGGATGAAACGAATAAGATGCCTCAGTTGGTACAAAACCCATATTACAATTAATATGAAAACAGATTTATGTTAATATAGTATTTATCTCCTTGAGAATCAAAATTGGCACAAACAGAATCCGTATGTAGCTGATGAATTCTCAAGGAGATTAAGAAAGAAACATAAACTGAAACAATAACAAATCCAACCATATACGATCAATTTAATTTAAATAAACATGAAAAAACAACTATTTTTACTATTAGGAGTTGTTTTTCATTTATCATTATATGCACAAACAAATTTTGCAGTACATATAGACGGTAAAGATAACAACTTACGCATAGGAATGGATAGCATTTGTCGTAATTGGACATTAGAAGCATGGATCAAACCTGATGACGATGTTTGGAAAGAGCAAGAAGTCATTATTGGTGGAGGAGAATACAGTAAATTAAATTCTTTGGATTACTTGCCATTAATAATAAAAAAAGGATATTTATATAATTTCGGAGCAGACCTTACCGGATGTAAACTTCCGGTAAATCAGTGGAGCCATGTGGCAGCAACTTGCAATGGCACTTCTATCAAACTATATCTCAATGGCGAAGAGGTTGCGCATAAAGATACAGCCACAGTTATCTTACCTGGAGCCATCGGCATTAATGAATCTTCCAATAGTATTTTTGGAGGACTAATCGATGAGGTCCGAATATGGACCACTGGATTAACCAAGAAAGAGCTGAAAGCCTGGATGTATCGCCCGTTAACTAACCGTCATCCCCAATTTGATAAATTAAAAGGGTATTACAATTTTGATGATTTATCCGACGATATTTCCCTTAATAGAGCAGCAGAAGGACGCATGTCTTTCCACATACGTAATGGGCGTTTGAAACAGTATGAGAAACAACCTTTGGCTTATATTGTAGAGAATGATAATAAACTGTTTCATGCTGATTTAAAAAAACAAAAACTATTCAAAACAGTCGTATTGCCGACAGAATGGGATGCGCAACAAGGGGAACATGACTTTCAATTATTGAAGTTAAAAATAGAAACACAAGGAAAGCAAAATCCAAAATCAGTAAGAGAATTAACATTAGATTTTAGTACTTGTTCCTCATTAGCAGATATTGAACGGATACATGTTTATAATGCAGGTTCAAAACCACATTCGGAAACTCTCATAGAATTAATAGAAGGTGGTTTGCAAGTAAAAAGTTCTAAAATTACAATTCAACTTCCAAAAAATGAATTCACTCAATTAAAACACGGAACTAATTATATATTAATAACGGCAGACATTGCTGCAGATGCGTCTTTGGGTAATCGCATTGAAGCATATCTTAAAACAGTGAAAATTAATAACAAATATATTCTCCCGATTCATGCTAAAGACTGTTTACCTATTGCGATTACAACAAACAGCTATAGCAATCCTAAAGTCTTAAGAGTTTTACAATGGAATATTTGGCATGGAGGTAACCACCTTGGGAAAAATGGACCTGAACGTATCATCAATTTGATAAAACATTCTAACGCAGACATAATAACAATGCAGGAAGGATATGGTTCTCAAAAAAAAATAGCTGATGCCTTAGGTTTTTATTTACAGACACCTTCTCTAAAAGACAATCTGTGTTTATACAGTCGTTATCCATTAAAGAAAATAAACACGAAGAACAAATTCTTTTCCAATCCTGCGTTTGTTCAAATGCCAAATGGTAAAGAAATTTATGTAAATGGCTGTTGGCTACGATATGCTCATAGACCAGCATATGCAAGTTCTATAGCTAATTATGGGATGAAACCTTCTGGATGGGTAGCAGAAGACAGTATATTGGGGTTAGTCGATATCCAACGATTAATAGAGAATGATCTATCTCCTTATATTAGTGAAAGCACACCCATTATTATCGGAGGTGACTTCAATTCCGGTAGCCATTTAGATTGGACACATAAAGCGGCTCCCCTTCATTTTGGATATGTAGCAGAAGAGTTACCTATTTCACGTTATATGCAAAATAATGGATTTAAAGATACTTTCCGTGAAATATATCCTAACGAAGCAGAACGGGGGGAAGGAACATTTGCTGTAATATATGGACAATCTCAAACTTCTCGAATAGACTTTATTTACAGTAAAGGTAAGAATTTAAGGACCTTGTCATCTAAGATTGTACGTACAATGCCAGAAATCGACGATGTATGGCCTAGTGATCATGCTGCCGTATTAACTGTATTTGTTATAGAATAGAAGCTTTTATAAGCCTCCGGTAAACCTCGTATTTTCTGCAACCTCTTTCATCAGTAACTTCATGGCTAACAAAATGTTATGACAGTACGAAAAGAAGTTGCAGAAATATAATATACTGCGGATACGCACAATATTCTCGAAAATCCTCCTATTTCTGATTGAATAGAATCCACAATTTACGGATAGATTTAGACAAAGAATTCATAGATGATTGTGGGCTGATATTCAAAACTTCGGATATTTCTTTATGGGATAAATTTTTTATGTAAAACAAATAGAGAATTTGTTTCTGTTGTCCCGATAATGATCGAATAGCTTGTATCAGATTCTGTCGTTTTCGCAACTCATTATCATCTTTAGAATGCAATTTTCGCAAAATAAGATCATCCTCTGGAATAAAAAAATCCATTTCGTCAATGCTGATCGTTTCTTTCCGACTACTATAATAATCATATACTGTATTACGCATTGCATGAAGCAGATAGACCTTCAAATTGGTTATCAAATTGATTTCTTCTCTTTTATGAAGTTTAATAAAAATATCTTGTATAAAATCTTGAACTAAATCAGGATTACAAATTAACTTCATACCATAATTATACAATAAATTGTAATATTGCTTATATGAAACTTCTAATGTCTGTGAAATATTATTTTCCTTGTCACCTTTTGTTGAGTCTTGTTTACTCATATATGTATAAACACCTTTTGATATATGTGGCTAAGATAGTAAAAAAATATAATATAATTCATTATGATTAAATTCATAAACAAAATATTTGATGAAAAATAAAGCCAGATATTATTTCAGCTTTTTTCAATCTCTCATTAAGAATAATTTCAAAATATAATCTTGTATCTCTTATATAAGATTTGCAAAAGAACCATCATACTATCATTGTTACTCTTTAGGGTTTGTCATTCAAGGCCTCAAGGCATGATAGTTCCTGGTTTTAACTATCATGCTACCATCATGCGACTATCATGTTTTTTGCTGGTAGTTTTATCTATATTATTGATAATATGACACTTATGCTTATATGAATTAAACTAATCATTTACAGGCATAATGGTCTTTTGTGTCAAAAACACATATTCCACCGGATCAAAAGCTGAAACAGGGCATAAATGTTTTCCTAACAAGGCAGATAAACAGTTCCACATCCCCGTTTCGGTTTCATGGAGACCCGGATCTTCACATCCTCCACACCCGGGTCTCCCATATCCCGACACCCGGATCTAAAAAAGTTTTTCAAGCTGTTTCAGGGAAAAATCCTATATAGATCGCTGATTAAGCATAAAGAACCTCGCGATTAAGGCTTATGTTCCGGATAAGTACGTTTGGGATTCTTGGGAAACCAGCCTTTCAAGACGCGTTCTTCCTGTTCGAAAACTTCCTTTATCGTCCAGAAAGAAGAAAAAGCAAAGACACCGCAGATAGCCGAGACGAAAACGCTTTCAATCAGCAGGGAAGCGACCGTTCCTGCTATTCCCAAAACGAGAAAGATCCACCAGCATTTCGTGCCCCAATAATATTCAGCTTTCACTACAACCGGATGAAAAAAACCGATAATCAAAAAAGTTACAATGCCTATCAACAGTCCGTCAAAGTTAATCAAGTCCATACTTACATTTATGAATTAAAACCGGCAAATCTGCCTGTAGAGACAAAGATACAAGAAATATGCATTGCCCACGATAAATTATTCCTATCCACTCATCGATAATTCCATAAATAAAACAAAAAAAGAGGCATCCTTATTGCAGGACGCCTCTCTATATTATCTGGTAAATCCGTTTCCGATTAGTTAGCCGGAGTTTCTTCATCGGAAGAAACAGGTGCTGTTGCAGGCTGCTGGGCTGTACCAAAGTCAGGAGCAACCGTATTCGGGTCGATTGTTACAGCATTATTTATCTGTTCTTTGATTTCAGACTGATT
>ERZ857801.3440-NODE-3440-length-11035-cov-10.405100_pt1 | contig 11035 bp, 9 predicted proteins | sample MGYA00519762_ERZ857801 | MGnify/ENA primary metagenome ERZ857801 (study PRJEB31778, sample SAMEA3449368) | human gut metagenome | biome: human gut; feature: human-associated habitat; material: faeces | place: United Kingdom | collected 2010/2012 ...
GTGGGTCATAAGATGTGCGGCGCAAAGGTAGACAAGAAAATGGTGTCTTATGATTATCAGATAAAAACAGGCGAGATAATCGAGATACTTACTACCAACGTTGAAGGTCATGGTCCAAGCCGTTCAAGGCTTAATATCTGCAAGACCAATGAAGCCAAATCCAAGATACGTTCATGGTTCAAAAAGGAAAGACGAGAGGAAAATATCTTTGAGGGCAGAAATGCTCTTGAAAGAGAGTTTCGCAGAAATAATATAAGAGTGCCTGAGGAAGAGCTTGAGGACTTTCTCAAAATGGATATGCACAGACACAGTTGTGATACTCTTGATGATTTCTTTGCAGCCATAGGTTATGGTGGTGTTCAGCTTTCAAAGGTGATGCAGAGGCTGAAATCTGAGTATAATAAGAAATACGGTGAAAAGGCTCAGCCTGATACTTCTGACCTTGAAAATAAGATAAAGACTTCCAAAAATTCCACCGGTGTTATCGTTGACGGCATCGACAACTGCGCTATCAAGTTTGCACAGTGCTGTAATCCGCTTCCAGGTGACGAAATAGTCGGCTTTATCACGAGAGGTCACGGCATATCCGTGCATAAAAAGGATTGCGTGAACTATCTTTCGCAGAAAGATGATCCTGAAAATGCCGCTCGTTGGATAAATGTTAAGTGGGAAAGTTCTGAAAAGCATACTGGCTATTTCAAGTGTACTTTGGATATTGTTGCGGTTGACAGAATAGGTCTGCTGGCAGACGTTTCGTCAGCGCTTGCAATGATCAATATTTTTATCTATGAGTCAACCTCAAGGGAACTGAAAAACGGCAATGCAATGCTTTCCGTAACTGTCAGCATTGCAGGAATGGAACAGCTCAACAATGTTATAAACAAGCTTCAGAAAATAAAGAACGTTATTTCTGTTGAAAGAAGCGGTAAATAAGAAAGGACATATAATGAAAATATATAGGCTCAAACCATTGAGTGTTTGTGAAACGAACAGCTATGTTGTTGCAAGCGAAGAAAATAACTGCGTTCTTATCGATGCACCTGCCGACCCCGATTATATTCTCGGTGAGATAGAGAGTCACGGTCTTACGCTTAAAAAGATCTTTCTTACCCACGGTCATTTTGACCATATCTGGGGTGCGAACGAACTGCGCAGGCGGTCGATCTCCGCAGCGATGCGCTGCATCGTCGCGCGCAGCGCCGTACGGTCGGCGAACTCCACATCCTCCTCCGAGAAGTCGAGTTCCAGTTCCAGCAGCGAGGTGAGGTTCAGCAGTTTTTCGCGCAGCGATTCGAGCTCTTCGGAGTATCCGCCGCGCATCTGCGTCGAGGCCAGCGCGTGCGCGGCGCGTGACGACGAGGCGATCATGTCGGCCACGGCCTCGGCCTGCGAGAGGTCGAGTTTCCCGGCCAGGTAGGCGCGGATGGTGAATTCGCCCGGCTGGGCCATGCGTCCGCCCGCGGCGGTCAGCAGCCGGAGGATTTCCGAGACGATGTAGGAGGAGCCGTGGCACGAGATTTCGACCGAGTTTTCGCCCGTGTAGGAGTGCGGGGCGCGGAAAACGGCCGCCAGCACGTCGTCGATCACGCGGTCGCCCTCGGCTATCGTACCGTAATGCACCGTGTAGCCGTCTGCCTCGGCGAGCGGCCGCCGGCCCCGGAATATCCGGTCGCAGACGGCGAAGGCTTCTCCGCCGCTGATGCGGATGACGGCGATAGCCCCTCCGGCGGCGGTTGCAGGGGCGACGATGGTATCGTGATCGGTGTTCATTACCTGCCTTCGATGCGGAGCCGTTGTCCGATGCGGAGTTTGTGGGCGCTCTTGAGCTTGTTCCAGCGCATGATCTGCGCCGTGGTCACGCGGTAACGGCGGGCGATGGCCCCCAGCGTGTCGCCCTTTTTGACCACGTAGACCGATCCGCTGCGCTCCTGGCGTTTCTTGTCGATGTTGGCCGGGTTGATGTACTCCTTGAGGTACATCGAGTCTTTGGCTTGGATTTCAGGCTCGTGAGCGATGTATTGCATGACATACCGCTGCGGCAGGACCAGCGTGTAGGGCTTGGTCGTGGCCGGGATGATGTCGAGTTTGTACTGCGGATTGAGCTGGCGCAGGGTCTCGATCGGCAGGTCGATCGTCGAGGAGATCTGCCCCAGGTGCATCAGTTTGTTGATCCGGACGGTGTCCACCGAAAGGGGAATCGGGGCTTCGGTCGGCTCGATGCCGTGCTGGCGGTGGTAGGCGTAGGCGTACGACGCACCGATGAAGGCCGGCACGTAGCCGCGCGTCTCGCGGGGCAGGTAGTCGTAAATCTCCCAGAAGTTCTTGCCTCCCGAGCGGGCGATCGCTTTGTTAACGTTGCCCGGGCCGCAGTTGTAGGCGGCGATGGCCAGCGACCAGTCGTTATAAATGGCGAAGAGGTCTTTCAGGTAGCGGCAGGCGGCCTGCGTGGCGCGGTAGGGGTCGCGGCGTTCGTCGACCAGCGAGTTGATTTCGAGTCCGTAGCTCTTGCCGGTCGTGGGCATGAACTGCCACAGCCCGACGGCGCCCATCGGCGACACCGCCGTGGGGGAGAGCGCCGATTCGATGATCGGCAGCGCGCGCAGCTCGACGGGAAGGCCTTCGCGGAGCAGCTCCTCCTCGATGATCGGGAAGTAGTACTGCGACATGCCGAGGATGCGGCTGATCGTGCCGTAGCGCGAGTTGGTGTAGCGGTTGATGTAGCCCTTTACGATGCTGTTGTAGGGGAACTGGATCGGCGACGCGAGGTCGAGCAGCCGCCGGGAGTAGACCGAGTCGGGCGTGCTGTCGGCCACCTCGGTGGAGTCCTCCAGAATGTACTGTTTGAAAAATTCGCTGAACGCGTCCTGCCGCTGGCGTTCGCGCCATGCGGCCAGCAGCGAGTCGGTCTGTTCGGGGGAGAATCCCAGCGTCATGTCGTTGACGACGGGTTCTTCGGCCGGGGCGGGTTCCGGCTCGGGGACGGGAACCGGTTCGGCCTCGGGAACGGGCGCCGGGACGACGGTTTCGGTTTTGGCTTTCTTGTCGCGTTTCTTCTTGCGGGGGCTGCGGTCGAGGGCCGACGCCGAAGCGGCGACGGCAAGGAGCAGCGCTATGGTAAGGAGTTTCTTCATCGTCTAAAATTTCAGGCTCAAATTGAAGCCGAACACCGGGCGGTTGCCCCCGAGGGTGGGGACGTAGGTGTAGTCGACCAGCGGTTCGAGGTTCATCGAGAGGTCGTCCGAAATGTCGTAGTCCTTGAGGTGGGCGTCGACATGCGCATCGACGATCTGCAGGACGTACAGCGCACCCGAGAGGATGATGCAGAGGTCGCGGTTGCGCCGGTAGTTGTTGCGCAGGTTGCGGATGAACGAGGCCGAATAGCGTCCGTGGAACTCGTCGGTCGGTCCGTCGGGGTATTTGTCGGGATTGCGGTCGTAGTCGCTCAACAGATTGTAGGCCTTTTTGAAACGCTGGTAGCCGCGGTTGTTCCAGTCAATGCAGTAGATCATCGAGGCGAATCCGCCGATGACGAAAGGCACTTTCCAGTAGCTTTTGTTGTAGATCTGTCCCGCTCCGGGGAAGATGCAGGCGAGCGTGGTGGCCTTCTTGACGCTCGACACGTCGTTGGTCGAGTAGCTCACGGCCGCGTCGCCGATGAAGTAGATGTACGAGGCGATCGTGATCCCCAGGTAAACCTGACGCCGCGTGTTGCTGCGGATCATCTTGGACTGGAGGGCGTCCAGCTCGGGCGTGCGCGAGAGGTTCACGTCGGTATAGGACTCGAACTGGCGCTTGAGCGGCTTGTAGGTCTTGTTTTCGTGGATGTACAGTCCCAGTCCGGTTCCCACCAGTCCGTAGAGGATCGGCAGTTTCCAGTACTGTTTGTTGTAAATCTGTCCGTAGCCGGGGACCACGGTCGAAATCCAGCACACCTTCGAGAGCGACATCGAGTCGCTCATAAACCAGCCTTTTTTGTAAACCTTGCGTTTGGTCGTGGTGTCCACGCCCCGCTGTGCGGCGTCGAAGCGCGCCAGGGCCAGCGAGTCGAGGTAATGCAGGTCGTCGGAGCGCAGGTCCGCGACGGCCGCCGAGTCGGCGGCGTATTCGGCGGCGGCGATCGAGTCGATCTGCCGTACGAGGCCCGCCAGGCGCAGCGAATCGCGCCGGCCCTTGAGCGAATCCGGTTTTTCGAGCAGTCCGCCGCGGACGACCGTGCGTGCGCCGCGGTGGAGCTGCGCCCCGGCGGGCAGTCCCAGCGAAAGGGCTGCGACCAGGAGCAGGAGTCTGAACCGGATTGTCACCATATATTAATTAGGAGCGTTTAGCGAAACGTTCGATGAACTGTTCGATGTCCCTGTCGTCCGTGAAGCCGATGACGATTTTGCCGCCGCCGTTTTTCGCGCGTTTGATCGAAATTTCCTGCGAAAAGAACTTTTCGAGCTGCTCGACCAGTTTCAGGTAGCTTTCGGGATACTCTTCGTCCTCCACATTCTGTGCCTCTTTGCCCGGGGCTTCGGAGAGAGAGCGGACCAGCTCCTCGACCTGGCGGACCGAGAGGCCTTTCTTGATGCACCTTTTCAGCACGCGCAGCTGCTGGTCGGCGGGCGCCCCGGCGATGGCTTTGGCGTGTCCCATCGAGATCAGCCCCTCCTTGAGGGCGAGCTGCACCTCGTCGGGGAGTTTCAGCAGGCGCAGGTAGTTCGACACCGACGAACGCTTCTTGCCCACCTTCTCCGACAGGGCGTCCTGCGTGAGGTTGCACTCGTCGATCAGGCGCTGCATGCCCAGCGCGATTTCGATGGCGTTGAGGTCCTGTCGCTGGATGTTCTCCACGAGGGCCATGGCGTGCAGGTTCTCGTCGTCCACCTCGCGGATATAGGCCGGGAGGGTCTTCAGGTCGGCCCGCTGCGCGGCCCGCCAGCGGCGTTCGCCGCTGATGATGACGTATTTGCCTCCGTCGCCCTTTTTCACCGTCACGGGCTGGATGACGCCCAGCTGGCGGATCGAGTCGGCCAGTTCGTCCAGAGCCTCCTCGTCGAACTGCGTGCGCGGCTGCGTGGGGTTGGGTATGATGTCGGCGATTTCGATTTCTGCCATCTGACTCATCGGTTTGAGCTTGGCATCCACGGGATCGCTGCCGAAAATGGCGTCGAGTCCGCGTCCTAATCCCTTCTGTTTCATATCGGTATTCGTTTATTTGCTGCGTTTGCGGTTGCGTTTCAGAAATTCCCGGGCCAGGGCCAGGTAGTTTTCCGAGCCGACGGCCCCGGCGTCGTAGAGCATCACGGGTTTTCCGTGCGAGGGCGCTTCTCCCAAACGGATATTGCGCTGGATTATTGTGTCGTAGGCCAGGGGGCCGAAGTGCTCGCGGACCTCGCTCACCACCTGGTTGTTCAGGCGGTTGCGCATGTACATCGTCAGCAGGAAGCCCTCGATGTCGAGGCCGGGGTTCAGTCCGCCCTTGACCTTGCGGATGGTGTTGAGCAGTTTGGAAAGCCCTTCCAGGGCGAGGTATTCGCACTGCACGGGGATCAGCACCGTGTCGGCGGCCGTGAGGATGTTGACCGTGGTGTAGCCCAGCGACGGCGAGCAGTCGATGAAGATGTAGTCGAACTTTCCGCGCACCGAGTCGACGATGCGTTTCATCACGTGGTGGGCGTTTTCCATCTTCGGCAGTTCGGTGTCGGCGGCCACCAGGTCGATCGACGAGGGCAGCACCCAGAGGTTTTTCACGTCGGGACTTTGGAGAAGCACTTCGTCGGCCTGTTTCTGTCCGGCGATGCACTCGTAGATGCCTTCGAGGTTGATGTCGAAGCCCAGCCCCGAGGTGGCGTTCGCCTGCGGATCGGCGTCCAGCAACAGGACTTTCTTGCCCAGCAGGGCCAGCGAAGCCGCTAAATTGATAGCTGTCGTGGTCTTGCCCACGCCGCCTTTCTGATTGGCCAATGCGATTACCTTTGCCATGTTTGAATTCGGTTTATAAGCAGGCAAATTTAGTGAAATTAAATGGAAATCCATAACCGTAGCGGAAAAATGCTTATCTTTACGGTCGGAATGAATTGATAGCTATACGATACTATGGAAGAAAAAAAATCGCCGGCTTCCGCGGCGGAGTCCGCAGCTTCGGGACAGCCGGCCGCAGTCCCGGCGGCGGAGCTGCGTCCGGGCCGCCGGAAATTCCCGACCGTGGGCGACCTGTTCGCCATGCTGGGTATCGCCTTCGGGGCGCAGATCGTCGTGGGGACCGCAGCGATGGTCTTCCTGCTTTTCGCCGGGCACGGGCTCGATTTCAAATCGCTGGAGCCGGCTGCGCTGGGCAAGGTGATGGCGGCGCTCTATTTCTGCTCGATGTCGATCACGCTTGCCGGCATCCTCTGCTACCGCCGCGCGCGCGGCGGCAGCGGTCCGTGGGCGCGTTTCTCGGCCCGGGGGCTGAATCCCGCGCTGTTGCTGTGGGCCTTCGTGCTGATGTTCGCCGTCGGCGTGGTGCTCGAACCGCTGCTGCGGCTGATGCCCGAACTGTCGCTCGAAGTGGGCCGCGGATTCTGGACCATCCTTTCGCTGGTGATCTTCGCTCCGATCTTCGAGGAGCTGATCTGCCGCGGCGTCGTGCTGGGGTCGCTGCGCGGCAAGTTCGGCGTGACGACCGCTTGGCTCGTCTCGTCGCTCTTCTTCGGCGTGCTCCACGGTCAGCCCGTGCAGGTGATCAACGCCACGGTCATCGGCCTGGTGCTCGGCTACGTTTACCTGGCGACCGATTCGCTGTGGTCGGTGATGATCCTCCATGCGCTGAACAACGCCGTGGCCTATCTGGCGCTGGCCACCGGGCATGGCAATGCGCTGCTGATCGACCTAGTGGGCGGCCGGACGCTTTACGTGCTGATTTACATCGCGGCGCTGGCGCTCTCCGCCGTGTCGGGCTATATGATGCTGCGCACGCTGCGGCGCATGAAGGAGGCGGAGAAAAATCCGTCCGCGGCGTAATAATCCGGCTCCGCACTGCGTTACTTACAAGTAAAAAACGTATCTTTGCCCTTCGGAATATGAATTTGCGAGCGAAAATAGCGGTCGCGGCGGGTGTGCTGCTGCTGGCGGGATGCCGGGAGCTGCCGCGTTATTTTGCCGGCGACACGACCATTGCGCGGGCCGGCGGCAAGGACCTGCGGCTGGGCGACGTGCGGTCGGTGGTCCCGCAGGGGCTTTCGGGCGACGACAGCGCGGCCTTTATGAAGGTTTACATCGACCGCTGGGTGCTCAAGCAGCTCAAGCTCCAGGAGGCGGAGACGCTCTTTTCCTCTTCGGCGGGCGACATCGACAAGATGGTGGAGGAGTACCGCCAGGCGCTGCTGATCCGCCAGCTGGACCAGCATTACGTCGACCGTTCGATCGACACGGTGTTCACCGCCGACGAGATCGCGGCCTATTACAACGCTCACAAGGCCGATTTCAAACTCGACCGCACGATCGTCAAGGGGCGCATCGTCCGTTTCGGCGAGGGGTACCGGCAGGCCGCGAAGCTCAAGACGCTGATGGGGGCCAGGTCGGAGGCGCAGCAGCAGGATTTCAGGGACATCTGCGAGAAGAACGATTTCACGGTGGACGATTTCCGCGACCAGTGGATTGATTTCCCGGAGTTCTTGAGCTACCTCCCGACGCTGCGTTCGCAGAGCTACGATTCGGTGCTGGCGACTGCTGCCGTGCAGGAGATGCGCGACAGCCATGCGCACTATTATTTCCAGATTGATGCGGTGCTGCGCGAGGGCGAGCCGATTCCGCTCGAACGGCTGCGCGGAACGATTCGCCGCATCCTGTTCAACCAGCGCAAGGGCGAGATCATCCGCGCGCATGAGGAGGAGCTTTGCGCCCGGGCCGCGGAGATGGGCGAGGTGAAGATTTTCGCCGACGATAAACCGAAGAAAGACGAATAAAAATAAAACGATAAACGAAACCAAGATGTTGAAAAAAGCTATGATGGCCGCGGCGCTCGCCCTGTTGTTCGCAGGCGCCCTTGCGCAGAAACGACAGGTGATGCTCGACAAGGTGGTGGCCGTGGTGGGCGGATCGTCGATCCTCTACTCCGAGGTGGACGACTATGCGCGCCAGCTGACGGAACAGCGCCGCCAGGAGGGTTACACTTCCGACCGCGACCCGATGAACGAGGCGCTCGAAGCGCTGATGACCCAGAAGCTGCTCTACAACCAGGCCCAGATCGACTCGGTGAAGGTCAACGACGCCGACATCATGGCGCGCGTCGAGGAGCAGGTGCAGCAGATGGTCGAGGCCGAAGGCTCGATCCCCCAGCTCGAAGCCAAGCACCACATGCCGATCTTCAACATCCGCGAGATCATGCGCCAGCGTTACGAGGAGCAGGCCTATGCCAACTCCATGCAGACCGAGGTGGTCGACAAGGTGTCGGTGATTCCGGGCGAGGTGGAGCGTTTCTACAAGTCGATCTCGAAGGACAGCCTGCCGCTCGTCGCCGACCAGTATGTCTATGCGCAGATCACCAAGTTTCCCAAGTCGATGACCGCCGCCAAGCAGCGTACGCGCGAACGGCTGATCGACATGCGCGAACGCGTGATCACGGGCAAGGCCAAGTTCGAAAACCTCGCCCGCATGTATTCGCAGGACCCCGGCACGATGATGCGCGGCGGCGAGATGGACCCCTCGACGCTCGAACAGCTCGACCCCGCATTCGGCGCGGCGCTGGAGAAGATGCGCCCCGGCCAGATTTCCGAGGTGGTCGAGTCGCAGTTCGGCTTCCACATCATCCAGCTTCTGGACAAGCGCGGCCGGCTCTATCATTTCCGCCACATCCTGCTGCGTCCGGTCTACACGACCGAGGAGCTGGGCGGTTCGCTCAATACGCTCGACAGTCTGGTGAAGGTGATCCGCAAGGATTCGATCACCTTCGAGAGGGCCGCGCTGCTCTATTCGGACGACGCGCAGTCGAAGATGAACGGCGGCATCGTCTCGAACCACGACATCCTGGAGCGTTTCAACGCCTTCGACGCCAAGCTGACCGTCACGAAATTCCTCAAGGAGGACTTCGGCCGCTTCAAGAGCCTCGACGACTACAACGCCCTGAACCGGCTCAAACCCGGCGAGATTTCGGAGGCCTACCTCACCGAAGACATGCTCGGCAACCAGATGGCCAAGATCGTCAAGTTGGTCGAGGTGATCCCCACGCATACGGCTTCGCTCAACGAGGACTACCTGCGGCTCGAAGAGATGGCCTTGCAGGACAAGCAGGAGCGGGTTTTCAAGGAGTGGCTTTCGAAGAAGATCGACGGCATGTACGTCTACATCTCGCCCGAATTCCGCAACGGGGAGTTCGAGAACAAACACTGGGTGAAATAGGCCGTGCGCAGGCTCTTGTCCATAGCCGTAGTGGTGCTGGCCGCCGCCGTGGTCGCGGCGCGCAGCGGCATGCAGGCGCCGGAGGGCGAGAAAAAGCTCATCGACCTCAAGTCGGACCTGATGGGCCCCATCGCCCCGGGCGATTCGGTGGTTTTCCTGGTGGGGAACTTCGCCGCACAGCACAACGGCGCCGTCATCACGTGCGACTCGGCCGTGCGTTACTCGGACATGCGCATCGAGTTCTTCGGCAACGTGCTCATCAACAAGAATACGACCTACATTTACGGTGACCGGGCCGAGTACGACGGCGAGCTGAACGAGGCGCGGGTCTACTCCGACATCGTCAAGGTCGTCGACGGCGACGCCACGCTCTACACCTATAAATTCCTGTTCAACACGAAGAAGAACATCGGCGAATTCGCCGACGGCGGGGTGATGCTCAACCGCGAGAACCTGCTCGAATCGGTCCGCGGCTACTACTATGCCGACACGAAGGAGCTGATCGCCGTCGACCGCGTCGAAATGCGCAACGACGAATACGAACTCAAGGGCGATTCGGTGGTTTACAACATGGCTACCGACAACGCCTTTTTCTTTAGAAATACCAATATCTGGAACAAGGAGGGCGACTATCTGTATGCTGACCGCGGCGCTTACCGCAAAGCCGACTCGCTTTACAAGGTGACCAGCAACGGGTACGTGCTGACCGACAAGCAGGAGATGTGGAGCGACAGCATCGACTATTTCCGCGCCAAAGACCACGTGGTGCTGTGGCGGGACATCCAGATCGACGATACGGAGCACAAGGTGCTCGCCTTCGGCGATTACGGCGAGTATTGGAAGGAGCCGGGCGATGTATTCCTCACGCGGCGCCCCTCGGTGGTGAGCTACGACCTTACGCAGGGCGATTCGCTCTTCATGCGTGCCGACTCGATGTTCCTCTTTACGGTCAACGAGAATGCCCGGCGCCGGGCTGCGGAGAAGGCCGCGGCCGATTCGCTTGCGCGTATGAGGGCCGATTCCCTGCAACGGCCCGATTCGCTGGGGCAGCATCCCGATGGATCGGCCGTCACGGCCGGCCCCGAGGGCGGACGTATTGTGCCCGGGCTGCGTCCCGGCAGTGCAGCCGATTCGCTTTCGTCGGCCGGTGGAACGGATTCGCTCGCCGCAGCTTCCGGCCCCGATTCGCCGGCGCATGGTTCGTCGGGGGCGGATTCGCTGCACATGGCCGATTCGCTCTCCGCGCCGGGCAGCCTGCCCGACTCGCTGGACAGGGCTGCAGATACGCTGACCGTTGCCCAGCGCAAGGCCCTGCTCAAGGAAGCGGCGCGCAAGGCCAAGGCCGAAAAGAAGGCCGCGGCAGCCAAAATCAAGAAGGCGCAGCTCGATTCGATAGCCGTCAGACGTAAGGAGAAGGCCACGGCCAAACTGCTGTCGCAAAAGGAGCGCGAGGAGGCGCGTCTGGCCGCCCGGAGGCTGAAGGCTGCGGCGAAACTCAAAGCCCGGCAGGCGCGTGCCGCCCGCAAGGGAAAGGTGATCCCGGTCGATTCGGCGGCCCTGCGCGAACTGGATTCGCTCATCGAGATGAACATGGCCGAACAGGATTCGCTGCTCAACCTGCTGGCCGATTCGCTGTTGGCTGACACGGGGGCGATGGCGCTCCCGGCCGATTCGG
>ERZ857801.3441-NODE-3441-length-11033-cov-9.925032_pt1 | contig 11033 bp, 6 predicted proteins | sample MGYA00519762_ERZ857801 | MGnify/ENA primary metagenome ERZ857801 (study PRJEB31778, sample SAMEA3449368) | human gut metagenome | biome: human gut; feature: human-associated habitat; material: faeces | place: United Kingdom | collected 2010/2012 ...
TCCTTTGCAATGAAAGCGGCAGCAGCCAGCTTTGGGAAATGAATCCGGATGGAAGCGGCCGCAGACAGCTCTCTGAATATGAAGGTGATATCGAAGGTTTCGCCTTCTCTCCCGATGAGAAGAAAGTCCTGTTTATTTCACAGGTAAAGACAGTCAAAAGTACGGCAGATAAATATCCCGACCTGGATAAGGCTACTGGTATTATTGTCACAGACCTGATGTATAAACATTGGGATGAATGGGTAACAACAGCCCCGCATCCTTTTGTTGCTGATTTTGATGGTAAGGCAATCAGTAACCCTGTCGATATTATGGAAGGCGAACCGTTTGAAAGCCCGATGAAACCATTCGGAGGAATTGAGCAGTTGGCATGGAATACTACATCGGACAAGATTGCTTACACGAGTCGTAAAAAGACCGGAAAGGAATATGCGTTGTCCACCAATTCGGATATTTATGTGTATGACCTGAATACGAAAAAGACGGCCAATATCAGTGAAGGTATTATGGGGTATGACACGAATCCCCAATACTCTCCCGATGGCAAGTTCATCGCATGGCAGAGCATGGAGCGTGACGGTTATGAGTCAGACCAGAACCGCTTGATGGTCATGAACTTGGAAACAGGTGAAAAGATATTCGCCAGCAAGGATTTTGATTCCAACGTAGACGGGTTCGTTTGGAGTGCAGATGCAAAGGCTCTTTACTTTACGGGGGTATGGCATGGTGAGTCCCAAGTATATAAGATCGATCTGACGGATAGCAATAAAATCACGCCGCTTACTTCCGGAATGTACGATTATGCCGGTGTGGCTTTGTTGGGTGAACATAAGCTGATCGTGCAGCGCCATTCTTTGAGCATGGGAGATGAAATCTATTCGATCGATTTGGCTGATAATAATAAAATAGCCCAGTTGACAACAGAGAACAAGCATATCTATGATCAGTTGACAATCGGTAAGGTGGAAGGTCGTTGGATGAAAACGACAGATGGTAAACAGATGCTTACCTGGGTGATTTATCCTCCTCATTTCGATCCGAATAAGAAATATCCTACCTTGTTATTCTGCGAAGGTGGTCCTCAAAGCCCGGTAAGCCAATTCTGGTCTTACCGTTGGAATATGCAGATTATGGCTGCTAACGACTATATCGTGGTTGCCCCGAACCGCCGTGGCCTTCCCGGTTTCGGTATGGAGTGGAACGAACAGGTCAGCGGCGACTATGGAGGCCAGTGCATGAAAGACTATTTTACGGCTATTGACGAGATGGCGAAAGAGTCGTTTGTCGATAAGGATCGTCTGGGTTGTGTGGGAGCGAGCTTCGGAGGCTTCTCCGTTTATTGGCTGGCTGGTCACCACAACAAACGTTTCAAAGCCTTTATTGCACATGACGGTATTTTCAATATGGAAATGCAGTATCTGGAAACAGAAGAAATGTGGTTTGCTAATTGGGATATGGGGGGTGCTTACTGGGAAAAACAGAATGCGACGGCACAACGTACATTTGCCAATTCCCCGCACTTGTTTGTCGATAAATGGGATACACCGATTCTCTGCATCCACGGTGAAAAGGATTATCGAATTTTGGCTAACCAGGGTATGGCGGCGTTTAATGCAGCTGTCCTTCGAGGTGTTCCGGCCGAGTTGTTGATCTATCCCGACGAAAACCATTGGGTGCTGAAACCTCAGAATGGCGTGCTTTGGCAGCGTACATTCTTCGAATGGCTGGATATGTGGTTGAAGAAATAAGGATTTATTCATAAAAGAGAAAACGCCGTTCCGAATAGTCTGGGACGTCGTTTCTTTATTTATACTAAGCAATTGTGATTCCCGGGTCCAGATATACATCCTGTATGGTGTGCAGCAGCTCTACACCGTCTTTCATCGAACGTTGGAACGCTTTTCGCCCGCTGATCAGTCCCATACCGCCTGCCCGCTTATTGACGACAGCCGTGTAGACCGCATCTTTCAAGTCGGAAGCTCCGTGAGATTCACCACCAGAGTTGATGAGGCCGACACGTCCCATGTAGTTGTTGGCAACCTGGTAGCGACAGAGGTCAATCGGGTGTTCTGTAGCTAGTTCGGTGTACATCTTTTGGTCGATTTTGCCAAATTTGACAGCTGTGAATCCTCCGTTGTTTTCCGGTAGCTTCTGCTTTATGATATCTGCTTTGATCGTAACACCCAAATGGTTGGCTTGGCCTGTCAGGTCGGCTGCGGCATGATAGTCAACACCGTCTTTTTTGAATTCACTGTTGCGCAAGTAACACCATAAGATGGTGGCCATTCCTAGCTCGTGCGCATATTCAAAAGCCTCTGACACTTCGACCAACTGTCTTCTACTTTCTTCCGAACCGAAGTAGATGGTAGCGCCTACGGCTGCAGCTCCCATGTCCCAGGCTTCTTTTACGGAGCCGAACATGATCTGGTTGTATGAATTGGGATAAGTCAGTAATTCGTTATGATTCAGTTTGACCACAAACGGTATCTTATGCGCATATTTACGTGCTATGGAACCTAAGATTCCGAACGTAGAGGCTACTCCGTTACATCCTCCTTCAATAGCCAACCTGACGATGTTTTCCGGATCGAAATAGATCGGGTTCGGAGCGAAGGAAGCTCCCGCCGTATGTTCGATATCTTGGTCCACAGGCAGTATTGAGACGTATCCCGTATTTGCCAACCGTCCGCTTCCTAACAGGCGTTGCAGGTTGTTTAATGTTTGGATATTTCTATCCGAGCCGATCCATATACTGTCGATGACAGACGGTGAAGGAATGTGTATAAGTGATTTATCGATCGTTTTACAAGTGTGTCCCAACAGGAATTCGCTTTGTTCGCCCAGTAGGCTGATAATCTTTGAAGTGTCCATATTTATGAAAGTTTTTTAATATAACATGGGCCGTAAAGGATAGGTTTCATAGTTTTTATCAATTAACAGATAGAATAAATTTATGAGTTTTTGTAGGGCTTGTTTTAGAATGTTTCCCTACATTTGCAAAGAACAAATAACGAGTGTTACAACTATTTTAGATTATACAACCAATAAAAATTTACAAAGATGAAAAAGAAATGGATTTGCACAGTATGCGGTTATGTACACGAAGGTGATGAAGCTCCTGAATTCTGTCCTCAATGCAAGCAGCCGAAGAGTAAATTTAAAGAAATGGTAGAAACTACCGGTGCATTGACTTTTGCCGATGAACATGTGATCGGTGTTGCTAAAGGTTGTGATGAAGAAATGATTAAAGATTTGAACGCGCATTTCATGGGTGAATGTACTGAAGTCGGTATGTATCTGGCTATGAGTCGCCAAGCTGACCGTGAAGGTTATCCTGAAGTAGCAGAAGCATTCAAACGCTATGCTTGGGAAGAAGCTGAACACGCTGCTAAGTTTGCCGAACTGCTGGGTGATGTTGTTTGGGACACAAAAACAAACTTGGAGAAACGTAAAGACGCTGAATGCGGTGCTTGCGAAGATAAGAAACGTATTGCCACTCGTGCAAAACAATTAAACTTGGATGCTATCCACGACACAGTTCACGAAATGTGTAAGGACGAAGCTCGCCACGGTAAAGGATTTGAAGGTTTATACAACCGTTATTTCAAATAATTCGCAAATTCGTTAACAAAGGAAGGGCATTCTTTTAGGAGAGTGCCCTTTTTATTGGAAAAAAATGCTTTTGAGGGGACAACGAATTTAAATTTTCCCTACATTTGTACTCGCAAACGACGACCTAAGGAAAGCTGCCAGAGTGGTCGAATGGGCCGCACTCGAAATGCGGTGTACGGGTAACTGTACCGGGGGTTCGAATCCCTCGCTTTCCGCAGAAAAGAGGATGTGTCCACCAAATATCATGACACACCCTCTTTTTCTATGTCGTCACTGATTTAGTGCCGATATGGAACTGACAACTTCACACATACAGTTTATCAAAGAACATGCAACAGACGATTTAACCCGCCTGTTGCTTTCCGCTGCCAAGTATCCCGGAATGGATATTCCCTTTTTAGTCGATCAGATTGCTGTCCGAAGGCAGATCCGGGAGAAGTTGCCGTCGTGGTTTGAGAACGGACAATTGGTTTTTCCGGCTAAGATTGCGGCGGAACAGTGTTCATCTGAACAGACAGCAGCTTATAAACAGGAACTGATTGGTGAAAGTTGGACTATTTGCGACCTGACGGGAGGACTGGGAATCGATAGCTATTTTCTTTCCCGCAAGGCGAAACATTTGACTTATATAGAACGTTTTCCTGTTTATTGTGAAGCCGCGAAACATAATTTTTCTGTCTTGGAGGCCAACAATATAACGATCATAAATGCTGATGCCGCCCAAGTTGTTGATACCCTTCCGGAGGTCGATGCTTTCTATATCGATCCTGCACGCCGAGGAGAATCTAACAAGCGGGTTTTTGCTTTGCAGGATTGTGAACCTAACCTGCCCGGACTGTTGCCGGCGCTTCTGAAACGTTCCCCGCATGTCATTGCAAAGCTTTCGCCGATGGCAGATATACAAATGACTTTGGAGCTGTTGCCGGGGACGACATCCGTGCATGTCCTTTCGGTTAGGAACGAATGCAAGGAACTGCTTTTTGTGGTGGAACGAGAGGCGGATGGCAGAGAACCGTTAGTCCGGTGCATCAATTTCGGACTGGATGGAATGCAATCTTTCTCTTTTACATTAGAAGAGGAACGTAGCGCCGTATTGGTTCCTGCCGGTCAGGTAGGTACATATTTGTATGAACCGAATGCCTCGGTTTTAAAAGCCGGCGCATTTAAGCAGATTGCCGTCCGGACGGGAGTGAAGAAGTTGCAGGTGAACAGCCATCTATATACAGCGGACCATTTAGTTTCCGACTTTCCCGGTCGCAGATTCCGAGTGGATGAAGTGCTGTCTTTTACCGGAAAACTCTGTAAAGGACTATCAAAGACAATCCCCCAAGCAAATATAACCGTGCGTAATTTTCCTCTCTCCGTAGAAGAACTGCGTAAGCGGACGAAGATCACCGACGGAGGCCACGTCTATCTCTTTGCAACCACCTTGGTGGATGGAGAAAAGGTGCTGGTTAAGTGTTCCAAAGCCTGATCGATCAGGTGAATAACATCAGCACCAATTGTGCTGAAATCACGCGGATAAACATTGAAAGCGGATAGACGGTGGCATAAGAAACGGAGGGTTCGTCGCCATCGACAGTCGTGTTGGCATAGCTCAGTGCCATCGGGTTTGCCATGCTCCCGCAGAGCATACCCACGTTGTGCGCATAATCGAGTTTGAAAAATTGCGAAGCTATGAAACCGACGATCAGCACCGGCACGATCGTCAGCAGAAATCCAAGCCCGATCCAAAGCAATCCTTCTGCCCGAAAAACCGTTTCGAAGAAATGTACACCCGAATCGATCCCCAATCCCGCTAAATAAATAATGATCCCCAGTTGACGAAGCATCAGGTTGGCACTCATTGTCGTGTAGGTTGTCAGGTGGAAACGAGGGCCGAATGCGCCCATCAGGATTCCGACGATGATCGGGCCTCCGGCGATCCCTAATTTGACTGGCGTACTCATCCCTGGTAACGTGATCGGCAATGCTCCTAACAGCATCCCCAGCGATATACCAATGAAGACAGCCAAGAGGTTCGGATTGTTTAACCGCTTGATCTCATCCCCTAAAATCTTTCCGACTGTGTTTACCGAATTCGCTTCTCCCACGATAGTCAACCGGTCACCGATTTGCAGGCGCAGGTCGGGAGAGGCCAGCAGGTCTATACCGGCACGGTTCACACGCGTAATATTGATACCGTAGAGGTTGCGAAGGCGGAGAGAGCCTAATTTCACACCGTTCACCCGGTTGCGTGTCACCGCGATGCGGCGCGAGATCAGTTGGCTGTCAATGGCATTCCAGTCGATATCCGCCTTGTTCCAATCTACATTCTCCTGCTCGCCGAAAAGGACTTTAATATTTTCGACATCCGATTTAACGGAGATGATCAAAAGGTGGTCATGCTCGTGAAGTAAGGTGTCCGAAGTCGGAATGCTTACTTTACCGTTTCTCCATACACGTGAAATAACGAAATGCTTGTCCGTCAGCTTCATTACGTCCTTGATGCTCTTTTCGTAGATAGCCGGATTGCTTACATGAAATTCGGCGACATAGGTAGTCGTGTCGCGTTGTTCCTTTAAGTCTTTCTGTTTCTTGTCGGCAAACAAGGCTCTCAGGATAATAATCGCCAAGATCACGCCCACTACGCCGAGCGGATAAGCGACGGCACACGCCAAAGCCATGTCCGTCACCCCTTTGGTATTGGCCGAATCTATCTGCAACAAAGCCTGTTGGGCGGCTCCCAAAGCAGGCGTGTTGGTAACGGCCCCGCAAAGCAAACCGACCATATTGGAAAGGGAAACTCCTGTTACCCAGTGCAGACTGACTGTCATAATGAGTCCGAGCAGGATAACGCCTAACCCCATCATGTTCATAGCTACCCCTCCCTTCTTCAGCGAAGAGAAGAAACCGGGACCAACCTGCAACCCTAATGCATAGACGAAAAGGATCAAGCCGAAACTTTGAGCAAAATACAGCATATCCTTATTCACGACGATCCCTAAATGCCCGGCAAAGATACCGGCAAAGAATACGAATGTGATACCCAGTGAGATCCCGAATATCTTGATCCGTCCTAAATACAATCCAAGTGCAGAGACCAGTGAAATAATGATGACTGCCTGCACCATCGTAGGCTCTAAAAAGGCCTCTTGTAACCAATTCATAAAGTTCCCCTGTTTATTGACGGCACAAAGATAGGACAATAATTTGATTCGTCATCTATTTCTCTCGTTCCCGCGCTTGACACAGGCTCCCCTTATTGTCTTTGTTCGTTTGTTTCATTACCTTTATCCCCAAAATAAGATCAGATTCATATTTATTAAATCTGGAAAAACATGTCATTGAAAATAATCCATACTGCCGACTGGCATCTTGGGCAAACCTTTTTCGGGTATGACCGTGATGAGGAACATGAGGCATTTCTTTCGTGGTTGATCGATATATTGACGCTACGGCAGACTGATGTCTTGCTGATAGCAGGCGATGTTTTCGATGTTGCCAATCCGTCGGCAGCCGCCCAACGCCGTTTTTTCCGTTTTTTGCGGGAAGCGAACCGGCATAACCCACAATTGCAGATCGTGATTATCGCAGGTAATCATGATTCGGCAGCCCGTCTGGAGGCGCCGATACCCCTGTTGGAAGAACTGAATACGTCAATTGTAGGGGTTGTCCCGCGAACCGACCTGTGCAAGATCGATTTCGATTCGCTTCTGATTCCTTTATATAATAAGGAAGGAAAACGGGAAGCGATCTGTCTGGCTGTTCCCTATCTTCGTCAGGGAGATTATCCCGCTTCGAAAGAAGGGAAAGATACCTATGTGGAGGGCGTTACCCGAATGTATCGCCAGCTCTATGACTATGCCGACAGCCAAAGGCAACCGGGCGAGGCCCTGTTTGCGATGGGACACTTGCATGCGACTGGTGCTGAACTGTCGGAAGATGACCGGAGCGAACGGACCATCATGGGAGGACTTGAATCTATATCGGTAGAAGCCTTTAATGAGGACTTGGCCTATACGGCCCTCGGTCACATCCACAAGGCGCAACGGGTAGGGGGACGCGAGTCTGTACGCTATGCCGGCAGCCCGCTTCCGATGTCTTTCTCCGAACAGCATTATCACCATCAGGTTGTTGCCTTTACCCTCGAAAACGGATGCCTGTCGGATCTCGAAGCAGTGCCCATCCCACTCCGAACCGCCCTGCATCGGATTCCGGCGGAACCGGCGTCGCCTGCCGAAGTCCTTTTGTCGCTTTCCAACCTACCGTTGGCGGAAGAGGGAGCCGATCGCAGCCTATGGCCTTATCTGGAGGTGCAGGTACTGCTGACGGAGCCAGATCCGGGGTTTCGGCATCGGGTGGAGGAGGCACTTGCGGATAAGGCTGTACGCCTGACTTCCATCATCCCTTCTTATCCGAAAAAGGAGGGAGAGGAAGATTCTCGTCCTTTCTCTTATACGGATTTACAAAAGATCGCTCCGCTGGATATGCTTCGCCATACCTTTACGAACCGTTTCGGGGGAGATTTGCCGGAAGAGTTGGAAAAGATGTTTAACGATGTAATGCGGGAGGTTTCCCTATGAAGATATTAGCGATACGAGGTCGTAACCTGGCCTCGTTGGAAGGTGATTTTGAAATAGATTTTACGGTGGAGCCATTACTTTCAGCCGGGATATTTGCTATTTCCGGGCCTACGGGAGCAGGTAAGTCCACCCTTTTGGATACGATGTGCTTAGCTCTGTTCGCCCGTACGCCTCGTACCGACCAGGCGAAAGAAAATAATGTCAAGCTTCAGGATGTCAGTAATGAACAATTGTCGCAGAGCGATCCTCGTTTCTTGCTGCGGCGGGGAACATCCTCCGGTTTTGCAGAAGTGGATTTCATGGCCTTGAACGGACACCGCTATCGGACACGCTGGTCGGTGGCGCGGGCACGCGACAAGGAAAACGGACGGTTGCAGAATCCGCGTTTGGCTCTGTATAACCTCGACAAGGAGGAGGAAGAGCAAGGGACGCGTTCCGATTTGCAAGCCCGTATTATCGATTTGATTGGCTTGACTTTCGAACAGTTTACGCGTTCCGTATTGCTGGCGCAGAACGATTTTTCCACTTTCCTGAAAGCCGAGCAGGGAGAAAAAGCTTCCTTGTTGGAGAAGTTGACCGGAACCGAACTCTATTCCGCCATTTCTCGCCAGATATTTGAAAGGAATGCGCGGGCGAAAGAAGCCTTCGACTTGATCCAAACGCGAATACAGGGTATCGAGCTATTGACGGATGAGGAAGAAAACGACTTGCGCACTCGCCTTGCCGGAACGGAAAAGGAGCTGCAGCGAGTCGAGAAAGCGAAAGCGGAGCAACAGGCCCTTCAAGAGGCCGTCCGTTCTATCGAACAGCAGATAACCATCCGCCAAAGACAACAAAAAGAGGCGGCCGATAAGTTGGTGCACGCAACGGAATTGTTGACGGTCGCTCGCCATGAATACGAAAAGGGAGTGGAGGAACAGCAACAGTCTGAGGCTCGTTTCAAATCCCTTCAACAGGAGATCTTGCAGGCGCGTAAACTGGATATCCAGTTGGATACAGCCATCCGTGACCTGTCACATTCGGAGCAGCAGTTGAAAAATGTAATGCTTCGGAAAGAAGAGGCCGAAAAGAAATATCAAGCTGCCGTCCTCCGCCGGAGACAGGGAGCGGAGGAGATTGCCCGTCTGACCGCTTGGCGCGAGCGTTATAAAAAGAAGGAACGTATTGCGGAGCAACTTTCAGCTTTGTTGTTGCACTTGGATGCAGCATCGGCCACCCGTTCAGGGATGGAGGCGGCTGTCCGTTCGATCGAAACGCTCCGGCAGGAGATGGCGGCGTTGAATAAACAACTTTCCGACCTGCAACAGACCAGTGCAAACAAACAGCAGGCGTTGAAGCGGGCTGAAGCGGATTACCGGAATCTGGAAGAGGAACTGAAAGCTGTCGATGCACCGGCTTTGGACAAACAGATCGAGAAACTTCGCCAGGAACGGGAACAATTGCTTATCGAACAGGCACGCTTGGAGGCTTCCGGTAACATAAAGGATTTACGCGGCAGGTTGCAGGATGGACAACCTTGTCCGGTTTGCGGGAGCACGCATCATCCTTTTGCAAATCAGGTTCCTGTCGCTCCTGTTTCTGCTCTAACCCTTCAATTGCAGGATTTATCGAATAAAAAAGAAACCTACGTCGCTCATACCCGCCATCTTACCCGTTTGCAACAGCAGTTGCTCCAACTCCATAAAGAACTTGCAGATAGCGAGGCCGCCTGTAAGGAAATGGCTGGTAAGCAACAACTCGCTGCCAGTCGGCAAGAGAGGGAAGAAGCTATTGTAAAAGAGCAATCCACCCTGTTGACCCAGTCCCTTTCGGCTGCCGACCTGCTGTTCGGCAATAGTGAGTGGCAGAAAGCCTGGTTGCAGAATCCGGAAACTTTCCGTAAAACATTGACAGACTTCGCCCGTCAGTGGCATGAGAATATCGAGAAACTCCATCAACTGGAACGGCAGGAAAGCGCCCAAAAAGCCGAATGCGAATCTCTCGCCTCCTTCCTTCCTTCTCTCGAAAAGCAAGCCGAAGAATCCGGACAGCTCCACGAAAAGAACCGTGCCGCTTTTTCCTCTTTGCAGGCAGAACGAAAGAAACTTTTGAATGGCCGATCTGCAGATAGCGTAGAACAGGAGTACATCCGACGAATGGAAGAACTGAAAGAGCGTTTGAAAAAACTGTCGGCCACCCAGACTGAGCAATCCGGCATCGCCGACCAGATACGCGGCATTGCCGACCAGATTGCAAAAGACCTGACCGAGGCCTCTGCCGACCTACTCCGGAGAAAGGCGGCTTTAGACAAATGGACAGCTGATTATTTGGATTCTTCGGGTGGAGAGCCACTCGAAGTTATCTTGTCCCGGTACACACAGGAAAAGACGGAACTTGCTTTCCGGCTTCGTACTCAGACGGAGAACAAGGCGAAAGTTTCCGGTCTGCAGGAAGAATTGAATGTCCGGCGTACGGAAAGCGAACGTTGGGCGAAGCTGAACGAACTGGCCGGTTCTGCCGACGGCGCCAAGTTCCGTCGTATAGCGCAAGGATATACGCTCGATATACTGTTGAACTATGCCAATGTGCAACTGCGTGAATTGACAAGGCGCTATCGGCTGGAACGGGTTCCCGAAACGCTTGCCTTGCAGGTGATCGACCGGGATATGTGCGATGAGGTGCGTACCGTCCATAGCCTTTCAGGGGGCGAATCGTTCCTTGTTTCGTTGGCACTGGCGCTAGGCCTGTCTTCCCTCTCATCCAACCGGATGCGGGTTGAAAGCCTTTTCATTGACGAAGGTTTCGGTTCTTTGGATGCCGAGACGCTTCGTGTGGCGATGGATGCTTTGGAAAGTTTGCGGACGCAGGGACGCAAGA
>ERZ857801.3443-NODE-3443-length-11026-cov-7.247288_pt1 | contig 11026 bp, 12 predicted proteins | sample MGYA00519762_ERZ857801 | MGnify/ENA primary metagenome ERZ857801 (study PRJEB31778, sample SAMEA3449368) | human gut metagenome | biome: human gut; feature: human-associated habitat; material: faeces | place: United Kingdom | collected 2010/2012 ...
GTGTGATGAAGTTCTTTTCTTCCTCCGTGGCCTCGTACCAGATGTAGCCGATCAGCGCGGAATAATAGAGGCGTTCCGCTTTGACCCAGAAATCTTCCGAAGATTTTTCGCCTTCGTAGAGTAGGAATGAGCCGCCTTGCGGCATTACTGCCGTAGGTTTGCCCAAACCCCTCCCAGAACCGGACGTACACCTCTCGATGTATCCGGCTCGCCATTATTGCTTCAAATCAGTGTCGTTCAAGGGTGGTGAATCTTGTGATGACAGTCCTTGCACACCGCAAGTGTTTTTCGCTTTTTCGCTATCATCGCAAGCTCCCACAGTTGTTTTCCTTTGAGGTTCTTCACCTTATTTACATGGTGTATTTCCAGCGGTACATTGGTCTTTCCGCACAGCTCACACACGCAGGCGGACAGCCTATCGTCAAATGACGTTCTGGAACCGACGTGTGCGATTGCAAAGTCTATGATTTTATCTGTCCAGAGGTCTGTATTTTTGCAGTCCATAAACCTTGCGAAGCTGCGGCGCTTTATTCCTGCTTTCGTTTGGTAGGGCACACCCCAGCCGCCGTTTCCGTCACGGTATTTGCGGATTATTTTTCTGCTGGTGCTCTCATGCTTTCCAGCCAGAGTTTTCAGGCAGCTGTATTCCATCAAATATTCAAAATACTGAAGCTTGTTGAAATTGCTGGCTATACTGTAATAGTTGCAAATACCGCGCAGCTCAGAGTTGTACGTTGATACAATCTCCAAATCCGTACACCGAAAGATATATTTTCTTGCGATAGGCTCTATTGTCCCGTCGCGCAGTTGCCGGATGACCGACTTCCCAAACAGGAAAGGCATGATTTTGTCCGCAAACGGAATGCACAGCTCAACAGACCCGTTGAGCGTGCGGGAAACGTGGTTTCCGTGCGGCTTTAGCTTCTGGTCTCTCCTCACACGGATGTCATAACCCAAAAATCTTGCATACTGGTTACTGTGCGTAATGAGTGTCTTTTGCTCTGAAAGCTCCATTTTCAGGGTTTGGCTGATGAAGTCGGACAGCTGTCTCTTGATACGCTCACAGTCCGCTTTATCGCCCTTCACGCCAAGAATGAAGTCGTCAGCATAACGGATGTATTTGATGACTTTATCCGTTTTGGACATACAGGGCGTTTTATGCATGACTGCTTTTAATTGAGCGATTTTCTGCAACAAAGCTGTTTTTTCCTGACCTGTTGCAGTTTTCAGCTGTTTTTGAGCCTTCTTTATCTGCCATGTGATCTTATCGTATTCCGGGGTATGGTGTCTGTCCCTGCTTTTATAGAACTCCTTGGCGGTCTTTTCCACGAACTTGTCCAGCTCATTCAGGTAGATATTTGCGAGTATGGGCGAAACGATTCCGCCCTGCGGGCAGCCGGAGTAGGTAGCATGGTATTGCCAGTCCTCCATATAACCGGCTTTTAGGAATTTCCAAATGAGCTGAATCAGCCGTGCGTCTTTAATCTTGGCGTTTATGACGTTTGCTAAAACTCGGTGGTCGATGTTATCAAAACAGCCTTTAATATCGCCCTCAATAAACCACGACACGCCTGAGAATTCTCTTTTCAAGGATTTCAGCGCAGTGTGGCAGCTCCTGTTGGGACGAAAGCCGTGAGAATTGTTTGAGAAGATTGGCTCGTAGACCGATTCCAATATCATTCTCAATACTTCCTGCACCAGCTTGTCCGTAAAGGTAGGAATTCCAAGAGGACGCTTTTTTGTGCTGTTCTGCTTTTTCTGGATGTACTCGCGGCGAACAGGATTCGGAGCATAGGTTCCGTCAGCCAGAGATTGGATGATCCGATCAACTTTTTCCTTGCTGAATCCGTCAGCTGTGTCGTCATTCACGCCTTTTGTTCCTGCGCCCTTGTTGGCGTAGAGGTTTTTGTACGCAAGATAATACAGGTCGGGTCTTAATAGATAGCGGTAGAGCCTTGTGAAGATTTCTTCTTTGTTGCCCCTTGAATTTTTTCTGATTCTATCCAAAATCTCGATTGTTGGTTGCATTTGAGGCTTTCCTCCCTAATCAAATTTCAATTTTGGAATGCAATAACTGTTCTCCTTCGTCTGGAATACAGGATATATTCCGTGAGAGTCGTTACTTCCCACAGGACTACTATGAGAACTCCGTTGCCGTATCGGATATTCAGCGTCATCTCCCTTGCCTTTCGAGGGCTTGGGATTTATCACCCACAGGGGGCATTTCGCATAGCTCGTTTGAGCATTCCGACTTAGGCAATCCCCAGTTAGCGTAATAAGTAGGCAAGTGCGGATTGTCGGATACGCTTTCGTTTCGTTATTTCCAGTTCTCTGGTTTGTCACATGAATGGATTGATAACCCATCGCGCAAAGGCGAAACGCAATGTTATTCATGTCAGAGGTTGATGCCGCCGTATCTACGGTGGTTACATACACATTCCTCCGCCCGAACACAACGGGGACTTGAAACTCGCATTCAACATTCAGTAGTTCTATCCTCATATCCGCTTAACGTAGCAATTCAGTCGTGCTCTTGTGTATAGAGCAACTTATCGCTTTCCCGCCATGCTATGGTCCCGCATCAGCTTTCGCCTATCGGTTAGGCGGGTCGTTTCCACTGTTATCTGAGTGGGTAGTGCCTGATTCTACTTCTTACTACGCCCTATCTGGGCGCGCGCCTTTGGTGTTGGCAATGATGACATTGACCAATTTGAGGATGTCTTTCTCCGACCGGATATAGGCGAAGGGGTTGTATTTCATGCTCTTTTTGAAGTTGATGGTGTTGAGGACCTTGATGCGGTACGGCTCATAGATGACCTTTCCGTGGGCGTCCCGCATGGGCTTTCCGTTCTCGTCCAGCTTGGGGGCGCCCCGCCGCAGCATGGTTCCCACCTCGGACAAAAGCTGCCCTTTTGGATCGGTGACCACATAGCTGCTGTGCATCTGCATGAGGGAGGGCTTGACGAAGAAACGGGTCTTGCCGCTGCCGCTGCCGCCGATGACCAGGATGTTTTTGTTCCGGGCGTACTTGGGATTTTTCGGGCGGCTGGACATGGTGAGCTTTTCCGTCTGGGTCAAAGGGATGTTGCGGTCAGGAACCGGATCAACATAGGGGGCAATATCCGCCGCCGTGCCCCATCGGGCGCTGCCGTACTCGATGCCCTTGCGATATTTCTTTGTATTCTTGCTCTTGGCGTACACCGCCAGCCGGACGATGACCGCCCCGGCGATGCCCGCCAGCAGGTCCAGCGGATGCAGACTTGGTAGCCCAGAAGAAAACGCCTCCGTAAAGCCCTGGCTCAAATGCAGGAACTTTTCAGAGGCGTCAAGGCCGGGCGCAAGGCGCACCGCCTGGCAGAGCTTGTCAAAGAGATACACGAACAGCAGATACGGGAGGTTGGGGAGCAGCTTTTTCTTCCAGTCAACCGTCATAATTCCACACCCCGGTCTTTGGTCTTGACCTTCTCCCGCTGGCGGTGCTGTGCTTTGGCCTGCTGCTTTGCCTGCTCCAGCTCCTTGCGGATGGAGGGCTTTTTCTCTTTCTCCAGGTTCTTTGCGGAGAACTCCCGAAAGGCCGCCGTGATAACGTCGGCATCCCGGCCCTTGAAGAACACCAGGTAGCGGGGTATATCGCCGCTGGTGTCCTTTTTCAGCGCGAAGTCAATGCCGTACTTCTTGGCGGTGGCGGAAAAGGCCCGGATGTTCTGGTCGGTGATCTCGATGTTGGAAACGCCGGTGTTGTGCTTCATAAGCTGCCGGAGGGTCTGCTTGCCGTGGTGCAGCTTGGTCTTGTGGCCGGTCACGCCCTTCTGCATCTCGTCCAGCACTTTTTTCATGGCCTGTTGTAGCATCCCGGCGGAGAGCTTGGTGGCCTCCACACAGAGGGCAACGGTGCGCTGGGTGACTTCTTCCTGCATGACCTATCATCTCCTTTCTCCGCTGCCGTACAAGTCATGGTTCACCAAGGACGCATAGTAGCTGTCGATGGTGGCCGGGGCGTTATACAGGGCAGCCAGCAGGTATTTCTTGATGTTGCGGACATAGGTGGTGTTCTCCTGCATCCGGTCCAACACATACTCGATGTGGGAACTGTTCAGCTTCAGGAACCGGGATTTGACCACCTCCGCCGGATAGTCGTCCCCGGCAATGCGGATCGTTTCCCTGCGGGAACAGACGGTATCCACCATGAGCTCCACCAGCTCGTCCAGACGGTCACGGTCCATGCGCTCGTTCTGTACGAGGATGTCATACTCGATATTCTCCAAAATCAGTTCCCGATAGCTCTCTCGCTCCCGCATCCAGTCCTGTCCGATCCGTTTGGCTCCTGCGGGGGTTTGGGGGCTTGATTGGATAGGATTTGATCCTTCCGTACTTGATGAATCAGTATTTTGTTCTTCAGGATTTCTTTTCTCTTTATTTAATTGCGGCCGGTTTTCCAGACATGGGTTATCCATATCCGGGTTTTCCGTATCTGGACAAGCCGTATCCGGCTCGTCCTCACACGGCTGGCCCGTGTCCGGGGGATGGGGTGTCTCGTAGATGACATACTCCACATCCACAATCTTACCCATGCTGTCCCGGAGGCGATTGCGTACTATGTACCCGGCCCGTTCCAGCTCTTTCAAGGCGGAGCCAATGCTGTCTGTGCCCTCCTTGCAGATTTTCGCCAGGCCCCTGGTGGTGTAGTTCCAGTCCTCCGGCAAGGAAAGCATCATGGAGAGCAGCCCTTTGGATTTCAGCGACAGTCCCGCGTTACGCAGGTGGTGGTTGGACATCACTGTGTAATCGCGGGTTTTCTCAATGCGAAATACCGCCATGTTGTCACCTCCTTTCGGCGGTTAGGAAAAGTGTTTATTTTCGAGGAAAATACGGCCTCTACGCTGCCCGGATAGCCCGGATGGGAAAAGCTATGGGTGGTGGACTTCCGGCTGATTGTGGAAGAAAAAGCATGGGATTTTTGACTCCTTTCGGGACATGTTCTGGATAGTAGCGATATATTACGCACATCATTTGTTAAAACAAGGGTGTGCCCTGAATAATACTTTTAGGCATAAATAATGCCATAAGGCCAACACCTTATGGCATGCAACAATTATAGGATTTAAAAAGATTTCGGAAGGGTATCCGTTGCTACAGTTAGAAAACGATGGTATAATTAAAACACTTTAAAATGTAGAATTTCAAGTAGAATAGGACTTTGCTCTTTATCAAAAAAGGAGGAAGGACTCATGGGTGATGTGAAACTATCGTTTCCGATTCCGCTTGATGAAGACGGCTATATTGAGTTAGAATGCGATTTTTGCAAGACCCGTTTCATGATACTTGGCGACGATTTTGAGAACAAAGATATGCCGTTCTTTTTTTGCCCAGTATGTGGATTGCCCAATGACTTAACAACTTTTTATTGCCCTGAAGTTCTAGAAATGGCTCAACAAATGGCTATGGAATGGGCAATGAAAGAAATCAACCAGAAACTAGGAAAGACTATCAAGCAAATCAATAAAAACTCCCGTCTTTTTAAAATTAAGATGGATACCCCAAAGATAGAACACCCCAAAGAACTTTATAAACCCGTCGATGAGTACATTATGCATACAACACCCTGTTGCCATATGGATATTAAAGTCAGAGAATTAGATGAGCAGATTGGAGTTTATTGTCCCATCTGTGGAGGATCAGAGATATGAATAAAAACGAGTGGAGAAAAATATCCGTACAATTTCGAACATTATCCTCGCAAATGCTAAAAGTTGAAAGCGATAGTGATATAGGATTTATTAGTGGATTTGTAGATTATATTGACTCTACGGAGGCCTTATCTGCATATATTAAGTCCTGCCACACAAAAGAATATGATATTGCTGCTGATATGCAGGCAAAATCGCAGTGGCAGTCGGTCGCACTTCCTACAAAACAAGAAGATTTGATTGATTATGTGTACCAAATTCTGAAATTAATATGTGATAATGGGAAATTACTGCGCATCTGGTCTTTTGGTTACACAACCAGTAATAAGTTCTCAGACAAATACCAGGCATTTATGCGAAAAACAGTTGAACCTTTTATTCATGCTTTAAGAACATATATTGAATTACAACTTATAGACAGTTCAGACAATGCCGATCTTTCAAGTATTGATGAGAAAATATATATCTTTTTGTCTTATTGCCAAAAAGATCATAATATTGCAGATATAGTTGATAGTACTATTTCAAAAAGCGTTGCCGACTTTGCTCAGATTTCTAGAGACGTGAGAGATATCAAGTATCGTGAAAGTATAAAAAAATTTATGGAGACGGTTGGAACTCACGACTATGTAATAATGATAATTAGCGATAACTATTTAAAATCCCGGAATTGCCTCTATGAAATGCTTGAAGTTATGCGCGATAGAAATTACGGCAAAAAAATACTTTTCATTGTGTTGTCCGATGATGATGCAAAGTATTATGATGATCCGCTTCCTCAACATATTGGTGCTAAAGTATATGGCATAGAAGGACAAGCAGAATATATTTCGTATTGGCAACAGCAGAACACAAATCTTAAACATCAGATTGAGAAAATAGATGATCCCATACTATCAATTGAATATGCAAAAGAATTGAAGATAATTACTAAAATTCAACTTGATTTACCTGAATTTATGGCTCATCTTCGAGAACATAATGGGATAAACTTTTCAAAGTTAATGCAGTCGGATTTTAAAGAAATCATCGATGTAATCCGGCAATAAATATCGTAATGCCATTTCTTGTGTGTAAGTGCGCGTGAAATAAAGGACCGCTTTAGATTATTCTATAGCGGTCCTTACATTCATTTGACTTCGTCGTCCAGCCCCTCCGCCTTCAGCCAGTCCTCAAAGGACTTTCTGGAGATACGGATCATGTTGCCAATGCGGATCGTCTTGAACGCTCCGGAGTTGGCGAGCTTATAGGCCGTAGCGCGGCCGATACCAAGAATGGCTGCGATGTCATTCACGGTGTATGTTCTGCTTTGGGGCGTCCCTTTTTCGTTGGTGCTCATAAAATGATCCTCCTTTGCTAATAGCATTTTGAAATGGCCCCTGGAAGCCCTCTATCACAAGGGGTTCCTGCTAATACCTTGCTAATACGACATTTGAAAAGCCGTTGTAAGGCAGCATATTTCAGGGGAATTTGTGCAAATTGACCTGCCTCCAGGCGACACAATTTGCGAAGAAACAATACGGGAAGATATGATATGAACAATTTACGAAATGGTACGCCGTACTCCTAAACGCAAGTGGTATTTCACCACTTTTCTGTATAATCCATAGCGTATTACATTTTCCCGTGCCATGCCGTCCTTTCCAGTGAAATTGCGGGCGTTATGCACAAAAGACAAAATATAGCCAATTATATGCCCGTACGCAGTGGAAAAGCGATCATCTCTTTTTGCGGTTTGAAAATAGAGTTTTTGCAGGTGAAGGCCCTGATTAGAGAGCCTAGATGTTCTAGATAGGAGAAACCTATGGGCGGCAACCTCGCCACCGATTGCGGAAGAAAAAACATGAGATTGACTCCTTTCAGTACAGCTTTAGGGATGAGTGATAGAAACGGACATGAAAAAAGCCACAGGCGCAAACCTATGGCGAGAATACGGTTGATTTCCCCTTACAGACGTATATAATCCCTTAAATTCTGCATAATATTAAGGGAAAGTTCTTTCCGAGAGTTGAGCTTCCACTTATTTTGTGTTAAAATTTAAGGGAATAAGGGAGGGTGTAAGGGTATGCGTACATTCAATTACTCCGCAATTTGGGAGCAAAAGTGGGACTCGGAGATTCTGGGCTTGATCGCGGCAATTTATAAAGAAGCCGGAAAGCAGGAACTATATCTGAAACAGCGGCCAGAGGAATTGGAGAAACTGGTGGAGATTGCAAAGGTGCAGAGCACCGAGGCATCCAATGCCATTGAGGGCATCGTGACCACAAACACCCGTATCCGACAACTTGTGGAGGAGAAAACGACGCCGAGGAACCGAGACGAACAGGAGATCGCGGGTTATCGGGACGTGCTGAACCTAATCCACGAGAACTTCGATGCCATCCCAATCACCCAGAACTATATCCTGCAGCTCCATAAGATCCTCTACAGCCACATGAACAATCCCATGGCGGGCAGGACCAAAAGCGTGCAGAATTACATCAGCGCTACCCATCCCGACGGTCATGTGGAGACCTTGTTCACGCCTCTGGCCCCCTATGAAACGCCGGAGGCCCTGGACAGAATCTGCGAGGAGTACAACCGGGTCATTGGAAACATGGAAGTGGAGCCGCTGATCGTCATTCCCGTGTTCATCCACGACTTTCTCTGCATTCATCCCTTCAACGATGGAAACGGCAGAATGAGCCGCCTGCTGACCACGTTGCTGCTCTACCGCAGCGGGTTCTATGTAGGCAAATATATCTCACTAGAGGCCAAGATCGCAAAAAACAAGGACCTCTATTATGATGTCCTGGGGCAAGCACAGATCGGATGGCACGAAGGCACCGAAGATGTAGTGCCGTTTATCAAGTATCTGCTGGGAACAATTCTTTCTGCTTACAAAGACTTTGAAGATCGCTTTGCTCTGGTAGAGACTAAGCTTCCTGCCCTGGAGACCGTTCGCCGGGCCACCATGGAGAAGATTGGCCGGTTTACGAAGCAGGACATTCGGGAACTCTGCCCTTCACTCAGCATCAGCTCCATTGAAGGGGCGCTGCGGAAACTGGTGGCTGCTGGAGAATTGAAACGAGAGGGTGCTGGGAAGAACATTTGCTATTACAGATTAAAATGATTCTCTGCGCAGAACTCCACCGTGTTAACACCTTCTTTCAGTGGCCTGGAAAAGTGTTCGTTTGGGGGAAAAGGCAGCCTCTATACTGTCCAGATACCCCAGAGGGGAAAACCTATGGGTAGCGGCCTTTCAACTGATTGTGGAAGAAAAACATGGGATTTTCAACTCCTTTCGGTGAAGTTTCGGTATAAAAAGCGTATCCTATAGCGCAGATAATTCTAAATGCTAATTAACATTGTTGAGTGTGTAAGATGATGATATAATAATCATGTGTCCTAGTAATATATGCAACTAAGCAAAGGATATCTTTAGGGGGAGTAACTATGCCCAAAAAAGGGTTTCTATTAGCCGATGTTCCCAAATTGCTCTCGACTGCAAATGACAAACCAGGATGGGCATTATGCATAGGAGCCGGAACATCTATTCCGCTTTTTCCCGATTGGTATTCCTTAGCCGCGGAGATGGCTGAACAATTAGTGCCGGGGAAGCCCTTTAATGTTGAAGCCTTAAAGAACTCCGGTTTTTCCCCTGATTCAATGATTCAGATGGTTAAAAACTCAACAGACCTAGATGATTTAGAATTTACAATGCGAATGAGCAATATTCTATATCGTAAGTTACAGTCAAAAATCCCTGCGGAGGACTGGAACGATATTGTTGATATACTAGGTGCAAATAATATTTCAAATTGTTCACTTAAAAAGTGGCAAATGTTTTCCTCATATCGTGATACCGTACTTAGGGCAACATCTGCCTATCAACTAGCGTCAATTATTATAGAAGCAATCAAGCAGCAAAATGGACCTCAGTGCATTCTCTCTTTTAATGCGGAGCCATTACTTTTTGCAATGCTTAATTCTCTTCTTGTGGATGGAAGAAAACAACCCCCTAAGAAGGTCTTTAGTAAAGTAATAAGCAGTGTATCTAACTGTGGCTTGGGAACGATTCCATATGTGTTTTGCCACGGCTTACTCCCGATAACGACTAACCCCCACAAGTTCTCCACATCAATAGATAAACTTGTTTTTTTGGAAGAAGAGTATCTCCATTTAGCTAACAATTCTTTTTCGTGGCAATCTACAATGTTCTTAAACACATGCATATCACAACATATTGTTTTTATCGGAACTTCTTTAACGGATCCTAATATGCGCCGTTGGCTTAGTTGGACACACGCAAATAGACTTGATGAAATGCGACAAAACGGACTCAATGTTAAAGATAGCACTCAACATTATTGGATTAGAACAATCCCCAAAGACAAAAATACAATGCCTTGGGTAGAAGCTGCGGTTTCACATTTAGGAGTCCGAATTGTTTGGATTGATAATTGGTCTCAAGTTGGTCTGGCTCTCAATAAAATGCTCGGAATAGGTAGCAAAACTCCAACGCCCATACGAGCAACGCCCACACGAGCTAAAAATAAAAAAAGGAAAGGGACTTTCCGAAAACCGTCAAACAAAAAAAGATGATTTCGTTATAATGCGAACCGCCGCAGGTTTAGTAGCCTCCGTAGGGAGCCATAGCAATTTATTTGGCAAGCAACAGATATTAAAGGACCGTCATAGTTTTAAACCTACGGCGGCCCTTTGGATATTTGCTGATTAATCTTATAGCTCCAGCTCCTCCAACCATTCGTCAAACGACTTCTTGGAAATGCGTATTGCTGTGCCGATCCGCACGGTCTTAAAGTGGCCTTCTTTTACCAGAGTATAGGCCGACGTACGCCCAATGTTGAGCATAGCCGCAATATCTTCCACGGTATAGGTGCGTGCCTCCGGCAACGGACGCTTTTCGTGATTTTCCATTATGTGACCTCCATGATTTGCTCAGTGACAAGGTGATAGAGTGTGATGAAAAGACGTTGTGGGCAAGGCGATTCCTGCTAAGAGTTTGCTAATTGGCCGTCTTAAAAAGTGCGGCAGTACACGGTATTTTGTGCAAATTGCACCACAAAAACCTTGCACCTCAAAATATATCACGAACGAGGAATCACCGTAAATTATGTCCGTTCCGTACGGCATTGGTCACACCATACTCCTAAGCGGTAGGCCACCAGTTAGAGTCTGGTCGGGGGTGCCATGCAAAGGACACCTGCAGAGCAGGTGTCCTTTGTGCTTGCTGCGAACTTCTGTTCTGTCTCCTCGGCACGAGCGGACAGCCATACGCCGCGATAAGGTACAATAAGTTTCGCAAATTAAAAAGTAGAAAAAAGAGACATGGATTG
>ERZ857801.3448-NODE-3448-length-11022-cov-2.815811_pt1 | contig 11022 bp, 10 predicted proteins | sample MGYA00519762_ERZ857801 | MGnify/ENA primary metagenome ERZ857801 (study PRJEB31778, sample SAMEA3449368) | human gut metagenome | biome: human gut; feature: human-associated habitat; material: faeces | place: United Kingdom | collected 2010/2012 ...
TGTGACATTGAGCCGGTCTGCCAACCCTTTCTGGGTCAGGCCCTGTTCTTTCCTCAACTGGGCCACAAAGGCCCCAAAGCGTATGTTATCCATGGGATGACCTCCTTGATCTTTCTCTATTATGAGCATTGCCGCCGCAAAAAGCAACCTACGAAAAGTAGAGAAGCGGTTTTTGACTAAGAAAGGCTCTTCCAGTACAACCTAGAAAGGAGTTTTCATAGGAGGGGTGCTTATTATGGATGAATCTCAGGAGAAAGAGGAACAGCAGACGAGCGAACCGATCATACAGCCGATCATAGATCTGGGGGCCTCCCTGATCCAGACGGACAAAGGGACCATCTACGTGCTGACTATCGTGGGACAGATCGAGGGCCACCAGGTTCTGCCCTCCTCGGCCAAGACCACCAAATATGAGCACGTCATGCCCCTGCTGGCGGCCATTGAGGAGAGCGACGAGGTGGACGGCCTGCTGGTGCTGCTCAACACCGTGGGGGGCGACATCGAGGCGGGCCTGGGTATCGCCGAGCTGATCGCCTCCATGTCCAAGCCCACCGTCTCCCTGGTGCTGGGGGGCGGGCACTCCATCGGCGTGCCTCTGGCGGTGTCGGCCAAGAGGTCCTTTATCGCCCCGTCGGCGGCCATGACCATCCACCCGGTGCGGCTGAACGGCCTGGTGATCGCGGTATCCCAGACCTTCAACTACTTTGCGCGCATCCAGGAGCGGATTATTCAGTTTGTCACCCGGAACAGCCGTGTAAAACGGGAGGACTTCACCCGGCTGATGCTCCAAACCGGGGAGCTGGCCGCGGATGTTGGCAGCGTGATCTACGGGGAGGAGGCGGTGCGCCTGGGACTGATTGACGAAATCGGCGGCCTGTCCGACGCGCTGGCCTGCCTGCACCAGATGATGGATGAGCAAAAAACGGGGAGCGCCGCAGAATAATCTGCGGCGCTCCCTTGTCTGTTGCCTGTTTATGACGCCTCCCGGAACCAAAAGCCCTCGAAGTCACCCTTCATGACACGGTAGCCATTCATCATACAGTCGTAGGAGAAGGCGCGGATCAGGTTGCCTTCGCTGTCATACTCGCCGAATTCATGGGCCACACCGCTGTTGACCACATAATTGCCGTCAAAGGACTGGGCGTTTGAAACGATGCTGGAATAGGTGACGGGAAACTGCTTGGCCAGAGAGAAGGTTTTGGCGTTGGAGTCCACCAGATAATAGGTCACATAGGAGTGGATTCCAGACCCACCTGTGAGGCTGGTTCCAACACTGTCGGGCAGCTCAGGCTCGTAGTCGTCCCGGGTGCTCAGACTCCAATAGTTGTTGTCGTACATGCGCAGAAGGTATTGTCCCTCCGGCAGGCTGTCATCCTCCACCAGCTCCACGTCATGCTGGCCGTACTGGGGGACAAAATCCCCTTGGGGCTGATAGGAGAGCGACTCATACTCCGTCCCCGCCCAGAACGCGGGATCGCCGATCAGGGCGGTGAGGGTTGGTGTGCTGTGGACGCCGGATACCTGCACAATGGTGGAGGTCTCCCGGGAGCTGACCAGGATGCTGTCGTCCGCCTGCCTGTATTGAACGGAGTTGAGGTGGAGCCAGTCGTCCTCGCCGGCCTGCCAGAAGGAGGAGCCGGTGAGGGGAACGGGATGGGTCATGGCGCCGTAATAGCCGTCCATCAGCGTGGAGAAATCCACGAGCTCGGTAACAGCGCCGGTTTCGGGGTCCAACTCGACAACCACATCCATCACGGTGTCTTGTTCCGTGTCGTTGACCAGGGCCAGAATGGTGCCGTCCGGCCCCCAGTTGATGTCGTGGTGCAGCTCATACTGGCCCAGGTCATAGATGCGGATAGCCTGACCAATGGGGGTCAACAGCGCGATTTTTCGGCTGCTGACGCAGGTGTAGAGTCCCATGTCGGTGTAGAGGAAACGGTCGGAGTGGAAGCCCTCCAGTACCATCTCATAGCGCAGCACACCGGAGTTATCAAAGAAGAAGGTGTAGCCGTAATAATCGCCCAGTCCGGTGGCGTAGAAGAGGCCGTCGCTCAGTGCGGCGGCGCTGTCCCCGTCGGTGTATGTAAGCCGGCTGTCATAGCCGGAGCTGGAGGGGGGCATCTCAATGGTGAAGGTGGCGCGCTCCTGTACCTTGCCCCACTCGCCTATGGCCTCCAGTGTCACCTCCTGGGTCTCGCCCGGGACGAGACCCACCAGCAGGAAGCAGTGCTTCCTGCTGAACTGCTTGTCCCCCAAGCCCTGCGCTGTTGCGGTATAGTCAGGCAATTCTGCGCTGGTGGTGTGGATGGTATAGCGGATTTCGCTTTTCCGGTCCGTCTGGAAGGCGAGGAGGAGCCCGTTGCTCCCGGTTCCAAAAGGATTTAGGAGGGCCAGCGGCGCGTCGATGGCGGCGTTCCCCTGTTGCTGTACCAGTTCCATCAGCTCCTGCCCCAGCCGGTGCTGAACCGACTCGTCGTAGTAGGTGAAGCCGTCCTCCTCATACTCATCCGGCACCATCCGGGAGACGGGAATGCTGGCCTCGCAGGGGGCGGAGTAGAGGGAAACGCCCCGCTCCTCACTGGCATACATACGCTCTCCCAACTGGATGTTCCAATCGTCCCGGCTGCTCATCTCAGAGTCCATCAGCACATAGACGATGATTTCAAAAATGGCAAAGCCGCAGAGCAGAACGGCCAAGGTGATCAGCAGGCGTTTGATCCACTTTTTCTTATTCATCGCACGACATCCCCTTATGTAAAGTCCATAGCTTCCTCCTTCCATATAGTAGCCGACGCAGCGAAAGTGTCAAGAGTTAAAATGTAAATTTTGAGAGACGGGCTCAGAAAATGGGCGTAAACAGAACGGGTCCACAGCCCGAATCGGGCTGTGGACCCGGCTATTCCCACCGGCATCCGTGTGCGATGCCAGTGATAGTACCGATACACTTCAGAGAGTCGTTCTCATGGATGATAATGTCTTTGAAGTTCAGATTAGGGGCGACCAGTTTGGTGATGCCCCGTTTATAGTACAGGCGGCGAATGAACGCCTCCTGATTGAGAAGAAACAGGCCATATTCCTGGCGGGAGGCATGCTCCCTTTTGCAGAGCAGAATGGTTCCGGCGGAGTAGAGCGGCTCCATACTGCCGTTGGTGAGCAGAACGGCAAAGTCTGCCTCACGGGCGGCGGCATCTGTCTCGGGGATCAGTACAGGCCGCAGAAAAAAGGAGTCACCCAATGGGTTGGAGTCCCCGGGAGGAGCGGTTACATAGCAAAAGGTCCGCTTGACCGGCAGATTTCCTGCCAACCGGCCAGGCGGCATATTGAGAAGTTCGGTCATGGTATCCACCGCCCGCTTGCTGTGAGGCTCCAGATCCCGGTATTTCATGAGAAATTGAATCTCCTCTGAGGAGAGCAGTAAAATCCCATCGTCCGTGGAGGTGCTGACATGGTATTCAATCGGAAGCTCGTCATCTAAAAGGTAGTGTATGGGAATGCGCAGGACCTGAGTGATCTTGTCCACAGGCCCGACGGCTGGATTTTTGGTTTGACCGGAAAAGATTTTGTTCAGAGTCCCCAGCGGAACGCCTGACTGCTGTGCGATCTCCTCCGTGGTCAGGTGGCGCAGCTTCTTGATGTAGGCCAGTTTTTCGGTCATGGACATGGAACACCCCTCCTGTACGAACATGAGTTAACCGGATGTGGTAAAAAAATCCGGTGAACCGGTCAAAATAACCGAATTGTATTGACATTCCTCTCGAAATACATAATATAGGGATTAGCACGGAAGGAAATACAAGATAGGGGGATGGTCGAAAAACACTGACCTTGAAAGGGGCAACGGTTAGTATACCACGGCAAAGGAGAGAACCTGGTCGAATTCAGTCGTTTATCACCGAAAAGTATTAGGAATGAGGAGAGAGCTTACATGAGAAACAACCACAAGACGTATTGTGTATTCCTGGATGTGGCCTCCCACCCGCAGATGTACGGAATTCGGGGGACGAATGGCATTTGCGTGGGACGGATATCCACGGACTTCCAGGAGGTAAACCGGCTGGCCGAATGCTGCAACAGCGCGGGATTGTCACCGGTACATCTGGCCGACGTGGTGGAGGACTTCCGGCACTCGTGAAAGAGCGGGGCGGCGGGCCGCTTTGCTCTTGACCACAGAGCGGGAAGCGAGTAAACTAATGTATGGCATTCGGCTGTCGAACATGAGAGAAAGGCCACCCGCCGGGGTGGCTTTTTCTTTGCACTTGGAAGGGGATGAATGGATGGTTCAGGAGAAGAGGGGGAGGTGGCTGGCCCTGCTGCGGAAGGAGCCGGTACTCTGTATCGCGGCGGTTTGCGCGGCAGTTTCCACGCTTCTCAATCCGCCCTCGCCGGCCTATCTGAACTATATTGACTGGCGGGTACTCACCCTTCTGTTCTGCCTGATGGCGGTGGTGGCGGGACTGCAGGAGTGCGGTGTTTTTGCAGTGCTGGCCCAGCGGTTGCTGGCGGGGGAGCGGCGGATGCGCCTGGTCAGCCTTGCCCTAGTGCTGCTACCTTTCTTTGTGTCCATGGTGGTGACCAACGATGTGGCGCTCATCACCTTTGTTCCATTTGCGGTTCTGGTGCTGGGGCTGATCGGACGGACGGAATACCTGGCCCCCCTTGTGGTGCTCCAGACCATGGCCGCCAACCTTGGGAGCATGGCTACCCCGGTGGGTAATCCGCAGAATCTCTATCTTTATGCCGACTACGAATTGACGGCGGAACAGTTTTTTGGGACCATGCTTCCGCTGACCCTGGTCAGCCTGGCTGTGCTGACGGCCGCATCCCTCCTGTGTGTCCGGGATGAGGGAATTCAGGTCCGGTTTCAGGAACAGGCGGAGCTTCGAAGGCCGGGCCGTCTGGGGCTGATGGCAGGCCTGTTTGTGCTCTGCCTGCTGTCGGTATTCCGGGTGCTGCCCTATCCGGCGCTGTTGGCCGTAGTGGCGGGCGGTCTGCTGCTCTTTGACCGGGGATTGTTTCGCAGGGTGGACTATGGCCTGCTTGCTACCTTTTTCTGCTTCTTCCTGTTTGCCGGAAACATCGGGGCCTGCGGCCCGGTACATGCCGCCCTGGCCTCCTTGATGGAAGGCCACACGGCGCTGACCACCGGCCTGACCAGCCAGATCATCAGCAACGTTCCGGCAGCAGTGCTCCTGTCCGGATTTACAGCGGACTGGCGCGGCCTTCTGGTGGGCTCCAACCTGGGCGGGTTGGGGACCCCCATTGCCTCGCTGGCCAGCCTCATCTCGCTTAAGGTCTACCTGCGTACGCCGGGGGCCAGGCCGGGGCGCTATCTGCTGCTGTTCACTGCGGCCAACGGGGCTGCATTGGTTCTCCTGTGCCTATGCGCTGCCCTTCTGGCCGGGTAGATGGAAAGATGGAATGCAATTCCTTTTGAATGGGGGTTGCAAGGCGGGAAAAGACATAGTATAATACAATTTACTGCATTTTCTATTGATTTCGAGATACATGGAGAGGGTTCGGCATGAATCGTACTTTGGAACACATCCTCCCACGGGTTCAGAAGCCCGCCCGGTATACGGGAGGGGAGTATAACGCAGTGGTCAAGGACCGGCGCGCGGTGGATGTGCGCTACGCGCTCTGCTTCCCGGACACCTATGAGATCGGCATGTCCAATCTGGGCGTGCGTATCCTTTACGGGCTAATGAACGAGATGGATGGGGTGTGGTGTGAGCGCGTGTTCGCCCCCTGGGGCGACATGGAGGAGGAGATGCGCCGGGAGGGGATTCCCCTGTACGGCCTGGAGAGCGGCGATTCCATCGCCGATTTCGACCTGATCGGCTTCTCCCTGGGCTATGAGATGGCCTATACCAATGTGCTCAACATGCTGGATCTGGCTGGCCTTCCCCTGCGCAGCGGGGAGCGGACAGAGCTGTCTCCCATCGTGGTGGCGGGGGGAACCTGCGCCTTTAATCCAGAGCCCCTGGCCCCCTTTGTGGATCTGTTCGTCCTGGGGGAAGGGGAGGACGTGAGTGTGGAGATTATCCAGCTCTACCGCCAGGCCCGGGAGGAGGGCTGGGGTAAGGAGGAGTTCCTCACCGCCGCGGCCCGGATTCCCGGCGTCTACGTGCCCTCTCTTTACGAGGTGAGCTATCACGGCGACGGCACGGTGGCCGCCGTCACCCCGCTGGAGGGGGCTCCGGCCAGGGTGACCAAGCGCATCGTCCAGGACTTTGACAAGAGCTATTTCCCGGTTAAGACCATTGTACCCTCCACCGAGATCGTCCACGACCGGGTGATGCTGGAGGTGTTCCGCGGCTGCATCCGGGGCTGCCGCTTCTGTCAGGCGGGCTACGCCTACCGGCCGGTGCGCCCCCGCAATCCCCAGCGGCTGGTCCAGCAGGGCATCGAGGCGTGCCGGGACTCCGGCTACCAGGAGATGACCCTCTCCAGCCTGTCCACCAGCGACTACCGGGCATTGGAGGGGCTGTGCGACGGCCTGCTGGAGTGGTGTGAGCCCAACAAGGTCTCCCTGTCCCTGCCCTCCCTGCGGGCGGACAACTTCTCCCTGGGCCTGATGGAGCGGGTGCAGCATGTGCGCAAGTCGGGGCTGACCTTTGCCCCGGAGGCGGGCACCCAGCGCCTGCGGGACGCCATCAACAAGAATGTGACGGAGGAGGAGATCCTCCGCTCCTGCCGCACCGCCTTCTCCGGCGGGTGGAGCAGCGTGAAGCTCTATTTCATGCTGGGCCTGCCCACCGAGACCGACGAGGATGTGCTGGGCATCGCCGAGCTGGCCGAGAAGGTATACAAGGCGTGGAAGGAGTGCACCCCCAACCCCAAGCGGGGGGTGACCATCACCGTGTCCACCGCCTGCTTTGTACCCAAGCCCCACACCGCCTTCCAGTGGGAGGCCCAGGTGAGCATGGAGGAGTACCGGCGGCGGGTCAAGCTGCTGCGGGACAACATGCGGGGGCGTTCCATCCGCTACAACTGGCACGATCCGGATACCAGCTTCCTGGAGGCGGTGTTCTCACGGGGGGACCGCCGGGTGGCCGACGTGATTGAGGAGGCCTGGCGCCAGGGCGCCAAGTTCGACGCCTGGAGCGAGTATTTTGACTTTGACCGCTGGATGGCGGCCTTTGACGCCTGCGGCCTGGACCCCGCCTTCTATGCCAACCGGGTGCGGGAAAAGGACGAGGTGCTGCCCTGGTCGGTCACCTCCACCGGCGTGACCACGCCCTTCCTGTGGCGGGAGCGGGAGCGGGCCTATCAGGCGGTGATCACCCCCGACTGCCGGGTACAGTGTACCGGCTGCGGGGCGGACAAGCTCTATCCGGGAGGGAAATGCGATGCCGAAGCATAGATTAGCGTTCAGCAAGGCGGACACCGCCAAGTTTATCTCCCATCTGGATCTGATGCGCACCTTCCAGCGCTCCTTCCTCCGGGCGGGGATCGCCATCAAGCACACCGAGGGCTTCAATCCCCACGCCTTTGTCTCCATCCCTCTGCCCCTGTCGGTGGGCTTCTCCAGCGGGTGCGAGGTACTGGAGTGCCAGGTGCTGGACACCCCGCTGGATCAGGTGCCGGCGAAGATGAACGCCGCCCTGCCCGCGGGCATCACCGTCCAGCGCTGCTATGAGGCGGTGCGGCCGGTGAAGGAGCTGTGCTACATCAACTATATCGTCACCCTGGAGTATGAGGCGGGGGCCCCCTTCGGCGCGGAGAGCGCCATCCGGGATTTGCTGGCCCGGGACTGCCTGGTGATGACCAAAAGGAGCAAGAAGGCCAAGAGCGGCTTTACCGAGGTGGACCTCATTCCCCTGATCGCTAGGGCAACCGTGGAGGAGCGGCGGGACACCATCGCCCTGGACCTGGTGCTCCGGGCCCAGAATCCCGGCCTCAACCCGGAGCTGGTGGTGGCGGCCATCCGGGAGCACTGTCCCGACGCCGCCCCCGACTTCGTCATCTTCCACCGCCGCGCGGTGCTGGACGGCCAGTTTCAGACCTGGGAATAAGAGACAACGAACAAAGCTCGCGGGATATAAAATCCTGCGGGCTTTGTTCGCTTCAGGCCGGAAGCCTTACCAGAAGTACCAGAACAATGACACAGAGATTGTTGCAGGCATAGGCCGCGCCTGGACCCAGCCAGTCGGCCAGGACTCCGGTATAGGAGATGCCCAGGGGGATCAGTATCCCGGAGAAGAAGGCGAGCAGGGCAAAGAACCGCCCCTGCTGTTCCAGCGGTACCCGGGTTTGGAAATAGGAGATCAGCGGGACGTTGATGCAGGCGGTGAGCCAGCCGATCAAAAGCTGGAAGGTGAAGAAGAGGACAAAGTAAAGCTTTGGAACGGAACGCAGAAGGGGCGCGGCCAGACCAAGGGCGGCCATCAGGGCGCTGTTGACCAGAAACAGGGCGCGCAGGTGTTCCAGGGGGCGGAGGTGGGCCGCCCGGATCAGGAACAGGCTGGCCAGCAGGGTTCCGGCGGTGGAGGCGGAGACCGCCAGGCCGTATCGGGACTCTGGAAACTGGTACAGCTCCACCAGAATGCCGGGGAAGATGATCTCCTCGCTGTTGGCTACAAAAAAGTTGAGGGCCATCACCAGAAGAAAGAGGGAGAACAATTCCCGCCGGCCCAGCAGATATCGAATACCGGCCCGCAGGCGGGGCGGTTCCGCCTGCTGGATGGGGCGCGGCGCGTAGGGAATGAAGCACTCCTGGAGGGCGGAGAGGCCGTAGGCCAGCGCGCACAGCAGGAGGATGGCCCGGAATCCACACAGTCCAAACAAAAGCGCGCCCGCCGCAGGGGCCAGTACCGCCGCGCCGTGATCCAGCAGGCTTTTGATTCCATTGAGGGAGGAGAGGCGCTCCGGTGGACACAGCTCCGAAAAGAGAACCTTGGATGCAATTTCGAACAAATGGGACAGCAGGTGAAAAAGCATGGTGCCCGCAAGGAGGAAGGGGAGCGGGGGGCCGGGGAAAAGCAGGAGAAGGGCACAGAGCGCGCTGGCACCAAAATCACAGAGGATCAGCAATCCTTTCCGGTGGGCGCGCTCCACAAGCGGCCCCAGGAAGGGAACGGCCAGCAGGGGCGGAAGGCTGGTCAGGGTGAAGAAAAGGCCGGACGCCCCCAGACTCCCGGTGCGCTCGAGCACATAGAGAGGCAGGGCGACCAGATAAAAGGAGGAGCCGAACCGGGAAACCGTTCGTCCGGCCAGCAGGAGGGCGGCGGCCCGGCCGCCGACAGCCCGGCCCACCGCCTACTCCTTGCGCCAGTAGGCGGAGCCGGAGGCGGTGCGCTCCAGAAAGCCGTATTCGATCAACAGGCGGCGGAGGTAGGGAAAGTCCTCATAGATCCGGCCCAGCAGCCGGTTGACCTCCTTCTCCGTATACTGTCGGCCGGGCGTGAACTGCTCAGCGATGGCGCTGAGTACGACCAACTTGCGCTTCTCACGGGCAGGCCACTGGCGCAGGGCGCCGGCCTCGTCGAAACAGGCGGCCAGGATGGCCTGCCGCTCCTCCTCAGTAACGGCGTAGCGGGCATCAACCATGGACGCAGTGGGATGGGGGTGGCAAAAGCCGGTATCCACCGGGCTGGAGATGCGGCTGGTGCGCAGTAGCTCCATCAGGGCCAAAAAGAGTCGGGCCTGCCGCTCCTTTTCCCGGAGCTTGAAGCGGTGATTGCGCACGGTGGAGGGGGAAACCCTCTTCTGCGCAGCGATTTCCTTATCCGTGCAGCCCTCCGCGAGCATGCGGAGCAGCTCCAACTGAACCTCGGACAGCCCCAGCAGACCGGGGTTCCGGTGGAGCAGATACTCCAGCACGGAGCCATGGGCCTCCCGGAGATGGAGGGCTGCCATGGCCTCGGCATCATAGAAGCGGCCCCCGCGGGGAAAGACCTCCCACTGGGGGAAGGCGACTCCGCAGAGGAGGCAGCGGTACTGTCCATCCCGCAGGGCGATACCCCGTACCAACTCCTGCTGGGAGGACGACCATAATAATTCCTGTTCTTCCATGACAACCACCACACAACAAACATTTTGTTTTAGTGTCTATTATTATATAAACGTTAAAGTGAAATGTCAATATAAAAAGCAACTCCCGGGCGTTCGCCCGGGAGTTGCTTTTTATTGGTTTATTCAAAATCGATCTGGTCGACATCCACCGGATGGTGCTTGCGGTACTCCTTGGTCCACTGGCTTACCCGGAAGATAGTCCATAGGTCGGACAGCCCCTCATAGATGAGCACCGCACCGATGAGCATGACCAGGGCCTCCGCGGCCAGGAAGGGCTGAAAGACGATCACCAGCCCCAATACCGCCGATACGGCGGAAAGCACCAGGGGCACGATCCAGCGGAGATAGAGCATCCGGCGCAGCTCTAGCGCCCGTTTGAGGTTGACCAGGCCGTCCACCACGATGAACAGGCCCAGGATCACGGGCAGGACGGAGGCCACGATGACCGGGCGGAGCAGGAACAGCAGGCCCAGGGCCGCAGCGACGATACCGAGGAAGAGCTCGAACACGAAGCTGCCCTGCCGGCTGTCCCGAAGGAAAAAGCTGACGATGGTCACCACGCCGTAAATAAGCAGGATGCCGCCGAAGGCATAACAAAACACGGTGGCGCTGACGCCGGGCCAGATCAGCAGGATTAGGCCGAGGATGATGTAGAGCACCGCGGCCAGAAGAAAGCTAAGCTTCATATTATGAAAAAATTCCCGCATAAGAAAACCCCCTTTATGCTCTAGTATACCCCCGGCGGGCGGAAAAGTCATTGGACAGAAGGGCGGGAGTGTCCAATCAGCTCCAGTTTTTACATACATCAATCCATCCGGAGCTGTTGGACAGGATGTCCAGCTCTCCGCAACTGAGCCGGACGGCGGAGGCGGCGTTGCCTGCGGCGGGGTAGACCGTGTCAAACCGGCGGAGGGACACGTCCAGGTAGGTGGTGCCCTCCGGGCTGGTGACGCCGAAGGGGCACACGCCGCCCACGGCGTGGCCGGTCATCTCCTGGGCCTGCTCCGG
>ERZ857801.3454-NODE-3454-length-11008-cov-4.750845_pt1 | contig 11008 bp, 10 predicted proteins | sample MGYA00519762_ERZ857801 | MGnify/ENA primary metagenome ERZ857801 (study PRJEB31778, sample SAMEA3449368) | human gut metagenome | biome: human gut; feature: human-associated habitat; material: faeces | place: United Kingdom | collected 2010/2012 ...
AAGGATATTCGCACTCGCAAGGGTCTTACACAGGCAGAAGTGGCCTCCGCATTGGGCGTATCCTCCGTGGTTTACTCCCGTTATGAAACCGGCTCCAGGCAGCCTTCCATTGACATTCTGATCCAACTGGCAGATATTTTTGGTGTAACAGTTGACTACCTGCTGGGAAGGCAGGACATCGAGGACTCTACACTGTCTGAATATGAACTCAGCTTGTTGATCGCATCACGAAAAGCTGATGAGCGAGCAAAGCAAGACGCACTCAATATGTTGCTTGCCCATGCAGTAAAAACGAATCAAAAGAACTAAGAGGAACTGCAAGTCGCAGTTCCTCTTTTTAGTTTCCATTGTTCTTTTGAGCAAAGTATCGCTTCCGAAGATGGGCAACATCCCTTTGACTATCCGAATGTATAAATAGGTTTGCCTTAGTGAAGGCTTGCTTGATTTCTGTGGCAAGCGCAATCGGGTCTTTCTGCCGTATCACAAATAACTGTATCCTTTTCGCTTTGCACAGGAAGTGAAGAACCTCCGCAACTTTGGCTTCTCTATCAGTGCCTTTTTGAGAAAAGGCAAACGCAAGCCGCAGTTCCGGGATAACCGCATCGATCCGTGCCCCAATCAGTTTTTCGTCGTCTGTGCGTGTCGCAAGCCCATATTGCTTTGCATACATCGTTACAAGCAGATATGGCAGCTCCTTAAGAAATGCTTTCTCGCAGTAGATGCAGCCGGCTCCTTCAACTGCGCGGTGAAACACTTTATCCTTCCATTCATGCCCGCAAATGCCTTTCCACCAAACCGGGTACTGTGACAGTCTTGATATCTCTGTGGGCTTTCTTGTGTTTTTTGCCGCATTCCATTCCTGTGCCAGCTCCGGGTCTGTAGTTGCTAAATCGCTATAACCAGGCAACACAGCGTTCCTCGTGCATACCGGGCATTTTAACCCATGAACTTTGGATTTGATTACCGCCCTATACTCATGTCCGCAGGTACTGCACTTCCACCAGACATTTTTGGTGGAGCGCTCGTTGAAATCTTCCGGCAATAATGTGCCGTTGTTTTGTGACCATTCCAATGCGAGCTGCGGATGGAGCGAAGCTAAATCATTGAATCCCTTCAGCAATTTTATTCCGCTGCAATAAGGGCATTTGCTTCCATAAGCCCGTGTAGATATGAGCGTAAACCACTCATGGCCCTGTTCGCATTTCCACCAAACTTTCCGATTTGCATAAGGCGTTACCTGTGTTGGCTTGAGCGGTGCGTTTCGAGGCGACCACTCCTTTGCAACCTGCGGCAGTACAGTTGCAAGGTCGTTAAATCCTTGAAGGACTGCATTGTGCGAACAGTAGGGGCAACCAGCTCCCCTGACGCGATTTCGGATTTCTGCGCTCCACTCATGTCCGCAAGCTCCTATCCAAAGCACTTTCTTATGAGAGCCAACACCGATCTCTGTCGGTTGGATGGTATTCTTCGGCGACCATTCTTTCAGTAGTTCCGGTTTCAAACTCGCAAGGTCATTGATACCCGCAACGATTCTGGCGTTACTGCAAATCGGGCAATTCTCGCCGCTTGATCTTGCCTTTGCGCTGGCCTGCCACTCATGTCCACAACTGCCATGCCACCAATATAGTTTTTTAGAACCATAGGGTACATCATCCGGTGAGATGCTGCCGTTTCTTTCTGACCATTCAACTACAAGCCAAGGTTTCTTATTTGCCAAACTGTTTTCCATACTGTTGCCGCCCTTCCTGCGTACTGCTAACAGTATAAGAAAAACCTCAGAATAAGAGAAATGTGCAAAAAGAGAACCCCCCCTGCAATCGCAGATTTTGCGACCGCAAGGGGGAGAGAACCATATTATACATTTGCCATTTGCTTGGCTCCGGTTTTCAAATATGTTTCAAAGGCTGTGATTTCTCGTTTCTTCAGGTCGTTCGTGACCGTCACATAAATATCGAGCGTGGTCGTTACATCGGCGTGACCAAGCACAGACTGCACGACCTTTACATTCAGACCGCTCTCGCACATTCTTGTAGCGAATGTATGCCGTAGCACATGTGGATGTGTCAAGTATAGGACAAAAAAAATTTTATTTTTTTCTGCCGAAGACTATCTGACGCTTCCATCAGGTAGTCCCAGCACCTTTATTATCTTCTGGTAAGTCATTCTTGTCCTGCTCAAGTTACCTCTATTCTGAAAAAATATCGTCAAAATTCCATTCGATTTCGATTTCTTCCTGACTATGAACACGGATCACCTTGATAATCTCACGCAGCTTCTCTGTATCGAACTTCTGAATTCCCAAGAAATCTTTTAGTTTTATTTTATCAGAAAGTTCATTTTGTTCAAGAAGCTTTTTACTATTCTCCGCATCTTCTATCTTTCGTTTTATTTCATCCAGCTGTACACTTATCTTTTCAGCTCTCTGCTTATACGAATCACGATCTATACGACCATCTTTGTAATCATCATAGAGTTTCATCTTTTCCGAGGTCAACTGTCGGCTCTGTTTTTGCAATTCTGCGGTATTGATCTCTTTGTCGTCGCATTGCCTGTTGGAAGATACTTTCTTTCCTTTTTCCAACATTGACGCTGCATACTGATGAACAAGCCCAAGGATATTCTCCTCCAACGGTTCCCGCCGGATCACCAGACTTCGACACACAGGATCTCCATTGGTTCGGGCATCTGAACATTTCAGCAAATGCTCTGTTTCTTTTAGCAGAGAATGCCCGCAGTTAGCACATAGCAACAATGCCGGCTGTTTTTTACGTCTTTCCAGAGTAAAATTGGTACGTGATTCCGCAACACTTCTCTTCTTTTTCGGATGCATTTCATTTGCTTTTTCAAACAATGCCCTGTCTATAATTGCCGTATGATGATTTTCCAGGCGAACCCATTCTGTTTCATCATTCAGAACTGCTTTATGACCGGTATGCATACTGCAACGTGTTTTTCCCCAGATTCTGGTTCCAATATAAATCTCATCCCGGACAATTGCCGCTACTGTCGTAGGGCTCCAGTGTTTCTTTTTGATCGTGTCAAACCTCTGGAACTGCACCTGATCCCCTCTTGATAATTTCTGCTCATCACAAGTGGCAATCGCCTGTCCGTTCAATTCCCTTGTAATATCCGCAAAACTTGTTCCTTCCGCTGCCATCCGAAAAATCATTTTCACGACTTTTGCAGCCTCTGGATCTACTTCCAGCCTTCCATCTTTTCCTTTTTTATAGCCATATCTTGCATTTACCGGAAGGCGTGTACCATTTCTCGTTCTTGTCTGCAATGCTGATGAAATTTTCTTGGACAAATCCAGGCTATACATATTGTATACCAGATTCTGCAATGCTACATTCATTCCACCAGTCATTCCGCTACTTGCTGCACTGTCATAGCTGTCATTAATCGAAATAAATCGAATCTGTAGAAGTGGAAAAATATATTCAATATAAAATCCAACTTCCAAATAGTCTCTTCCAAATCTGGAAAAGTCTTTCACAACTACACAGCCGATTTCTCCGCTTTTCATGTCATCCTGCAGCTGTTGAAATCCCTGCCTTTTAAAATGAGTACCGCTGACACCGTCATCCACATATTCCAGAATATCCGACTCAGCTACACCCAGCTCATCAATTACAAATGATTTTAACAGAATTCTCTGAGAAGTTACACTGTCGCTCTCTTTTTTGGCTCTGCCATCTACATTGTCATCTTCTGCAGACAAACGGATGTAAACAGCTGTTTTTCTAAGATCTATCATCTTGACTGCGCCTCCTTCTCTTTCTTTAGTTTCTGTAAATCTGCAAACTGATCGTCATATACCAGCTTGATCTCATAATCATACTTACCATGGATAATAATTGAATCCACAAAGGCATCTGCCATTTCTTTTGTCAGCTTACGCTTTGACATATAAGTATGTATCACATTTCCCCAGCCTTCTTCAATGTGGTAATCCTGGGAATACCGAACCTGTGCCACCAATACTGTGTCCAGACGGCTCTTGATATTCTCAATTTCATTGGAATAGATCCGAGAAAACTGTATGTATTCTTCTTCTGTAATCAAACGTTCGGAATAGTCTTCATATAAATCCGATTTACGCTTACTGATACGGCTTAGTTCCCGTCGAAGTTTTCCCACCTCTTTATCCAAAAGCAGGTACTGTGTCTGATTTTTGGAAGCTGCATTCATTTTCTGAATCATTTTTTCTGTATCCAATACGGTTTTCATATGCGTTTGGATCAGGCGAAGAACATCGTCATCCACATATTCTTTTCTGACTCTGTGCCCTTTGCATTGCTTTCCTCCGGATTTATGGTTAGTATTGGCTCCGCAGATATAAAAGAATGTGCCATTTCTTTCTCTGGACAACGTCATGCGGTTGCCACAGCCTCCGCACCATATCTTTCCTGTATAGAAATTATGGTTTCTAATAGCCCCATTGTTCTGCTGATGTTTCTTCTTATAAACTTCCGTATATTCCTGGATTTTAGATTGTACCTGTTGAAACAACTCTCTATCTATAATCCCTTCATGCGTGTTCTCCACATGCACCCATTCACTCTCTGGTCGATTTCTCTGTTTATTTCCCTGGAAAACACTTTGCTGATATTTTCCAAATACAGAATCACCTGTGCAATGAACATCCTGAAGAACTCGTTTCACTTCATAATTGTTCCAGGGTTTTGACTCCGGAAGCGGCTTCTCACCGGTTTTATAGAATTTTCTCTGTAAAGTCGGCGATAAAACTCCATCTTTATTGAGCTGTCTTGCAATATCACTATAGTTCCTGCCATCCATATACATAGAAAATATACTTTTCAAATGTTCTGCAGCTTCTTCATCAACGATCAGCTGATGATGGTCTTCTTCTGACTTTCTGTAACCATACGGTTCCCAGGCACTTGTAAATTTTCCTTTTTTCCAAAGAGCTTTTTTTGCGCTGCTGCTCTTTTTGGCAAGGTCTTTCGAATAGAACTCATTGATAATATTCTTCAGTGGAACTGTAAGATCCACACCCTCTCTGAAGGAATCGAAATCATCTGTCACAGCCAGGAATCTTACATGAAAAAACGGAAATACTCGTTCAATATAGTTGCTGGTTTCGACATAATTTCTTCCAAGTCTGGACAAATCTTTTACAATAACACAATTGATTTTTCCATGCTTGATATCTTCCATCATCTGTACGAATCCAGGACGGTCAAAATTTGTACCTGAATAGTCTGAGTCCTTATAAACTTCCGCAACCGAAATATCTTCCGTATCTGCTACAAAGTTTTTCATCAATTCCACCTGGGTTTCTATCGTCCCTCTTTCTAATGTTTCTTCTGTTTCCATTGAAATTCTGGCATACAATCCTGCCCGGAATGGTCTTCTCACCTCTGTCTGGACGGTTGCACTGCCGACTACTTCCGGAATGTTTTTCCTACTCTTTCGTGCCATTTTATACAACCTCCTTTACCTTGACCTGCAGATTATTATCATCATCTACTACCGTATCAACTCCCATAGCCGGTAATTGATTCAGCAATGTCTGATAACAATCATCAAAATCAAAAGTGATCTCTATATTCTTTTTATCATATACTCTGATTTTCCTGATCAGTTCTACCACCACTGTGCGGGACAGTTCTTCAATATCCTGATATTTCACAAAATAATCCAGCCAGGTATTGGCATTGTCTGCTTTTTCCAGCTCACTATCCATTTCTTTCTGGATTGCACGGATATTCTTTTCCGCATTTCTAAGCCTCTTTCCATAGGCTGCATGAAGCTCTACATAGTCTTCTTTTGATACAATGCCCTCTTTCATATCCGAATAGAGCATCATCCGTAACTCCTTACAACGTTCTGTCTCCTGTTTTTTCTTCTCCAGCCTGTCCTGCAGCTTCTTCATATTGATCTCCTGAAATGGCACAGTACCAACAAATTCCAGGACTCTTTTCAGGTGCAGGATATTCTGGATATGCTGTTTCAGCATCACCAGTACGGCATCTTCCAGATCCTTTTCCGGTATTCTATGACTGGAACAGCGTTTTGTTTCTTTATTTGCGGAACATAGATAATAAGCATATTTTTTCCCTGCCACAGTAGAAACCTTTCTTGTCATAGGTGCACCACAATCCGCACATACAGCAATTCCGGATAACAGATATACTTGCTTTTGGTCAGGCGAAGTACGTGTATCCATGCCCAGAAGTCTCTGAACAATTTCAAAATCACGGTCACTCACCAATGGCTCATGATTTTTCTCAATCCGGATCCAGTCATCTTCCGGTTTCACATAAGTCTGCTTCACTTTATGGTTCGGTGTCGTCCTTTTTCCCTGCACAAGGTTTCCGATATAAACCTCGTTTTCCAGTATCCTGCGGACGGTAACGGAACTCCAAAGTGCCTGTTCTTTCTGCCGGAAGCCTGTTTCATAACGACTGCCGTTGCTGATTTTATACTCAAATGGGGAAAGAATACCCAGTTCATTTAAACGATTAGCGATCGCATCCTGACTCATTCCCTGCAGCTTCATCTTAAAAATATCCTGTACTACACTGCCTGCAGATGGATCAATCTCTAATTTATGCTTATCTGTCTTTGTCTTCCTGTATCCAAAAGCTACAAACGGAGTCACACACTCACCTTTTTTCCTCTTAATCTCAAGATTACTCCTGATCTTAATAGAAATGTCACGGCAATAAGCATCATTGATTAAATTCTTAAATGGGATAATAATTTCGTCTGCCTGATTCTTTCCCTTGAGACTGTCATAATTGTCATTGATGGCAATAAAACGCACACCAAGAGCCGGGAATAATCTCTCGATATACTTCCCGGAATCAATATATTCCCTTCCAAATCGTGATAAATCTTTTACCACTACGCAGTCTACAATCCCACGCCGGATATCTTCCAGCATTGCCTGGAATGCAGGACGATCAAAATTAGAGCCTGAGTAGCCATCATCAACTCGGACTGAAACAACTTCTATATCTTTTTTGTCTTTCAGGAAATCCAGAATCAAAGCTTTCTGGTTAGAAATGCTGTTACTTTCCAGTTTTGCTGAACTGGAAATATCGCCATCTTCTTTAGATAATCTGACATAGATGGCGGCATGATAGATTTTATTGATATTCTGATACATATCTTACCTCCTTTTATTACGTCAGAAAATCCATGTAATAAAAGGGGGCTGCATAATTTGTCCTTACCGACATTCTAACACAGTCCCCTCAATCTTGCCAGTACTTTTTCAGACACTCAGAAGCATATTCTCAAATGCCTGCTCCATAGATATACCGTTATTGGCAAATCTGACTTTTACTTTCATATTACCGATCCGGACCAGATAAGGATTTCCTACTTTATTCAGGAAAATATCTCTCCGTTCCTGAAGCGATTTATTTCTGTCTGCTTTTATCATCCGTAGATCAGTCATTTCATTTATATCTACGTCACTGAAATCCTGCTCCAGATAATTTCTATATTCCTCTGCCGTCATGCCCTTCTCCTTCCATTCCCATCTGAATCTGTACTGCTTTCAGTACCCGATCCAGGCTCCACTTGTTCACTCTTCCGCATTTCTCAATAATACATTTCGTAGAAATGCTCATAACCTGTTCAGCCAGTGCCAAACTTCCTTTTCGGATTCCCGTCATATCATATTTGCTGATAAACACATGTGTTGGCAAATACCGTTTCTTATAAATTCTTGATGTCAGCGGAACTACCGTTATGACTGAACTGTATGTATTGGCTTTATTATTACTCACTACGATCACCGGTCTTATTCCACCCTGAACAGATGTTGTAGGAAACATACCGAGATCTGCCCATAAAATATCTCCTCTGCGGATTGTCATTTGTCCTCTCTCCAATCTATTATTTTTATTTGTAAAGCATCCATAGCGCTATATTGGCTCCACAGGAATACGGCAGAGTTTCTTTCCCATAAGGAAAGCTCTGCCGCATAACCTCTATAGCCAATTTGATTATTAAACAGTGCTCGCTCGATTCTATTTATCCTCGATACCCCGAATCGTTACTCCCGCATATGCAGGAAGGGAATAATAACCTGCCCGGATGCATACTCCGGACCACACCCCGGAAACTCTCGTTTCCAGGCTCCAGCAGTTCATAGGTTTACCAGTTACAGACTTCTCAGGATCTGCAAGTGTATCGCATCTCATACATATCATCGCATCACCAGCCTGCCAGCTGGCTTCGGTCAGTGCTTTTTCGCAGCATTACGGACTGAACTAAAAATCTTTGTTTTGTCTTATAATCCTATAGCGGCATCTTCCTCGTGCTCTTTGCATGAAATGTCACGTCAGTTATTATTGGATATTCAGTTATCATGGTTCATTTTAGGAAGTCCTTTAACTTCCTCTAATTACTAAAGTCAAATGACTTTGGCAGATGCAAAAGATTTTGAAAAATTTTTTAAAAAAATTTATTCATATACATTTCACGCATCTTATTAAGAGTGGATTTCAGCTTGTATGACAGCATCTGTCTGGAAATCCCCATAATCTCCGCCATCTGTGTCTTGTTTTCAAAAAAAATGCCATAAATAATCATGCGTTCCTCTGAGTTCAGCTGATTGATCACTTTGTGAATATCCTGCTGTTCCATTTTTGTCAGTACACAGTGCTCCACATCACAGTTCAGATCTGAAAAATCCTCAATCATGAAGCCTTCTCCATCAATGGACTGACCGCTGTAAGGTACCTTCCGCAGCATCTTATCCACGACCTCACCCAGTCGTTCTTAATCTCAACTTTTTTTGCCTTGCTGCTTCTGTAAAAATTGTTCATCGCATACGCAACTTCTTTTGTAACCTCGATCATTTCTCCATCAATATTTGCGTAATACTTTCCTTCATAAAAATATGGGTGTTCAATATACATGTCCGTTCCTCCTGAATTTGAAATCTTGTTGCTCGTTTCAAATCCAGAAGGCGGACCTCTGTTTAGAATCATGCCTGCTCCGCCTTTATCCTGCCGGGATACGCCCGCAGTTATTGGCTGAAAAATTCAGGCACGAAAAAAAGCCCCAGTAGTTTTTTCTTAACTACTGAGGCTTTCGTCTCTTTCTTGTATTCAGTTATCTATGCCTTCTTTCATCAGAATAATCATTGTATCAGGATAAAGTTCACAAAGTATCCGCAATACGTTCCCATAAGTTCATGTCATTATTGAAATCGTACATATTTCAGTATAAAAAGTTCACTATTCAAATTCTGATTATTATTTCTCCACATACTCTTCTGCCATATGTACTGCCATAGCACCATCTGCCACTGCTGTTACTATCTGACGAAGTAACTTTGTTCTGACATCTCCTACAGCATAAACACCCGGAATACTCGTTTCAGTGTTTTCACCTGCCACAATATATCCTTTATTATCCAGTTCTATCTGATTATCTAAAAAATCTGTTGTCGGTTTTCTTCCTATACTCACAAACAGGCCGTCACATTCTATAATGTTTTCTTCTCCTGTAACTGTATCTTTCAACTGCACACCAGTTAATCGTTCTCCATAAATCAGTTCATTTACTGTATTGTTCCATCGAAACTCTATATTTTCAGTTTTCATCAGCTGGTCATGGTAGATTTTCGTTGCACGTAATGTATCTCTTCGATGAACAATGATGACTTTCTTAGCAATTCGACTTAAAAGAACAGCATCTGATACAGCAGAATTTCCACCACCAACAACCACCACGATCTTATCTTTATAAAACATACCATCACAGGAGGCACAATAAGCAACCCCATGACCTATCAATTCTTTTTCTTTAGCGAGACCAAGTTCTCTTGGATTTGCTCCAGTAGCAATCACTACTGTTTTCCCAATATAAATTCCCGAACTAGTTTCTACTCTCTTAAGCTTTCCTGTTAAATCCATATTAAAAACTTCAGCATATTCACTTTTAGCGCCAAATTTTTCCGCCTGTTTTTGCATTTTCTCTGCCAATGAAAATCCGTCAATTCCATTTTCAAAACCAGGATAGTTATCAATCTGCCAGGCCAATGACATCTGACCACCTGCAGATAATTTTTCTAAAACAATTGTATCAAATCCTGCTCTGGCTGCGTATAATGCTGAAGTATACCCTCCAGGTCCTCCCCCCACGATAATCATATCGTAAACATGATTTTCATTCATACAGCAGTCCTCCTTTTATTTTTCCAATGCTTCATTAATAAAATTCTCTATCATTATTTTTGATTCAGGTGCAACAATAGAATCTATTGCCTTTCCATCTCGATATAAAACCAGCGTAGGAATTATCTCAATCTTTTCAGCTTCTGCAATCTGTGGTTCTTCATCAATATTTACTTTCCCAGCAATAAGAATATCGCTGTATTCTTCACTTATTTTTTCATAAGCCGCTCCAATTCTACGGCAATAACCACACCAAGGTGCCCAGAAATCAACCAAAACCGGTTTTTCTTTATGAATTAATTGTCCAAACTTTTCTTTATTTATATTTATTGATGTCATATTTTTCAACTCCTTCTCCTGTTTGAACTTAATATACCTCATAAAAAGTCTTACTTCAGTGATGATATCACAGAAAAGATAATTTACTTTATTACACTTCTTTTTATTTCTATTTATGGCATATGCCAGTTACATAATTGACACATCTAAAAAAAGCAAGTATACTATGTTCGTAAAGGAGATAACGGTTATGAACTTCGAAAATTGTTTTCCACTATGGAATGACTTAAATACAACACAGAAAAAAATAATTTCAGACAATTTAATCACACAGTATGTAAAAAAAGGGACAATCATTCACAATGGAAACCTGGATTGCACTGGATTATTACTGGTTAAATCCGGGCAGCTTCGAACCTACATACTTTCAGATGAAGGACGAGAGATTACACTTTACCGTCTGTTCGATATGGATATGTGTCTTTTATCCGCCTCATGTATCATACGCTCCATTCAATTTGAAGTAACCATTGAAGCAGAAAAAGATACTGATCTTTGGATCA
>ERZ857801.3461-NODE-3461-length-10987-cov-3.412093_pt1 | contig 10987 bp, 11 predicted proteins | sample MGYA00519762_ERZ857801 | MGnify/ENA primary metagenome ERZ857801 (study PRJEB31778, sample SAMEA3449368) | human gut metagenome | biome: human gut; feature: human-associated habitat; material: faeces | place: United Kingdom | collected 2010/2012 ...
GATATCTGACCTGGGAAACGTTGTTCTCTTTTTTCGATTAATCCTAATTCCATACATTTCTCCCTTATGGCCGGGGATAATCTCCCACTGAGGCAAGGGGATTTTTCAGCGTCGGCGACACAATCAGGATTGTGAATAATAAGATACCAATCAGACTTTCTATCATGACCACCATATTTACATTACCTCCACTCCAGATGGATCATTTTGAGCATTCCAAATCGATCTGAAATATCCATACTGATTTTTGTAATGATTTTTAATCCATCTCGTTTGATAAACTTGTAATACGGTTCATCCGCCAGTACTTTGACACCGCCACCCAAGGTGGTAACCAGATCTTCAGCCGAATTCACATAAAAAAACATTCGAGCATTTTCATGCCCCATCTGCTTCATATATTTCTTCTGCAACATTTTCATGCCGCTTTTATTTACCGTATCAAACACAAGCTCTATATTCCCGAAACCTTTCAGCATCTGCAGAAGGCCAAGAACTTTTTCCTCTTGAAAGTAATGGAACAGACCTCCTGCAGTAACCAGAAGAGGCGTATCAGGCATGTTCCTGCGGATCTGCCTGAGCCATCCGTCTGAAAAAGCATCCCCTGAAAGATAAGTTTCCTTCTCAGGTTCCGGGAGCAAACTGCGCCGGTATTCGATTACATTCGGAAGGTCTACAGCATACCATTGGGTTTGCCCATTGTCATTGCGATCATATGTTGTCTCCAGTCCGCAGCCCAACTGTATGACAACACCATCCGGCTTACGTTTCAGGAAGTTCTGGATATGCCGATCCATATTAGCGGAACGGGATGCAGAAGCCAGTAGCGTGTATTGACTTTGATTTCCTGTTTCCAACAGTGCGGATGGCAGTTTTTCTTTTAATGAAAGTGCTTTTTTATCATATAAAATACCCGGAAACTTTTCGCTGGCGTAAATCCTTCCCACCATAGGAATAAACATTGTATCTTCTACTATACCAAATTCGGACATGGCTATCTATCCTCCTATATGCAAATGAGTTAGTAATATCTAACCATTATTATATCAAGAGGAACCGGGGATTGCAATTCGTTTTCAATTGCTACTCGTTTTCTTCCCATCCTTTCTGCCAGCTCACCGCATCATCAAAAGAGAAGGAGCCATTCAGCAATGTCATTAAGTTAAGGACTGAATGACATTGGACTTACATCTTCTTTACTTACGATGAATCAAATAATCAATACCTAATGAAATAAAAGCAGTGATTGGAAAAATAATCCATCCTGGATGCCACCAGTTCCATGTCAATCCCATCACACAATATAGCATTGCTGCTAGAGGCATTGTGATTCCAAAAATACTACTTTGCTGCTTTTGAATTTGTTTATCTTTAACATACTCTTTATTATGAACAAGGAATTTATACACACCATCTAAAATTCCATAATAAATAAAGAAGAATACAGCAATCGCAACACATAACATAAATTGAGCAGGTATCCATTGTGAGTTGGCAAAATGTGATTCTGTTAATAACGCCACACATGCAAGTGAAACAATAATCAATAAAACACTACCAGCAATAGCTAAAGTCAAATGAGAGTGAAATTGATGATATTGTTCCTGTAACTCTTGTAAATCACTAAAACTCATTTTTATTTCCTGATCTTCAATATTCTGATATGGATTTTTAGAAAGAGCAGCTACCATGATGACAAAAATACTTATACCAATAATGATTAAGAAGCCAAAACCACTCCATGTTTCATAAGGTGTATTTGAACATAAAATAGGAATGAGAAGTCCCAAAATCATGAATGATACAGATAATGCCATTTTTAATGCAAAACTTTTTTTGATTTGTATATAGTCGTCTATTTTTTGTTTTGACATTAAATAATAAGAAGTATCTGTTTTTTGAAAAGAATCATCATAATCTTCTTTTAATAAATAATCTAAACTCACTTGAAACAATTCGCTTATTAAAATCATCTTTTCCATCTCTGGATATCCATTTTGTGATTCCCATTTGCTTACTGCCTGTCTTGATACATTTAATTGATAGGCTAAATCTTCCTGAGATAAACCTTTTTCTTTTCTTAATTGTTGTAACTTTTCTCCAAAACTCATATATCTCACCTCTTGTCTTAAGCATAGTCAAAATCAGCTCTATAAACCACCAACCTAGAGTTGTTTTTTGTCAACTAGAAGTTGCAAATAAGGGTTGCTACTTTATTTTAACATATTTTGACTCACAAAAATGTAAAGATTGCTTCAAAATCTTATAGATTAAAAAAATAAGTCCTCAAATCATCTAAGAGATATATTCTTTTCATTATCATCTAACTGTCCTATTATAGTTAATAAATCTACCATAGATTCTTTTATTTGATACTTACCTACACCTAATGCATAGATACTACATATTTTTAATATAATAAATTATGCATTTTGCATTTTTTTAATATAAAATAAAAATTATTTTGCATTTTTTTATAACATTTTTATCTATTTTATGTATTTTTCTCTATTCAAATGATATACTATGTATGGATGGTGATAGTTATGAAAAGAATAATCTATAATGATTTAATAGAATGGAAAAACAAAAAAGTGAGAAAACCGCTCATTATTAAAGGAGCTCGTCAAGTCGGTAAGACTTATATCATCAGAGAATTTGCCAAAAACAACTACAAAAATCTGGTTGAAATCAATTTTGAAAGAGATCATGAATTTCAAGAACTTTTCAAACAGACAAAAACTGCTCATGATTTACTGCAATACTTTGAATTAACATATATGGATATTCAATTTGATAATGATACTTTGCTGTTCTTAGATGAAATTCAAGCATGTGGAGATGCTTTCACAGCTTTGAAATTCCTGTCTGAAGATTTTCCTTGTGATATTATTTGCTCTGGAAGTATGCTTGGTGTTGCAGTAGCATCAAGTTCGTCTTTCCCAGTTGGTTACGTTGAAACATGGGATATGTATTCCCTGACTTTTTTAGAATTCGTAGATGCTATGGGAGTTAATCCATCTATTATAGATACAATTTATCAATCTATTGAAAACAACAAGCCTATTCCTATTAGCATTCATGAAAAATTTAATCAGTTCTTTAAGGACTATATCATTATCGGTGGTATGCCTGAAGTTGTTCAAACCTATTTTCAAACAAAATCATACAGAGAAGCACTACTTATTCAAAGACAAATCGTCGATGATTATAGAAACGATATGCTTAAATATGCTCATGGTTCTGAAAGAATAAAAGCAAGAGAATGTTATGATTCTATTCCACTTCAGTTAGCTAAAGAAAATAAAAAGTTTCAATATAAGCTCATTAAAAAAGGTGGAAATGCTCGCTATTATGAATCCAGTCTTGATTGGTTGAAAGACAGTGGACTTATTATCAAAACATATAGATTGAAAACTCCAGAGATTCCATTAGAAATCAATAAGGAACTGAATATATTTAAAGTCTATATGGCTGATACCGGTCTTCTTGTGTCCCAATTTGATGAGGCTGTCATCAAAGCATTCATCAGTGGAAATTTAGGGCATTTCAAGGGTGCTTTATATGAAAATGTTATTGCACAGATTCTTCACTCCAAAAAGAAAGATTCCTATTACTTTGAACCATCTCAATCTCAGGAAATTGATTTTGTCATTTATTATCAGGGCAATGTTACCCCTATTGAAGTGAAATCATCTCGTAACACTGTATCAACATCATTTCATAATTTTATTAAGACGTATAAACCTTCATTCGCTTTTAAATTTTCTCAAAAAAATATTGGCGAAAATTCTCAAAATGTGTGCTATTACCCTCTCTACACATTAGAATTTGTTCTCAACAAAGAAAAACCTGTATTACTCAAATAAAAGATATACAATTAACTTTCAATATATAAAAAATCAAATCTAACCAACAGATTTTCTATGGTTAGATTTTTTATATGAGATTTCCTCATAAACAGGTCACTCACTTTCTTCATGTCTTGAATTTTCTCTATTCATGCTTTTATAAAGGCTCAAGGAAAATCATTTTATAGATGACTGGCCTCATTTTTTATCAACGAGAAATCACAAATAAGGATTACTATCTTTTTTTAACACATTTTTACTTACAAAATGTAAAGATTGTGCTAAAGTATTATAGGGGTGTTCATAATGATAAAGGATTTTCAACAATTATTAAAAGATAAAAATATTCAATTTTATATTGTTCCTACTGATGATGATCATCAGTCTGAAACTGTAGGTGACTATTATCAGGCACGTGCTTATTTAAGTGGCTTTACTGGTAGTGCTGGAACATTACTTGTGATGCAAGATGAAGCTTATCTTTGGACTGATGGGCGTTATTTCATTCAGGCAGCTAAGGAATTATACGAAGGTATTACATTAATGAAAATGGGACAAAAAGGTGTCCCTACTTTATTGGAGTTTTTAAAAGACCATGTTCAAAAGCAAGACACAATTGCTTTTGATGGACAAACAATGACTTGTCAATTTGTATTGGATATGGAAGAAGAAATTCAAGTTCCTTATCATATTGAATGTATTGATTTAATGGAAGATTATTGGAAAAATCGTCCTCAAAGATCATGTGAAAAAGCATTTTTATATGATATACAATATCATGGTTTATCAACACATCAAAAAATAGAAAAAATTGTCAATGTGATGAAAGAACATCACTGTGATGCTCATATCATGACAACACTTGATGATATAGCATGGACATTCAATATTCGTGGCAATGATATTCCTTGTTCACCAACTGTATTAGCCTTTGCTTTGATTACTCTTGATCAGACTTATTTATATCTTCAAAAAGGAAGTTATGATTTAGAAATGGTCAAAGCATTCCAAAAAGAAAATGTCATCATTAAAGAATATCTTGATATTTATCAAGATGCACGTCAATTAAAAGGACGTGTCTTATTAAGTCAGGCTCATATCAATTATGCTTTATATCAATGTCTTGATTGTGAAATTGTTAATCAGATGAATCCATCACAAATGATGAAAGCTATTAAAAATGATGTTGAAATAGAAAATTCTAAAAATGCGCATATTAAAGATGGTGTTGCGATGACAAAATTCATGTATTGGTTAAAAAAGAATTATGGCAAGATACCAATGGATGAAATGAGTATTTCTCATCAAGTTTTACAGTTTAGACAACAACAAGATTTATTTATTGAACCAAGCTTTACAACTATTTGTGCATGGAAAGACAACGCCGCTTTAATGCATTATCATCCAACAGAAAATCAATATACTACACTCGATCAAGATGGTATGTTGTTGATTGATAGTGGTGGTCAATATATGGATGGAACGACAGACATTACAAGAACATTTGTTTTAGGACATATTACTGACATGCAAAAGAAACACTTTACAATGGTTTTACAAGGAATGTTAACTTTACAAAATGCTCATTTCTTACATGGGTGTACAGGACAAAGTTTAGACATTTTAGCAAGAAGCCCTATGTGGAGTGAAGATATTGATTACCAATGTGGTACAGGACATGGTGTCGGTCATTTATTAAATGTTCACGAAGGACCTCAAGGCTTCCGTTATAAATTACGTAGTTTATCAGAAAACATCACTTTAGAACCGGGTATGAATATTACAGATGAGCCAGGTATCTATTTAGAAGGACAATATGGTATCCGTATTGAAAATGAACTTCTTTGTGTCAAAGGAACAGAAAATGAATACGGACAGTTCTTACATTTTGAACCATTAACATTTGTTCCTATTGATTTAGATGCTGTAGATGAAAGTCTGTTATCACAAAAAGAAAAGAACTGGTTAAATCAATATCATCAAGAAGTTTATGAAAAAATATCTCCTTATCTTACAGATGAAGAAAAAGATTGGTTAAAAGAATATACAAGAGTCATTTAAAAAAGTTCATGAGATTTCATGAACTTTTTTCTAATTTTAATAACATAATATCATAATCAATCAGTTTGCTGTCAATTTTAAAGAATCCCTCAAAAGTCCCTATCTTTTGAAAACCATAATGCTGGTATAAAGAAATAGCACGTCTATTATCATGACACACTTCTAAAGAAACAAGATCGGCTTTTGCCTGATTTTTAGCAAAGTCAAGCAATCGATCCATCAAAGCATGTCCAATGCCTAAATGCCATGCTGATTGACGAATACATAGACCTATTTCCCCACGATGGGACATTCTTGGCGATGAAAAAGTTGTATAAGAACCCATCCCAACAATTTCATCTTTCATTTTGACAACATAGAAAACATCTTTTAAAGAATGAGCAACATTATCAAGAAAAGCCATTTCCTGTTCAAGAGAAAGTCCAATGCCTTCACTGCCATAACTTAAATAATTTGTTTCTTTTCCACATATTTTGGTTAATGCCAGTATATCTTTTGCATCTTCTTTTGTTGCCTCTACAATTTCAAAATCCATTTTGATCCTCACAAACAAAAGTGTTGCATAACAACACTTTTATAATTCTTCTCCATTTGTTTCAATCACATGTTTATACCAATAGAATGATTTCTTTTTCGCTCTTGAGAAATCTCCTTCATGGGCATTATTGTAGTTGACATAGATAAATCCATAACGTTTATCATATTCACCTGTAGAAGCTGAAACGATATCAATAGGTGCCCACATTGTATATCCTAATAAATCAACACCATCATAATCAACGGCTTCTTTCATAGCTGCAATATGTGCTGCCAAGTAATCAATACGATACTGATCATCGACAACATATTGATCATTATCATCAATATATTTATCATAAGCTCCAAAACCATTTTCAACAATCATCATAGGAAGTTCAAAACGATCATTAAACCAGTTGAGACACCATCTTAAACCAACGGGATCAATTTGCCATCCCCAATCACTAGCTTTTAAGTATGTATTTCTGACATAGTCTTCTTCAGAGAAATCAAATGAACGACCAAATCTTCCAGTATATTTTGTCGCATAGCTCATATAATAAGAGAATCCTATATAATCTACACATCCTTCAGCCAATGCTTTTTCATCTTCTGGTAAGATAAAGTTATCATATCCTTTTCTTTCAAATTTCTTTAATAAGTGTTTAGGATAATGTCCTCTTGCATGAACTTCTACATACCAATATTTTTGATGCATTGCTTGTTGTGCATTTAAAACATCTTCAGGATTGCATGTTGCTGGATAAACACCATTCATACCAATCATACATCCAACTTTTGCATCGGGATCAATTTCATGTGCCGCTTTCACTGCCAATGCACTGGCAACCAATTCGTGATGTGCTGATTTATACATCATATATTCAATATCGTCACCTTCTTTAACAAGAACTGCACCTTCTTGAGCAAGATGATGTGCCCCCATTGATATTAACTCAGCCTGATTATTGATTTCATTAAAAGTCATCCAATATTTAACTTTTCCTTTATATCTTTCAAAACAAACTTTGGCATATTTCACAAAGAAATCAATACATCTACGATCCATAAACCCATTATACTTTTCAGCTAAATGATATGGCATTTCAAAGTGTGATAAAGTCACAATTGGTTCAATTCCTAAACGATGCATTTCATCAAATAAATCATCATAGAATTTTAATCCTTCTTCATTAGGTTGTTCATCATCACCATTTGGAAAAATTCTTGTCCATGCGATAGAAGTTCTAAAAGCTTTAAATCCCATCTCTGCCATTAAAGCTAAATCTTCTTTATAATGATGATAGAAATCAATACCTACATGATTTGGATAATCTTCACCATCAATAACACCATTTGTAATTCTTCTTGCAACACCATTAGATCCTGCTGTCATCACATCAGCAATACTAACACCTTTTCCTCCTTCATTCCATGCTCCTTCAGCTTGATGGGCAGCAATCGCTCCACCCCATAAAAAATCTTTTCTAAATCCCATTTTTTAATTACCTCCATTTCTATTTTTTATTATACTACAAAACAGCTTTGAAAAAAGAATATTTCATATAATAAAAGATTATTTTTCTCTCTTTGCAACCACCACATGAACAGAATCACCAGGTTGCTTGTTTAATTGTTTTCTAATAGATTTCAACATCCCAATAATATAACAGATTTGACCATATTCATCTTTCACTCCCATATTGACAATACTTCCATCATAGGGAACACCATCAAATGTGACATGAACTTTCATTCTTCCTTTTCCATATAATTGTCTTATATCATAGGGACAAATCACATAAGCACCATCTCGATCCTCTACTTTATGAATCATGGCATCAAATTCAAATAAGTGACTCATTCAACAATCTCCTCTTGTTTTTTGGCTAAATTTCTTTTCACTTCTAAACGATAATTCGTCCATCTTCTCAATAACTCATAAATAACTGAGAAAGTTGGTAATCCAAAAACCATTCCTGGTATACCAAACAATCCCCCACCAACACTGACTGCAAATAACACCCATAAAGCTGATAAACCAACTGAATTTCCTACAACATGTGGATAGATTAAATTGGATTCAAACTGTTGTAATAGGGTACTGAAAACAAGGAAAATCAATGCTTTCACAGGTGATACAAATAATATTAACACTGAAGATATCACTGCCCCAATAATAGGCCCAAAATATGGAATAATATTTGTAAAACCAATGACAATAGCCGCAATAGACGCATAAGGAATATCTAAAATCATACAACCAATATAACACAATACGCCAATAATAATTGATTCTGTTAATTGTCCAGCCAAGAAATTTTCAAAAGTTGTTCCTGTTAATTTGACAACTTCGCTGATATACTGATAATGTTCATCATTAAATAAAGCATGTGCAAATTTCTTCACCTGTCTGATTAGTTTATCTTTAGAGAAAATCATATAGATAGCCATGACAAATCCCATAAAAATATTAATGACACTTGTTGTGATATGGGAAACACCTGAAGCAATATTAGGTGCCCAAGCCGTTAAAGTAGAAATGAATGTTTGAGCAAAACGTGTTTGAAATTCATTAATTTTATCAAGAAGATCTGGTGATAAACGAATTTCTTCAAACACATAATTCAACCATTTTTCAGCCTGCGCAAAAATACTAGGTAAATTATCTATTAATGTTCTTACATTTTCTATAACTTGTGGCACAACAACCATAACAACAAGTAATAATACTAATAAAATAAGTAACACTGATAAAATCGCTGAAACAACTCTACGTTTTTTCTTATTTTGTATAGCTAGTTTCTTTTCAAAGAACTTCATTGGAATATTAAAGATAAAAGCCAGAATAAAACCTATAATAAATGGTTGAATAATATTTAATAATTCCCCCAAATATTGAAAAATACTTTCAAAATAAATCACCCCTAAAACAAGTAAAGCGGTATAACTCAAAATAATGAATATATTTTTTAATGTCAAATCACGTACTTTTATGGATGTTTTCAAATCAATCACCTCATTTTTATTTTATATTGTCATTATGAACTCTTTATTTATCTTCCATAATATATTTTTGCATCAAAGATGGATTCTTTTCTAAGAATTTAAACACAAAGACACCTATCAATAATACAATCAGTTCCCCTATAAACACATACATAGCATTTATAAAAAATGGTAAATCCAATAAAAAATATAACTCTGCACCAACAATAATCCCATTAAACAAAGCACCTAAAAAAGCTCCTAGAAATAAGTTAGAGATCATTGTCAATGATAGACAAGTTATAAGTGATGCTAGCGTACCAAATATAACATCATAAATGCCCAATGGAGAAAACGCATTAGCCAACATGCATCCTACAAGTAATCCCGGAATATAGCGACGATTATAAAAAGCTAAGAAAATCAATATTTCAGATAATCTTAACTGAATTGCACCATAAGAAAAAGCAGAACATACCAAAGTGAAAACAGCATATATACAGGCTATCATTGCATTTATCGCAACTATTTGTATTTTTCTTTTCATATCTCAACCTCACTTCTTTCACACCCATTATACCATATTTTTATATTTCTTTAAAAAAAGCTTTTCATTTATTCTTCCATTAATTAAACTATATTTAAAGATAGGAGGAATCATTATGACAACGCTTTATGTTTCTGATTTAGATGGTACACTATTAAATTCCAATCAGACATTATCACCCTTTACCATCCAGACAATCAATCAGCTTGTTAGTGATGGCATGTTATTTTCTTATGCAACAGCCAGATCTTATCAGACAGCTAAGAAAGTCACACAAGGATTACAGGCGCCTTTTCCTTTAATTGTTTATAATGGTGCATGTGTGAGAGATAATGTATCAGGTGAGATCTTATTATCACATTGTTTCCAAGAAGATATTCATCTGCTTTTAGATCATTTTTTAAACAATCATCTTTATCCTATTGTCTATGCGTTTATTGACGGTGAAGAAAAATTTTCTTTTATTCCAGAAAAATGCACACCCGGAATGCTTGAATTTATTGAGTCTAGGAAAGGTGATCCACGTATCAGAATCATCCATCATCTGAAAGCTTTTGTCAAGGGGGTGCGTGGATATTTTTCATATTACTTACGCAGATTCTCTCTCTGCTTCTGCCTGAATAATGCGTTTCAATCTGTCCTCAGCAGTCAAACCGCTACTATGGTCAAAAAACACTTTGACTTTATAATTTGTTTTGCCTTGCTTAATCACAAAAACTCCATCCGGTTTATTTTTCTCCGAATGGTTATTTGGGGTGGGTAGTGTACTGTTCACGATATTTGTCATACGATATTCCTCCTAATTAAATGAAAAAAGCCCGACAAGGAAAGGTCTGACAACGAAGTTCCGACAACGGACATCAGAAAACCTTTTTTCTTTATCGGGCGATACTATTTTTTTACTATTTCCTTTTTCTTTATAATATTGGTTGTCATGGTTGTCAGAGAGGGAAAAGTGCCGCAATATCAAGGCTTAATAGTGACAAGTAACTATTTTGTCGCAGAGAACGGTGTGACCCGA
>ERZ857801.3464-NODE-3464-length-10984-cov-2.760088_pt1 | contig 10984 bp, 9 predicted proteins | sample MGYA00519762_ERZ857801 | MGnify/ENA primary metagenome ERZ857801 (study PRJEB31778, sample SAMEA3449368) | human gut metagenome | biome: human gut; feature: human-associated habitat; material: faeces | place: United Kingdom | collected 2010/2012 ...
GGGCGAAGCCGGGGTGTAAGCCGCAGGGACAGCTCGCCGGCTCGGGCCGTCCGCGCCGGAGCAGACAATTCGTTTGACAAGAATTTGACAAGAAGCTGAGAGGCCCCGGAATCCCAAGTGATTCCGGGGCCTCAGACTGTCGATAGACCCTCTATCTGAAGGATTCGGAGGGAAAGATAGTGTGAAAGAAAACCGTCAGGGTTGTCTTTCGCGTCCAATCAAACGACTTATGAGCACTTTTTTGAAGTGCTCATAAGTCCAGCAGCTTGTCGAAAAGACTTTTTCGACAAGCTGAGGCCCCGGAATCCCAAGTGATTCCGGGGCCTCTTTTCTGTATGGCGTTCAATTGAGCACAATGGCGTGAACTGCCTCAATGAGCGCCACCGCCGCGCTCCGCTCCACCAGACACAGCGGTTTGCCGTCCAACGTGGCCAGGCAGTTCTCCCCGTCAAAGCGGTAGAGGGCGATCTGGACGGTGGGGGAGCCCTCCCCCTCCAGATGGAGGGTCAGGGCGATCTCCTCCTTGTCCGTGGGGGCCTCATCGGTGAAGGACACGGCGGTCAGGGCCTGGAGGGCGCTCTGAAAATCGTTGCTCTCCAGCGTCTCGCCCTGATAGGCGAAGGCCGGCCCGTCCGCACTGTCCGCCGCGGTGAGGGTGTAGGTCTCGCCCTCCAGGGTCACGTCCACCTGGCTGATATCCTCCAGCGCGGCGGGCAGTACCTCCTGGTGCCGGAGATCGTCATAGGAGGCGGCCATCAGCGCCTCGTACTCCGCGCCGGTGATCTGATAGAGCAGCTTGGACTGGCCCACCCGGGCGTAGGCGGTGATCTCCTCCTCGCTCTCCCCGGCGGCGGGGGCCTCCGCCGCCCGCTCGTCCGGATCGCGGCTGACGTTCAGCGTGAAGGTGCCGGAGGCCCCGTCCTCTCCGTCGTAGGCGACCTCGATGATCAGCTCGGGGCTGTCCAAACCGCAGGCCTGGAGATCGTCGTCGTTGGCGCTGTAGGTTACGCAGTCCGTCAGCGACAGGGACTGGATGGCCTGGAGATAGTCCTCCACCCGGTCGGGATCCAGCGGGACTTGCTCCCCGTCCCGCTCGGTGAAGTACACATCGTCCTCCCGGTAGGTGTTGCCGCCGTCCTCCTGATAGGAGACGGCGTAGTTCTCCGCGCCGGAGAGGCGCAGCTCCGACACCTGGCCGAAGGCGGGGATGTCGTCCTGGTCGATCAGCTCATCCAGAGTCACGTCAAACTCGTCCAGGGGGTCGTGGGCAGCCAGGTACACGTTTCCGTCCCCAATGGAGACATACCGCTGGGCGTCCATCTTGCTGTAGTCCCCCAGCTGGATCGTCCAGCTCTCCCCGCCGGCGGTGATGCGGATGGTGCACACCGGGTTATCCAGGCCGTACTGCCCCAGATCGTCCACATCTTCGATGATGAAGGCGGCGCCGAAGGCCGCGAAGGGCTCCAGAAGTAGATCCATCTGCTCGGCGTCCACCGGGAAGGCCGCGTCGTCGTCGTAGCTCCAGGCTCCGTCCCGGTGGAAGGACAGGGTCTGCCCGTCGTAGTCCCAGGAGAGGCTCTCCACCTCGTCGGCGGAGATGGAGAGGATGGTCTCCCCGCTGGTCTGGATCTGCTCCTTTTGGGCCTTGTACCGGCTGAGGGCAAAGGTGGCGATACAGGCCGCCAGAAGCACCGCCAGCACCACATAGAGCCGCTTATACCGCTTCATTCTGCATCCTCCTTCTCTTAACGACCACGGCGATGCCGACGCCCAGGTAGGCCAGGGGTACGATGCCGATCATGAGCACCTTCAGCAGGGAGGAGGTGGACGCGCTGATGGTCAGGTAGTTGTAGTTCAGAGACTTGCTGCGGATGGCCATGGCCTCGCTCTCCCCCACCAGGGAGGACAGGGCGTTCATCCCCAGGTTCACGTTGGCCCCCGACGAAAGGGCGTTATACTTGTCGTCCAGGAAGGCGGAGGAGGAGAACCACACCATCTGGCCGCTGCCCGCCTCCACGGAGACCGCCAGGGTGAAGGGGCCGTCCAGATCTCCCTCCTCCTTGTCGTAGGTGTCCAGCTCGTAGCCGGCCAGCTTGCTGTAGGAGGCGTCCGAGGTGGTGAGCAGGGGGGTGACTGTGGCGCCGTTGGTGTCCTCCCCCACGGTGAGGCCCAGAGAGAGGGGCAGGATGGGGAAGTAGCGCTCGTCGATCAGGGAGTCGGTGATGGCGCTGGAGGCCAGGTCAGGCAGGAGGGCGAAGGGCGCCTGGAAGGCGTAGTGCTCCCGGTCGGACTCGATCACAATCCCCTCGTTGGCCGTCACGCCGTACTCGGACAGGAGGCTGTAGAGGTTGTCCAGGGAGGCGCCATCCACCGGGCCGGCCATGACCAGCAGCTTGCCGCCGCCGGTCACATAGTCGGCGAGCATATCCCGCTCCTCCCCGGAGATGTCGCTGGTGGGGGCGTAGATGAGGAGGCAGGCGGCATCCTCAGGAATGGCGTCCACGGTCAGCAGGGAGAGGTCGTGCAGCTCCATGTTCGCCTTCTCCAGCTGATCCTGGAAGGTGGAGGGCAGCTCGCTCTCGCCGTGGCCCTCCAGCCGGTAGAGCTGGGGCTGCTCGGCGTTGACCACATAATCGATGGCCGAGGTGATGGCGCCCTCGCCGTCAAAGGAGGTGTTGTAGGAGTAGGTGTACATGTCCGGCTCGGACAGATAGAGGTCGTCGTAGGAGATAAACCGGCTGCGCTCCCCGCACTCCACCACCAGGCTGTTGTTGGCCACCGTCTCGTCGGTGTACTGCTCGGCGAAGGTAGGGTAGACGTCGGGGTTTTTCTTGACCACGGTAATGTGGTCGGACAGGCTCTCGTATTTGCCCAGGAGGTTTTCAATCACCGCGTCCTCCTCGCCGGACTGCACGATCCAGTAGATGGTCACGTCCTGCTCCAGCGCGTTGACCACCACCTTGGTGTTGCTGGTGACGGAGTAGAGCTTGGAGGCGCTGATGTCATACTGGGTCAGGTTGGTGGGCAGGGCGCTCACCAGAAGGTTGAGGACGATGAGCAGCGCCAGCACCGCCGCCGTCAGCATCAGAGAGTAGGTTCCGCCCTGAAAGGCCTGGCGGCTGTGTCCCGCCGGGCCGGAGGGTGTTGCATTCGGCCGCTTCTTCATCAGTTGTACCTCCTTTTCTCCAAAGACTGCACCGAGAGGAACAGAAAGAGGGCGGCCACCGTCAGGTAGTAGAACACGGCCGTCAGGTCGAACACGCCGTTGACAAAGGTGTAAAACCGCTCAAAGAGGGAGAGGGCGGACATGACCGAGGGCAGCAGGCCCTCGAAGGCGGTGCTGTCCACGAAGTACAGGGCCGCCACCGCGGCCAGCAGCACCAGACAGACGCCGTAGGCCAGGTTGCTGTTTCGGGTCAGATAGCGCACCACGGCACCCACCGCCAGAATGAGCACCAGCAGGGCGGCCAGCGCCCCCACCGGGGTGGAGGAGACATACTCGGAGAGGCTGACGCTGTAGTAGTTCAGCAGAATGACCGCGATGCCCAGGCCGGCGGCCAGCCCCTGGTTGTCGGTCAGCGAGGAGAGAAAGACCCCCACGGCGATCAGGGCCGCGCCCAGCAGGAAAAAGGCCAGGATGGAGCCGTAGGAGGTAAGCAGATAGACGTCGCCGAACTGGGCGAAGATCAGCGGATAGACCGCGATGATGGCCAGGGGGATCAGGTACAGCACCAGCAGGGCCAGATATTTCCCGGCGATGATCTGCACGGTGGTGATGGGCAGGGAGTAGAGTAGCTGGTCGGTCTTCTGCCTGCGCTCCTCGGCCAGCACCCGCATGGTCAGCACCGGCACGATGACCACAAAGACCAGGCTGGCGAAGCTGAGGACATACTCGAAGTTGCTGACCGCAGCCTGGAGGTTGTAGAGCATGGCGCCGATGCCGATGAAGGCCAGCAGAAACGCGCCGAACACATAGGCGGTCAGGGAGTGAAAATAGCTTCTCAGCTCATGCTTGAATACGGCGGTCATGCCTGCTCCTCCTCTCCCTCCGCGGCGGCCGGGGCCTCCGCGCTCTGTTCCGTCAGTTCGATGAAGATATCCTCCAGATTGGCCTTCTTCAGCGCCATCTCCAGCAGGGGAACCCCCGCCCCGGCAAAGGCGAAGAAGAGGGCGCGGGAGACGTCGTGGAGGCTTGCCTCCCGGCCGGTTTTGAGGCGCGCGGTGACGAGGCCGCCCTCCTCCGCCGTGATGGACCGGCCGGTGATGGCGCCGATGCCGTCCAGAAGGGCGCGCACCTGCTCCTCCGTCCCCTCGGCGGTCAGGGTGATCTCGTTGGGGGTGAGCAGGCGGCTCTCCAGCTCGTCGGGCGCGCCGAAAGCCGCCAGCCTCCCGTGGGCGATCATGAGGATCTGGTCGCAGATGGTCTGCACCTCGGACAGGATGTGGGAGCTGAACAGAACCGTATGGGTCTGGCCCAACTGCCGGATGAGCTCCCGGATCTCAATGATCTGGAGGGGGTCCAGCCCCACCGTGGGCTCATCCAGAATGATGACTCTGGGGCTGCCCAGCAGCGCCTGGGCAATGCCTACCCGCTGGCGGTAGCCCTTGGAGAGCGCGGAGATGCAGCGGTGGCGCACGCCGGTGAGCCTGGTCTGTTCCACCACCTCCGCGATCTGGCGTTCCAGCGCCCCGCCCCGCAGCCCCTTGGCCTCGCCCACGAACCGCAGGTATTCCACCGGGGTTTCGTTCAGATAGAGGGGCGGCTGCTCCGGCAGGTAGCCGATGAGCCGCTTGGCCGCGCCGGGCTCCTCGAAAATGTCGTGCCCGTCGATGCGCACACGCCCGCTTGTGGCGGACAGGCATCCGGTTATGATGTTCATGGTGGTGGACTTTCCTGCGCCGTTTGGCCCCAGGAAGCCGTAGACATGCCCCTCCTCGATTTCAAAGGAGAGATCGTCCACCGCCAGGAAATCTCCATAACACTTTGTCAGGTGTTCCACTGTGATCATGGTTGACCTCCTCGATTCCATTTGAGTGCATGGCACCTGAGGTCATTATAAAGAGGAATGCTGAAACGACGCTGAAAGCCCGGTTCCCCGGAGGACAAAAAGGGGGGTGCGGCCCAGCGGGGCCGCACCCTCAGGCTGTCCATAAACCCTCCTGCTAAAGCGTTCGGAGGGAAGGATAGTGTGAAAGGGAGCTGTTAAGGTTCCATGGAGGTGAATTGGCCGTAGGCCAAGAGAGACCGGCCTGGGCCGTTCGCGTTGGATCAAGCGACCTTTTGAAACTTTTTCAGAGTTTCAAAATGTCACCCCAGCAGGGCCGCACCCTCGCGCGGTCGTTCGGAGCGCCGCTCCGGTCAGTCATTGGGGAAAGCGGCGCGGTAGACGGCCTCCTGCTCCGGCAGGTGGGTGACATATCCCACCGGGATCCGGTTTCCGGTGGCCTCGATGATCCTCCGCGCGCCGTCCGGGCCGAAGGCGCCGCACAGCTCGATGCAGCCGACGCCCTGCTCCAGCAGCTCCTGCGCGGCCGCACAGGCGCCCTCCAGGGTGGAGACGCCGCGCATCTGCGCCGCTCCGCCGTGTATGGCCGCCCGGTCGGCCTCCGGGCGGAAGTCCCCCAGGATCAAAAATGCAAATTTCATACACATGCCTCCTGTATCTCTGATTTCATTCTCTGATTTCCGGACGCGGCTTACTCCGGCGCCGCTACTCCTGCCGGCAGGGCAGCTCCGCCCAGAAGCGGTTAAAGCCTCCGGCACACGTTACGTCAATGGTTCCGTGGTGCTGGGCCACAATGCCCTCGGCAATGGACAGCCCCAGGCCGAAGCTGCCATTCCGGCTCCGGGCCGGATCAGCGCGGTAAAAGCGCTGGAAGATCTGGCGGCGGGCCTCCGGCGGGATCGGTTCCCCCTGGTTGGCCACCGTCAGCGCACAGTGATTCCGCCCCCTCCGGTGGAGAGTTACCTGGGTCTCGCCGCCGGGGCTGGAGTACTTTTGTGCGTTGTCCAGCAGAATCTCCAGCACCCGCCGCAGCGCTTCCTCATCGCCGCTGACGGTGATCCCCTCGTCCACCTGGGAGGTCAGGGTGAGGCCCTGCTCAAAGAACAGCGGCTCAAAGGGCAGGAGGCTCCGGGCAGTCAGACCGCTGAGATCCACCGGCCGGAGCACAAGGTGGGATTCGGCGCTGTCCGTGCGGGCCAGCTCCAGCATCTGCTCGATGAGGGCGCGCATCTGCCGGGACATGGTGAGGATGCTGCTGGAAAAAGTGCTCCGCCTGGCCTCGTCCGCCTCGTCCTGGAGCAGCTCCGCGTTGGTCATGATGACGGTCAGCGGGGTTTTCAACTCGTGGGAGGCGGCCGCGACGAACTGCCGCTGCTGCTGCCAGGCCCGCTCCACCGGGCGCACCGCCCACTTGGAGAGCAAAACGCTGACCCATAGGAAGGCCAGGAAGCTCAGGCCGCCGATCAGGAGGCAGGTTCTGCGCAGTCCGTCCAGCGTGGCCCGCTCACTGGAGATGTCCGCGAACACCAGGAAGCGGCTCATGGGTGCGTCGGAGCGGTAATAGCGCAGGTTATACTCCTCCAGCACCCCCAGGCGGCGGGGGGAGGCCGCGGCGGCCTGGGCCAGGCCGCCCAGAAAGGCGTCGTCGGACAGGTCGTAGTAGCCACCGCTGGCGTCCAGCAGCTCGCCGTGGGGGCCGAGCTGCAGCGTGAAGAAGGGCAGGCGCACGTCCTCCCCCAGCTCGCCCGGAGCGTCCATTTGAAAGGGCTGGCTGGCGATGCGCTCCATCATACGGATGCTCTCGGTCTCCAGATTGGCGCTGGTGAAGTAGAACACCAGGCCCAGTATGGCGCTGAGCAGGATGGTGGCGATGCCCATGTTGATGACAATGAACTTCAGGCGCAGCCGCTTAATCATCGCCGCTCACCTCCAGGTGGTAGCCCAGCCGGCGGATGGACTCAATGCGGATGTTGGAGCCGATGCTGGCGAGCTTTTTCCGCAGAAAGCAGACGTAGACCTCCACATGGTTTTCCACCGCGTCGGAGTCGTACCCCCATACCCGCTCCAGCAGGGCCGCCTTGGACAAATTGCGCTCGCCCGCCTGGAGGAGCAGCCGCATGATGTCGAACTCCCTGGCGGACAGCCGGATGCTGCCCGCCCCGCAGGAGAGGGCGGCGGTGGACAGATCCAGAGATGTATTGCCCAGGGTGAGCTGATTGACCTGGGCGCCCTGCCGGCGCAGCAGGGCGTTGACGCAGGCCAGCAGCTCCCGGGTGTCAAAAGGCTTGGTGAGGTAGTAGTCGGCCCCCGCGTTCAGACCGGTGATGCGGTCCTCCAGGCCGGAGCGGGCGGTGAGCATCAGAATGGGGGTGCCCAGATGCCTGGCGCGTACCTGCCGGGCCACGGTGTAGCCGTCCAGGCCGGGCATCATCACGTCCAGAATCAGCAGGTCGTAGACGCCCAGCTCCGCGTATTCCGCCCCGGTCTCCCCGTCATAGACGGCCTCCGCCTCAAAGCCCTTCCGCCGCAGCACCTCGGCGATGGAGTCGGCCAGCAGCTGTTCATCCTCTATAATCAAAATTTTCAACGCTGTCCCTCCTGCGTTTGTCCCACGTGTCTTTTTGATCATAATACAGAACGAAGCTGAAAGGAAGCTGAAAACCAGCGGATCTTTCGCGGTGTCCCCTGCCTGATGGCTGATAGAGATGGGAGGAGACGTTCTTAGAAAAATGGAGCCGGATACCGATGGTACGGCATCCGGCTCCACTATTGAAGCAGTCCGAATCATTCTATCCGTTAGCGGACTCTGATTTATGAAAAATTTTGGCCGTTTCCTGCCCGCGGAGCACCCGCAGGCCGCCCAGGGCCAGGGAGCGCATCTCGTCCTCGCCGGGGTAGACCACCACGGGGGCCAGGAAGGAGACCCGCTTCTCAATCTCGCTGGTGACATACTGGGAGTAAGCGATGCCGCCGGTGAGGAGGATGGCGTCCACCTTGCCGCACACGTTGGGGGCGCACTTGGCGATGTTCTTGGCGATGTTGAGGATCATGGCGTCGTAGACCAGCTTGGCGTGGGCGTCGCCGCTCTGGATCATCTGCTCCACCGCGCGGCTGTCGGTGGTGCCCAGGTGGGCCATCAGGCCGCCCTGGTTCTTCACCAGCTTCATCATGCCCTTGTAGTCGTACCGGCCGCTGAAGCACTCCTTGATCACGTCGAACATGGGCAGGCCGCCGGCCCGCTCAGGGGAGAAGGGACCCTCATCGTCGTTGATGAAGTCCTCAATCTTCCCGTTGTGGTGCAGGTTGACGGAGATGCCGCCGCCCAAGTGGGCCACGATGACGGTGATGTCCTTGTAGTCCCTGCCGTTCTCCCGGGCGTAGCGCAGGGCCGCGGCGCGGGTGTTCAGGTTGTGGCCCATGCCCTTGCGGCGCATGGAGGGCAGGCCGGTGAGCTTGTTAATGGGCAGCAGCTCGTCCACCGTGACCCCATCGTAGATATAGGCGGGGATGCCCAACTGGAGGCTGATGGAACGGGCGATCATCGCGCCCACGTTGGAGGCGTGCTCGTTCTGGGGCTTGTTCTTGAGCTGCCACACCATGTCGTCGTTGACCTCGTAGGCCCCCGCCTCGATGGGGGTCAGCAGGCCGCCCCGGGAGACGATGGCGGTGAGGGAGTCCAGCGGGACGCTGTGCCGCTTCAGGCAGTCCAGCACCAGCTCGCGGCGGAATTCATACTGGTCGGCCACGCAGTCGAAGGGGGCGAGCTCCTCGGCGGAGTGGGTGATGGACTCCACGAACAGGGGCTCCTCCCCGTCAAAGACAGCCAGCTTGGTGGACGTAGAGCCGGGGTTGAGAATCAAAAGTCGCTCCATTGGGGTTCCTCCTTACTGATTCCGGGCGGCCGCGGCGGAGATGACGATGGACAGGTACTTCTCCTCGGCGGAGGAGCCGCGGCTGGTCATGACGATGGGGCACCGGGCGCCCACGATGAAGCCGGCCATCTTGGCCTTGCAGGTGACGGTGAGCATCTTGCCCATGATGTTGCCGGCGTGGATGTTGGGGGCCACCAGCACGTCGCAGTCGCCGGCGCAGGGGCTTTCAAAGCCCTTGAAGGCGGCGATCTCGCGGCTGACGGCGCAGTCGTAGGAGATGGGGCCCTCCACCACGCAGCCGGTGAGCTCGCCCCGCTGGTTCATCTGCTTCAGGGCGTCGCCCTCCACGGTCTCGGGCATCTTGGGGTTGAGCTTCTCCACGCAGGCCAGCACGCCCACCTTGGGGCAGTCGTAGCCCAGAAAGCGGCAGAAGTCCAGAGCATTTTGGAGAATGTGCCGCTTCTGCTCCAGGTCGGGGGCGATGACCATCCCCCCGTCGGTGTCAAACAGGAGCTTGGGGTAGCTGGGCACGTCCAGAATGGCCACATGGGAGCAGATCTCCTCCACCACCGCCATCTCGTGGGTAATAATCACGGCGGTGATGCCCATGCGCCGGTTGATGTCCTGGATCAGCCTGAGGATGCTGCGGGTGGTGGTGGGGTCCAGGGCGGAGGTGGCCTCGTCGCACAGCAGCACCTTGGGATTGGAGGCCAGGGCGCGGGCGATGGCGATGCGCTGCTTCTGTCCACCGGAGAGCTGGGCCGGGTAGGCGTTGGCCTTGTCGGGCAGGCCCACGATGTCCAGATACTCCAGGGCGCGCTTGCGCGCCTCCCCCTTGGGCACCCCGGCGATCTCCATGGGGAAGCAGATGTTGCGCAGGCAGGTGCGCTGCATGAGCAGGTTGAACTGCTGGAAGATCATGCTGATGGAGCGGCGCTTCTCCCGCAGCTGGGGGGCGGACAGCTCCATGAGATCCTGTCCGTCGATGACCACCTGGCCCGCTGTAGGGCGCTCCAGCAGGTTGATGCAGCGCACCAGGGTGGACTTGCCCGCGCCGCTCATGCCCACGATGCCGAAGATGTCCCCGTCCCGGATGGTCAGATTGATGTCGTCCAGGGCTTGAAACACGCCGTCGGCCGTGGGAAAGGTCTTGGAAATGTGTTTTAACTCGATCACGGACCCATACTCCCTTATTTCTCACAAAGTTCCGTCCTATTTTATGACAAGCCCCGCCCTCTGTCAAGAAAAAAGCCCCGGAACCGCTTCGATTCCGGGGCCTTGCGTGTCCTGGCTCAGTGGCCGCAGGAGCAGCAGCCGTGCTCCTCATCCTCACAGGGCAGGCGGAGGGCTTCGGGCACCTCCCGGCCCTGGCGGCGGTAGTAGTCGGCCAGGGCGGCCTTGATGGCCTCCTCCGCCAGAACGGAGCAGTGCATCTTGTAGGCGGGCAGGCCGTCCAGAGCCTCCGCCACGGCGGCGTTGGTCAGGGTCATGGCCTCCGCGATGGTCTTTCCCTTGATCATCTCGGTGGCCATGGAGGAGGTGGCGATGGCCGAGCCGCAGCCGAAGGTCTTGAACTTCACGTCGGTGATCACGTCCCCGTCGATCTTCAGGTACATCTTCATGATGTCGCCGCACTTGGGGTTGCCCACCTGGCCCACCCCGTCGGCATGTTCTATCTCCCCCACGTTCCTGGGGTGCTCGAAGTGGTCCATCACCTTATCGGAATACAGCATAGCAGTTTCTCCTTTCCAGTTACAGCTCCCAGGTGGGCTTCTGTGCGTCCCGGTCCCATACGGGGGACAGCTCCCGGAGATACGCCACCACCTGGGGCACTTCCTTCAAAATGTAGTCCACGTCCGCCTCGGTATTCTCCGCGCCCAGGGAGAGCCGCAGGGAGCCGTGGGCAATGGCGTGGGGCAGGCCGATGGCCAGCAGCACGTGGGAGGGGTCCAGGGACGCAGAAGAACAGGCCGAGCCGGAGGAGGCGCAGATGCCCCTGGCGTCCAGGTGGAGCAGCAGGGCCTCTCCCTCCACCCCTTCAAAGACAAAGGAGGCGGTGCCGGGCAGGCGGTTCACCGGGTCGCCGGTGAGGCGGGTGTAGGGAAG
>ERZ857801.3465-NODE-3465-length-10981-cov-8.684697_pt1 | contig 10981 bp, 7 predicted proteins | sample MGYA00519762_ERZ857801 | MGnify/ENA primary metagenome ERZ857801 (study PRJEB31778, sample SAMEA3449368) | human gut metagenome | biome: human gut; feature: human-associated habitat; material: faeces | place: United Kingdom | collected 2010/2012 ...
CGCCCGGACCGCCGCCGGCGATCCGATCCACACCGTGTCGGTGCAGAGGGGTGACTCTTCCGTCGGCTCGCTGCCGTCCAGCGTGTAGCGGATGTCCGCTCCGGGCAGCGACGAAAGGGTCATCCCCACCGCCTTGCGGGCGTAATCCGCGGTGAAGGCGCCGGTTATGTCGTAGAAATGGGGGAAGTGGCTGTAACCGTCGCGGTCGTAGAACCCGACGAGCCGGTCGAGCCGCATCATGAAGTCCGTGAAATCCTTCTCCCTGTCCGACCACGCCCTTTCCGCGAGCGCCGCCAGCCGGGGCAGCAGCATGTGTTCCAGAATCGTATCGGTCCGCATGTAGGTCGTCCACACGTTGGCCTGCACGCCGATAATGTGACGGGCCTGCTCCGGCGTCAGCTCTTCGGGAACGGGTTCGGTGTCGTAGACCTTTTTCAGTGGAATATAACCGCCGATGGTCGGCGGTTCGGTGTCGATGTTCGCCGACTGGTAATAGTCGAAGTAAAGCGACGAGTTGGGCGACATGATGACGTCGAAACCCTCGTCGGCGGCCCGGATGCCGCCTGCCGTTCCGCGCCACGACATGACCGTAGCGTCGGGCGACATGCCGCCGTCCACGATTTCGTCCCAGCCGATCAGCCGTCGCCCGTGGCGTGCGAGGAACTCCTCGATCCGGGTGTTGAAGTAGCCCTGAAGCTTGTCTTCGGCGCTGTGGCGGGCGTCGGCTTTCAGCCCCGCCCTGCGGATCAGCGACTGGCATTCGGGACACTCCCGCCACCGCGTGCGCGGCGATTCGTCGCCCCCGATGTGGATGTACTTCGAGGGGAAGAGTCCGATCACCTCTTCGAGGACCTTTTCCACGAAATCGAAGACCGCGGGATTGCCCGCGCAGAGGATGTCGCGGCGCACGCCCGGCTGCGAGGTGATGACGTACGGCCCGCCCGTGCATCCGAGTTCGGGGTAGGAGGCGAGCGCCGCCGTCATGTGGCCCGGCATGTCGATCTCCGGAACGACTTCGATATACCGGCGTGCGGCATACTCGACGATGTCGCGGATCTGCCGTTTGGTGTAGTAGCCGCCGAAGGTGCCCGGCTCGCCCGCGAGCGTCGTGTCGCGGCGGAAAGCCCCGGTTTCCGTCAGGCGGGGATAGGCGTCGATCTCGATCCGCCACCCCTGATCGTCGGTCAGGTGCCAGTGGAAGACGTTGAGGTTGTGCAGCGCTGCCAGATCGATGATCCGCTTCACCTCTTCGACGGGATAGAACGTGCGCCCCACGTCGAGCATCACGCCCCGGTAGCCCAGATACGGTTCGTCGGCGATGCGGACCGCCGGGAAAAGCACTTTGGCTGCTTTTGCGGCGCCCATCGCCTTGCGGAGCGTCTGGATGCCGTAGAACACGCCGGCGTCGGACTCCCCGCTGACGGTGATGCGGTTCTCGGAAACCTCTATTTCGTACGCTTCGCCGCCTTTGCCCGGCGCGTCGGCCCGCAGGATGACTGCCCTGCCGTCGTCGCAAAGGCCGTCCGGACCGGTGATTTCGGGGGCCGAGCCGACGACCGATTCGACATATCCGGCGAGAAACTCCGCATTGGCGCGCATGCCGTCGCCGTCGCCGGTGCATACGATCCGGGTGCGGGCGTCCAGTTCGAAATCGCCGCCGTCGCCGGGCGCGATTTCGCCGGGGCGCGGCACGATCCGGTAATCGGCGGTCGTTTTGCCGCTCTCGCCGCAGGCCGTGAGCGCGATGCAGGTCAGCAGCAGGTGGAATGAAAATTTCATGTCACGGTTTTTCAGGAAAGTGGTCATTAGAAACCGCCTCCCCGTAAATTCGGTTTTACGGGGAGGCTCGTTTCGTTCGGACGGTTATTGGGCGAGAACGCCGTCCCATGTATACCCCACCTCGATGCGTTTGTCCGGGGTGAAGATGTAGGGGGTGTTTGCGGACGCCCGGTGGATGAGGGCGTCGGGCTGTTTGCCCGTGGCGTCTTTGAAGAGGTAGGTCTCCGTTTCCGTCATCGGAGTGTCCTCTTCGATACATTTTACGCTGGAGCCCGGAACCATCGCCTTGCCTTCGGTGTACTCGTTGAGTTTCCAGTAGCCCAGCAGACCCGGCGTGTCGGCCGGAACCGCATAGCGGTTGTTGTTCAGCTCCTCGACGCTGCGCGCTACGGACCAGAACCGGACCTGACAGTAGCGGTAACGCAGGCTTCCGAGGTTGCCGGAAGCGGATTCGTTGCCGAAGCGGATGCCGTTCAGGGCGTAGAACTGCGTCGCGGCATAGCCCGATTTGGCCGTGTAGCCGACGTTGCCGTTCACGTAGAGCGTGATGTCACCTTCGTCGCACACGATGGCGATATGGTGCCAGATGTTCGACTGGAGCGGGATGGAGGAGATCTGTTTGCCGGAGCGGCTGACCATGCCGTTGATCAGGCTGTTCTTCGTGCCGCCGCCGCTGTCGCCCAGACGGAGCATGAAGCCGTCCTGAATGATCTTCGTGCCGCCCTGCTCGTAGTAGCCGATGGCCGACGCGAGCCATGTCGTCGTGTTGCCGGGGTAGATCTGACTGGGGTTGAACAGCGTTTCGAAGGTCCACGACGAGAGTTTGTAATCTTCGGCGAAACGTGTTTGCAGATAGCTGTTGCCCGTGATCTCGACTACGTTCGAATAGGGAACCGGCGTTGCGGCCAAGACGAATGCGTCGGCGCCTTCGAGCACCTGCATGGCTTCCCCTTCGGCCTTTACGGCGATGGGCAGCGCATGGACGAATCCCGTCTTGTTCTGCTCCGTGGTGAGCGGATGCAGGGTGATTGTCACCGGATTGGAGACGACCTTGCCTGCGGGGATCACCGCGCTGCTTTCGAATTCGTAGTTGGTGTTGGGAAGCAGTGTGTAGGAGGTGTTGTTCTGTTTGTTGTACTCGTCGAGGGCCTTCTCGTCCACGTATACGGTGAGTTTCAGGTCCCTGCCCAGCGGTTTCGAGATGCGGGGCGTGACCGTGTAGACGCTGCCGTCGTCGGGAATGACGAACGTCGGGTATCCCTCCTGCGTGGCGAGCGTCTTCAACGCCCCGCGCGCCTTGTCGGTGATGGCCACGATACGCTCCGCAGCCTCCTTCTTGCCGTAACGCTTCTCGATCTCGGCCTTTATGAGGCGGAACGCGATGGCCGGCTCGGTCGTCGTGCCCGACTTCGAAATCACGATGGCGGCGATCGAATGCTCCTTCAGCGCGGCGAGCAGTTCGGCGGTGTAATCCTCCGAAATGTTCTGTCCGGCGAAAATGACCGTGGGGTCCTTCTGCTCCTTGTGCAGCAGTTTGAAGGGGTCGCTCATGGCTTCGAGCACGGCCTTGGCGCCGAGGTACGAGCCGCCGATGCCGATGCAGACGACCACGTCGGCCTTCGAGCGCAGTTTCGCAGCCTCCTTCCGGATGGCGTCGATCTCGTTCTCCGAAATCGAGGAGGGGAGGTGCACCCAACCCAGAAAATCGTTGCCGGCGCCTTTGCCCGAATGCAGCAGGGCATTGGCGGCCTGCGCTTTGGCCTCGATGTCGGCGGAAATTTCAATGCCCGTCTTGGCAATGTCCAATTTCACATTTTTCATCATATCGCTAACTAAATTAATTTGGTTGTCAGTTCCTGCATGCACCTGCGCGCCGAGGCGCCCTCGTAGAGCACCCGGTAAACCATGTCGGCGATGGGCATGTCGACCCGGTGGCGGAAGTTGATGTGACGGATGCAGTCGGCCGCGAAATAGCCCTCGGCGACCATCGTCATCTCGTTCAGGGCGCTCTTGACGGTACAGCCGTGGCCGATGAGCAGCCCCAGCCGGCGGTTGCGGCTGTAAGTCGAATAGCAGGTCACCAGCAGGTCGCCCAGATAGGCCGAGACCTGCGTGTTGCGCTCATCGGGATAACTCTCCTCCAGGAAACGCGTCATCTCGCCCGCCGCATTGGCGATCAGCACGGCCAGAAAATTGTCGCCGTAGCCCAGCCCCACGGCGATGCCGACCGAAAGGGCGTAGATATTCTTGAGAATTGCGGCGTATTCGACGCCATAGAGATCCGCGGAATAGCTGAAGCAAATGTTCTCCCCGGCAAAGCGTTCGCCGATGCGCCGCGCGTTTTCGGGATCGGCGCAGACGACCGTGAGGTACGAAAGCTTGCCGCGCGAGACCTCCTCGGCGTGCGAAGGCCCGGTCACCAGCCCGATCTGCCTATACGACAGCCCGTAATGGTCGTGGATGTACTCCACGACGGTCTGATAGTCGCCCGGGACGATGCCCTTGATGGCCGAAACGACGAATTTGTCACGGAGCGGAACGGTCAGCGGGGCGAGGAAATCCTTGAGGTAGGCCGAAGGCGTGGCGAGGATCACGATGTCGGCGTCGCGCACCACGGCGTCGAGGTCGGAAGAGGGGGCGATGCTGTTGCGGTCGAACTCCAGATCGTTCAGATAGCGGGGGTTGCGGCCGTCCGAGCACAGCGATTCGAGCACCTCGGGATTGCGGACATACCACCCTACGCGCCGGCCGTTGGCTGCAAGCAGTCCGACGATGGCCGTCGCCCAGCTTCCATAGCCGATGACCGCACAGCGGGCGTCGGTTCCGATTTTGTATTCCATGCGGAGATTCAGTTTTTCCAGCACAAATGTAATTAAAAAAAATCAGAATAAAATACAAAAAGTTCCGGGGCTTTTTGCTACCTTTGTCGGGATATGTCATCCGCCGAAGCCCGAAGCGGCGTCGCGGGTGCGTATCGGATTGAGAATAAAGCATTTCACGAAACAGAACAGTTGGGTGTAGGAATATGGGAATTTTTTCATTGACACAGGAGTTGGCCATCGACCTCGGAACGGCCAACACGCTGATAATTTACAACGGAAAGGTCGTCGTCGACGAACCTTCGATCGTGGCGCTGGACGTCCACACGGGCAAACTCGTGGCCATCGGCCAGCAGGCCCGCCAGATGCACGAGAAGACCAACCCGAACATCAAAACCATCCGTCCGCTCAAAGACGGCGTGATCGCCGACTTCAACGCCACGGAGCTGATGCTGCGCGGCATGATCAAGAAGGTCAAGACCTCGGGCAGCCTCTTCGCACCCTCGCTGCGCATGGTGATCTGCATTCCCTCCGGGTCGACCAACGTCGAAATACGCGCCGTGCGCGACTCGGCCGAACACGCCGGAGGGCGCGAAGTCTACATGATCTACGAACCGATGGCCGCGGCGCTCGGCGCGGGTCTCGACGTGGAGGCCCCCGAAGGCAACATGGTCATCGACATCGGCGGCGGCACGTCGGAGATCGCCTGCATCTCGCTGGGGGGCATCGTCTGCTCGGAGTCGATCAACACCGCGGGCGACGTCTTCACCAACGACATCCAGAGCTACGTCCGCCAGCAGCACAACATCCGCATCGGCGAACGCACGGCCGAGGCGATCAAATGTTCGATCGGCGCCGCCGTTTCGGACCTGGAGCAGGAGCCCGAGGACTTCGTCGTGACGGGTCCCAACATGCTGACCGCACTGCCCCAGACCGTGTCGCTCTCGTACAGCGAAATCGCCTACGCGCTGGAAAAGTCGCTCACGAAGATCGACGCGGCGCTGATGAAGGTGCTCGAATCCATGCCGCCCGAGCTGTACGCCGACATCGTGAAGAACGGCATCTACCTCGCCGGCGGCGGCGCGCTGATCAAGGGACTCGACCGGCGGCTGAACGAAAAGACCGGCATTCCGTTCCACATCGCCGAAGACCCGCTGCGGGCCATCGCCCGCGGAACGGGAATCGCGCTGAAGAATATCAACCGGTTCTCGTTCCTGATGAAGTGATTCTTGCGATAACGGCCGTCTTCCGCACGTCGTTCGCCCTCCGGTGCAGTCACATACCCGAGTATGCCCCTGCACCGCCGACTTCGCGAAGCCCGAAATACGGTTCGTTCCGACAAGAATCGGATAAATTGACAAATACGGATTGCGGGCCTTGGTCCGCAATCTTAAATTAAGGAACTGCTTTGCGCAAACTGTTCGAGTTCATACGAAGCATCTACGTCGTGGTGCTGTTCGTGGCGTTGGAGGTCGCGGCCATCAGCTACTACGCCCACTCCACCCACTACACCCAGGCCCGGCTGCTCGCACGGTCGAACCAGGTGGCGGGAGGCGTGCACGGATTTTTCGCGGGCATAAGGCGTTACTTCAGCCTCGGACACGAAAACCGGCTGCTGCTGGGCCGCGTCGCACAGCTCGAAGAGCGGCTCGCCCAGTACGAGGAGGCCGAAACCAACGCGCGGCTGGACAGCTATATGCAGGACATCGGCGAATCGAAATACCGCTTCGTCACGGCATCGGTCGTGGCCAACACGGTCAACCGGGCGCAGAACCTCATCACGCTCAACCGCGGACGTCAGGACGGCGTGGTCGAAGAGATGGCCGTCCTCTCGCCCGACGGCGCGATGGCCGGCTACGTCGTCGACTGCACGGAACGCTACGCCGTGGCGATGTCGGTGCTGAACACCTCGTTCCGGGCCAGCGGCAAGCTCGCCGACGCCGAATATTACGGCTCGATCTATTGGGACGGGCTGGACCAGAACGTGGTGATCCTCGGCGAGCTGTCGAAATACGCCGACCCGAAGCCCGGACAGGAGGTCGTGACGACCGGATTCTCGCAGTATTTTCCCGCCGACGTGCTGATCGGCTGGGTCGAGAGCGCCTCGCTCAACGAGACCCGCACGGCCTACACGGTACGGGTGCGGCTCGCAGCCGAAATGTCGCGGCTGAACGAAGTCGTGCTGGTCGGCAACCGCGACTTCTACGAAATCCGCAACCTGCAGCAAAGCGAACAAATCGAACAACACACCCGGAACGACTAAATGTACCGCACACTACCATATCTCGGACTTTTCGCGGCGGCGGCGCTGCTTCAGGTTTTCCTGTTCGACAACCTGACCATCAGCATCTACCTCAACCCGCTCGTATACATCGTCTTCATCGCCCTGCTGCCGCTCGACACGCCGCCCGCGGCAGTTCTGGGCGCCGGACTGGCGCTGGGCGTCACGATGGACTTCGCCATGGGCGCGGCGGGGATCAACACGATCGCCACGCTGCTGATCGCCTTCCTGCGCCCGACCCTCGCCAGCATGATCTGCGGCCGCGACAACGTCCGCGAAGGGGGCATCCCCTCGTCGGCGCGCCTGGGCGAACGAAAGTTCATCACCTACCTCGTGGCGCTGACGCTCGTGCATCACGCCGTATTCTTTTCGCTGGAGGCCCTTTCGTGGACCCACGCGCTCCATACGCTGCTGCGCATCGTCGTCAGCACGGCGGTATCGGCGGGCTTCATCTGGATCATCGCCCGCATCTTCACCGCCAAAATCCCCGTGCGCATATGAGAAACTCCGAGAGTTTCATGCGGATGCGCACCCTGCAAGTCATCGTCCTGCTGATCTTCGCGCTGATCGTCGGACGGCTGGCCTACATCCAGCTCTTCGATTCGCGCTACGACGATCTGGCGCGCGCCAACGTGCTGCGCCACGTCGTGCAGTACCCGCCGCGCGGCGAGGTCTTCGACCGCAACGGCGAATATCTGGTGCAGAGCCGCGAATGCTACGACCTGATGGTCATATCGAGCGAAATCGGCAAACAGGGCTTCGACACGGCCCGCATGTGCGACGTGCTGGGACTTTCGCGCGCCCGGCTCGAACGCGAACTGGCCAACGCGCGGATGCGTCCGCGGGCGCCGCGGCTGATTATGAACTACATCTCCAAGGAGGACAAACTGCGCTTCGACGAGTGCAACTTCCGGGGGTTCTACACCGTCTACCGCACCGTCCGCCGGTATCCCCGCGAAGTGGGCGGCAACCTGCTGGGGTATGTGAGCGAGGTGAACCCCGACTACCTGAAGCGCAACCCCGAATACAAGACGGGCGACTACGTAGGGATGAACGGCGTGGAGTCGGCCTACGAGCCGCAGCTCCGGGGCCGCAAGGGCGTCCGGATTCAGGAGATCGACACCCACGGGGCGATCAAGGGTTCCTACATGAACGGCCGCTACGATTCGGTTCCCGAACCGGGACGCTATCTGGTGAGCACCATCGACGCCCGCCTGCAACTGCTGGGCGAGGAGCTGATGCGCGGCAAGGTGGGAGCCGCGGTAGCCATCGAGCCTTCGACGGGCGAAATCCTGATGATGGTCTCCTCGCCGACGTACGATCCGGACCAGCTGGTGGGGCGCCAGCGGGGCAACAACTACATGAAGATGCTCTACAACAAGCGCAAGCCGCTGTTCAACCGTGCGGTGAAGGCCAAATATCCCCCGGGGTCGACCTTCAAGCTGGTGCAGGGGCTGATCGGCCTTCAGGAAGGGGTGCTCCGGCCTTCGGACCTGCACTCCTGCCACATGGGCTACCAGGCGGGCCGCCTGAAGATGGCCTGCCACGCCCACGCCTCGCCGCTGGACCTGCGCTTCGCGGTGGCGACCTCGTGCAACGCCTACTTCTGCTACGTCTTCCGCGACATCCTCGACAACCCCAAATACGGAAGCGTGAAGGAGGGTTACGACGTCTGGAAACAATATGTCGAGAGCTTCGGATTCGGGCGCAAGCTGGGTTCGGACTTCCTCGACGAGGGCAACGGATACGTGCCCGACCGCGCCTACTACGACCGCCAGTACCGGGGTTCGTGGAACTCGCTCACGGTGCTGTCGCTCTCGATCGGGCAGGATGCGCTGGGCTGCACGCCGTTGCAGCTGGCCAATCTGGCGTGCATCGTGGCCAACCGCGGCTACTACTACATCCCGCACATCGTGAAGAAGATCGAAGGACAGGACTCGCTCGACGCGCGTTTCTACGAACGCCACTACACGATGGTCGAACCGAAACACTTCGAACCCATCGTCAAGGGCATGTGGCGGGGCGTGAACGTCGGGGGAACCTCGACCCGCGCCCGGCTCGAAGGATTGGACGTCTGCGGCAAGACCGGAACGGCCGAAAACCCGCGCGGCCGCGACCACTCGACCTTTCTCTCGTTCGCACCGAAGGACAATCCGAAGATCGCCATTTCGGTCTACGTCGAAAACGGCGGATTCGGCGCCTCGGCGGCCCTGCCGATCGCCAGCCTGCTGGAAGAGTACTACCTGACGGACACGATCCGCAGGCCCGAACTGCTGCAATACATCAAGGACATGAACATCTATTATCCCGCTTATGACAAATAACCGGCATAACGGCATCTTTTACGGCGTGGACGGCTGGACCGTCCTGCTCTACGTGCTGATCGTCGCGGCGGGATGGATCTCGATCACTTCGGCGTCGTACGACGACAGCGCGGCCGACCTGCTCTCGTTCTCGCACTTCTACATGAAGCAGCTGATGTGGATCGGCATGGCGTGGGTCACGGCGATCATCGTCCTGCTGCTCGACGAACGGTTCTACCACATGTTCGCCTACCCGGCCTATCTGGGCGGCATCGCGCTGCTCGTGGCCGCGCTGCTCTTCGGCCGCGAGGTCAACGGCGCGAAGGCGTGGTTCGAGTTCGGGTCGCTGCGCGTGCAGCCCGTGGAGTTCGCCAAGATCGCCACGGCCCTGGCCCTGGCCCGCGTGATGAGCGAATACTCCTTCTCGATCAACCGCGCGGGCGACCTGATGAAGGCCGCCGTGGTGATCTGCATTCCGCTCTTCATCATCATCCTGCAGAACGACACCGGATCGGGCATCGTGCTGGGGTCGTTCCTTTTCGTGCTCTACCGCGAAGGGCTGAACAAATGGCTCTGCATCCCGGTGCTGCTGATCGCCGCGCTGTTCATCGTCTCGTTCCTTCTCTCGCCGATGACGCTGCTCGTGGCGCTGATTCTGGTCTGCACGCTCTCCGAGGCGATGATGAACGGCCAGTGGCGTTCGCGCCTCGTGTTCCTGGCCGCGGTGATGCTGTCGGCCATCCTGCTGTGCCTCGTGATGGCGCTGATCGCCCCCGGAACGCTCGATCTCTACCACAGCCTGCTCACAACGACCCTCGCGGCCGTGGTCTTCGCTGCCGTATACGCCTACCGCTCGAATCTCGCCAACATCTTCATCACGCTGGGACTGTTCGTCGGTTCGCTCGTCTTCCTGCCCACCACCGACTACATCTTCAATTCGATCCTCAAACAGCACCAGCGCGACCGTATATTGAGTTTCCTGGGCATCATCAGCGACCCGCTCGGAACCGACTACAACGTCAACCAGGCGAAAATCGCCATCGGCTCGGGCAACTTCTGGGGCAAGGGCTTCCTGGAGGGCACCCAGATCAAATACGGATTCGTGCCCGAGCGGCACACCGACTTCATCTTCTCCTCCATCACGGAAGAACTGGGGCTGGTGGGCGCATTAGCGGTGATCCTGCTCCTGTGCGCCATCATCCTGCGCTGTCTGTATATCGCCTCTACCGCCGGCGACCAGTTCTCCTCCTATGTGTGCATCGGCTATGCCGGAATGCTCATCGCCCAGGTGACCTTGAACATTGGAATGTGCCTGTACGTCCTGCCGGTCATCGGCATCACCCTGCCCTTCTTCAGCTACGGCGGGTCGTCCATTATGACCATGTATGTGACCATGGGCATCGTGTCCGGTATCCGCATCCGATCCAGGCCAAATTGGCTCAAAGACCAGCCCAGCCCCACACGGGGTGGGAAGCCCGGAATTTAAAAAACATCTCTAACCCACAAACGCCGCAGGCCACTTTACACAGCTTGCGGCGTTTGTTCTTTTTCCCCCCTCCCTTGCTTTTCCCCTCAGTTCATGGTATCGTAACAATGTATCCACCGCATCATAACCATTTTCAACCGATATTTCTCCACCATGAAAGGGGCGCTTTCCCATGTTCATCACCGTCCTCGTCTCCATCCTCTCCGGCATTGGAGCTGGCATCGGCACCGGCCTTGCCGGTCTCTCCGCTGCCCTCATCATCGCACCGGCGCTGATGACCTTCTGCGATATGCCCGCCTATGAGTCGGTCACC
>ERZ857801.3467-NODE-3467-length-10979-cov-2.798700_pt1 | contig 10979 bp, 13 predicted proteins | sample MGYA00519762_ERZ857801 | MGnify/ENA primary metagenome ERZ857801 (study PRJEB31778, sample SAMEA3449368) | human gut metagenome | biome: human gut; feature: human-associated habitat; material: faeces | place: United Kingdom | collected 2010/2012 ...
TTTTTTCATCGGCGCCTCCTTTCCACTGGTTCTTGCCTCTCTTTAGCGTCGGTGTACAAGAGGCAACACGCCCTTTGTACACCGACGCTATCTTCGCTTTTTTATGTTCCCATTAATGTACTTCTGCCCCGAACGGCATCAGAGCAAGCTTCGCCAGCTTAAACTGCTGTAAACCAAATGGAATTCCCACAATTGTTATACAAAGTACTACGCCAAAAATCGCATGTTCTGCCGCCAAAAGAAGCCCTGATACAAGCAGCCAGATAATATTCAGCAGCAGTGAACCCACTCCGCCTCCATATACAACCTCTTTCCCAAAAGGGAAAAAGCTAAGAGAAGCAATTTTAAAGCATTGCATCCCAACTGGTATTCCCACTATTGTAATGCACCAGAGGCATCCTGCAAGACACCAGCTCAAACCACTGATAGCGCCTCCAAACACAAACCACAATACATTTCCCAGACATCCCATACCGATTCCCCTTTTCTACTACAATATATTTATGGTTAATAATCCTATGTATTCACTCACCATCTACCAGATTTTCTATTTCTTCTTTTATGTTCTCTTTTATAGATTCTACAGCCTCTTGTACTTCTGATTTATTCATCTCATTTCCTTCTTTATCATAATTATGTGCATAAACACATCCGCTTAAAAGACAGAGTACAAGAAGTAAAACAAAACATATTTTTACCTTCTTCATAGCCACCTCCATTATCTGATAAAGCATATTATGTATTTATTCTAACATAGTTACACTGCAAAATCACCTTTAACCAAATTAGCCTGTTGGTTTTTCCGTAGCTAAAAGACTCCCTGTTTATTGTTTACCAGACAAACGAGCATTTATCTTTTTCTATGCTATATGATTGTAAACTTTTTTCACACCCATTTTTTTCATAAAACATTTCAGCACCTGGCTGTGCGCCAAAATACAATATAGTTGGAGAAGCTTCCTTTGCCAGTTGAAGAAGTCTGCTTCCAATACCTTGTTTTTGATATTCCGGCAAAACAAGCAACTCCGTAATAGTTCCAAAAAAATAGCCATCTGTAAGTATACGAAGACATCCTACAAGTTTATCAGCGTCATAGGCTGTTATATTGAGGGTTTTAGACAATGCTAATTCCGCTTTTTCAATATCATATTGCCCTTTCCACACCTTGTTCACAAATAAAATAAAAATAGTTGCCTTAAGTCCTTTATCATTGATTTTATATTCCATTCACTCTGTCCCCTCTAACTTCCAATTTATCAAATATTATGTCTTATCCAGTTATCTAAAAACTCAATTTGCTCATTTGTATGAAACCAATGCTCTCCATTCTCCATTATAGTAAGGGTTGCACCAATTTTATCTGCAAACATCGATATCGTACTATAAGAAGTTAAATTATCTTTTGCTCCAAACAAAATATTAGTCGGTATCTTCCAATCAATGGAATTTTCCCTCACATAGCAAAGATACTCCCAAGACAATGTTTCCCCAAACTCTGTCGGTATTTCTTTTCTGTTACAAAGTTCAGCCTCTGTTACACTTGCCCATACCATCATATCGCCAATCAATTTTTCCATATTTACGATCGGAGATATGAACAATGCTTTTTCTATATTCTTATTCTGTAAAGCGTTCATTGCAAAAAATGCACCAATGCTATTTGCAACAAGAATCACCGAGTCACGTTTTCCGCATAATTTATCAAAAAGAATAGGAAACTCCTCTTTCGCTTTCCACGGCGTTTTAGAACAATAGTCCATACCAAATACAGCGTATCCTCTGCAAATTGCTTTGTAATGCTCTGCTTCGTCAGCATTTCCATCTTTTCCGTGTATATATAAAATTGCCTTTTTCAAAATATCACCTCTATAACTTCAGTCCGCTTTATTGCCCGCTATACAAACTGAGATTTATCAAAAAGAACATTCATACAAAAACATTTCCGTCAAATTATTTTCTGCTATCTTTTTATCATAAGAAGAATATACATTTACTTTCGTAAAACCTATCTCTTTTAAATAGGGTTCTATTTCCCCTAGCTCATAAAGGTGTGTTTGAAAATCCATTCTTTCCTGTTGTAACAATTTTGTCCCGTCATACAATTCGTAAATACTTGGAGAATACTGCGTATGTGTTTTTTCGTCATAATAATTTTTCCCTTTAAGAATTAATTCATATCCTTCTTTTGTCTTTACGGATATTGAAGTTTTATAATCTGTATCATTAGGATATTTATCAGCTATTGTATCAACTGCAAAAACAAACTTGCCGTCTCTTTTCAATAAGTCTTTTATTTTATGTAAAATCCTTTTACATAAATCCATATCCGTAAATAATGATACTGAACCGGAAGATATAAAAATATAATCGTATTTTACTGTTGAATCATATTCTAGTATATCTTTTTGAAATACTTTTGCATTGGGTACTTTTTCATCTAATTTCGCAAGCATTTCTGTTGATAAATCTATTCCCGTAATATCGTATCCTCTTTCTAAAAAAGGAATGAAAAATCTACCACTACCACATAAAGGTTCTAAAATTTTCATTCCTTTTTCCGCATAAGAAAGGTAAAATAATAACTCGTCTTGTGGTGCTTCTTTGTGTAAAATCTCATACATTTCTGTACATAGACTACCGTAATAATTTTTAATCATTTCCATATTTATTCCCTCATAAATTCTAATTTTATCAATCGCTATGCAGCCTAAGAGTTATAGAATAGCTTGCAGAATTTCATAAAATTTTTCTTTTGCATATTTCTCCATGAATGGACTATGACCGCACTTTTCTAAAATATAAGTTTTGCATGGAATACCGTTTTCTTCTAACGGTTTCATTACTCCTTCTATAGGGTGAGGGTCACAAACTCCTTGTATTAAAAATAGGTTGCTCTGCATATTTTTAAATGCTGTCAATAACTCTCCATTGGTTCTCAGTTTCGCAGCCTCATTCCAAATTCTGTTATACATTTCATTATCTGCTTTGTCTGCTATGAGTTTTTCACTACTTTCGAGGTAATAATTATCTGATTTTTCTAAAATACTGGGTATCTTTTTCATATCTTCATCAGTAGCCACATTATCTGTCATTCTCTGAAAGATTTTACTTTCTTCGTCCGAAAGATTTTGCGATCTTCGTAAAGATATTTCTCTGACATATTTATCTGCAAGCGGCGGGCAGCCAACTAAGATAATGTTTTTACACATCTTTGGATATTTTCCAGCAAATAAAGCAGCTAACCATGCACCCCATGAGTGACCAATTAACGTCGGTTTTTCTTGACAATATTCTATAATCTGTAAATATAATTCTTCGATCAATTCGGCTATGGAATACTGGGATTGCAATGCTTCAACAATCCCTCTTCCGGTCAGTCTGCTTAATTCTTCTGCACAGTTTTTTAAAGAACCTATTGCGCCAGGGCCACCATGAATTAAAACGGTCTTATACGGTGCTTTTCCATGTAATGTAACCATTTTTATCTTTACCTCAATTTTAATTTATTTACTTTCTCATAATAGCACGCTTTACGATTATTTACACCACTCGTCATAAAAATAACGCAGACAATATCTCTACTATCTGCGTCATTCCTCTCATACTTTCTTGAAATATTTACTCGATTTTCTTTCAGCTTTTGCTCTAAATTTACTTCATAACAATATTCACAATCTTCTTTGGAACGTAAATTTCTTTTACTACGTTTCCTGTCAGTTTATCGGCTACCGCCTCTCTTCCTGCTGCAATTGCCTCTTCCTTAGATGCCTCCGCCGAAATGAGAATAACCGCTTTTGTCTTTCCATTGATCTGCACCGGAATTTCTATTTCATCATCCTTCATTGCAGATTCATCATACGCAGGCCACCCTGCTTTGAATACCGTTGTCTTATGTCCCAGCTTTTCCCACATTTCCTCGGCAAAATGAGGCGCAAACGGGGAAAGAAGCACTGCGATCGTCTCTAATGTCTCTTTGTCGATACCGCCTTCTTTTTTCGCCATCTCTATAAACTTGTTGTTGTATTCCATAAATCCAGAAATAACTGTATTCAGGCTGAAATTCTCCAGTCGGCCTGTAATGTCCGCCACCATCCTGTGACGCTGCTTGATCATCTCTTTCGTTGCCTTCACATCATTCTCCAGGCTGTCCATCAACAGATTCCAAAGACGTTTCAAGAAACGGTTTACTCCGTCAATTCCTCTGTCGTCCCACTCTGCGTCTAACTCCGGCGGCCCTACAAACAACTCATACATACGCAGGGAATCACACCCATAGTCATTTACCAGATCGTCTGGGGAAACTACATTTCCCTTTGACTTACTCATCTTGATTCCATTCTTGCCTGTTATCATGCCTTGGTTAAACAGCTTCTGGAACGGCTCGTCAAAATCAATCACACCGATATCGCACAAAAATTTCGTATAGAATCTGGAATACAGAAGGTGAAGAACGGCATGCTCTACACCGCCGATATACATGTCTACCGGAAGCATTTCGTCAGCCTTTTCTCTCGAAACCAGTTCTTTATCATTGTGATTGTCCACATAGCGCAGGAAATACCAGGAGGAACCTGCCCACTGCGGCATGGTATTCGTCTCTCTTTTCGCAGGCTTGCCGCACACCGGACACTTACAGTTGACCCATTCCTCGATTCCGGCAAGTGGAGATTCCCCTGTCCCTGTCGGCTCATAAGATTCTACATCCGGCAGGCGAAGCGGCAACTCTTCCTCTGGTACCGGAACCGCCCCACAGTCAGGGCAGTGTACAATCGGAATCGGCTCTCCCCAGTAGCGCTGGCGTGAAAATACCCAATCACGCAGCTTATAGTTCACTGTCGCCTTTCCGATCCCCTTTTCTTCAATTATGTGAGGCGCTTCTTTTTTCAGCACAGAAGACTCCATGCCATTCCACTCTCCGGAATGAATCATCGTACCTGAAGCCTCTGTATAAGCCTCCGTCATGTTCTCAATTTCTTTTCCGTCCTTTGCGATAACCTGGATAATCGGAATATCAAATTTCTTTGCAAATTCAAAGTCACGATCATCATGTGCAGGAACACACATAATCGCCCCTGTTCCATAATCTGCAAGTACATAGTCAGAGAGCCAGATTGGCGTCTTTGCTCCGTTTAGCGGATTTATCGCATAGCTTCCTGTAAACACTCCCGTCTTTTCCTTATCCTGCATACGGTCTACATTGGATTTCATGGAAGCATCATAGATATATTTATCCACTGCTTCTTTCGTCTCAGGGGTAGCAAGAGACGCTGCCAGTTCATGTTCCGGCGCAAGAACCATAAAGGTAGCACCGTAGAGTGTATCCGGTCTTGTAGTGTATACTGTAATCTTTTCTTCTCTGCCTTCTACCGGAAAGTCTACCTCTGCACCGTAGGATTTTCCAATCCAGTCCGTCTGCATTTTCTTTACCTTCTCCGGCCAGTCCAGCTTGTCCAGATCATTTAAGAGGCGTTCTGCGTATTTCGTAATACGAAGCATCCACTGGCGCAGGTTTTTCTTCGTCACTTCCGCACCGCACCGTTCACATTTGCCGTTGACAACCTCCTCGTTTGCCAGGCCCGTCTTGCAGGAAGGACACCAGTTAATCGGGAACTCTTTCTCATAAGCAAGCCCTTCCTTGAACATTTTTACAAAAATCCACTGTGTCCACTTATAAAATGCAGGATCTGTCGTATTCACTTCCATATCCCAGTCATAGAGCGCCGCAATCTGGTTAATCTGCTCTTTGATATGGCTTACATTGTCCGCTGTGGATTTCGCCGGATGCACGCCCATTTTAATCGCATAGTTTTCGGCTGGAAGCCCAAACGCATCCCACCCCATTGGATGTACAATATAATACCCTTGCTGCAGCTTATAGCGGCTCCACACATCGGAAATCACATACCCTCTCCAATGTCCTACATGAAGTCCGTTTCCTGACGGATAGGGGAACATGTCCAGACAATAATTTCTTTCTTATTTCCATTCTCATCTGTTTTTGGATTGACTGGATTTTCCTGCCATTTCTCACGCCATTTTTTCTCAACAGCCTTGTGATTATAGACTATTTTCTGTGCCATATGTCTTTCTACCTCCAATTTGATTTTCACATGCTTTTTTGTTTTGACTCAAACTATAAAAAGCCTTCCATCCCTCTTAAGAGACGAAAAGGCTTTTTTCCGTGGTACCACTCTTATTCATTTATCACAGGTTCCATGATAAATGCACTCATTTCTTCTGTAACGGGAAGCTCCGCCCCTGCCTATTTCTCATACGCCATTGACAATACCAATTACATACCGCATTCAGCAGGAGAACTCCGAGGTGAGTTGGGAGTGCCTGTCTCCTGCCTCACACCTGCCGGCAGGTCTCTGATAAAACAGTACGCTCTTACTATTCCTCTTCACTGTTTTTACAATATTCTTTCTCATTATAAGTAGTATGTTAAAATAAGTCAAGTAATTTTCTACGGTTACTTCTTTTCTGTAATTTTCTACGGTTACTTCTTTTCTGTTATTTTTCCTTTAATCTGGAAAAATAATCCCTGGATTCTTTCACTACAACACCGCTTAACGCAAGCAGAGCAATTAAGTTCGGGAATGCCATCAACGCATTGAAAATATCTGCGATATTCCAGACAGCCGCCACTGTCATATAAGGTCCAATAAATACTGCAAGAATATACAACCAGCGGTACGTCTTGACTGCTTTTTTATTTCTATTAAACATATACTCAATACAGCGTTCCCCATAATAGTTCCACCCTAAAATTGTAGTAAATGCAAAAAATACAAGGCACAGCATCAGGCAAAAGGAGGCAACTGCAGGCGGGAACGGCAGTCCTTTTTCAAATGCCGCCATTGTAATCGCCACGCCTTCTAACTCTGGATTCATCCAGGTACCGGCAATTACAATGGAAAGTCCTGTCATTGTACAGATGATAATCGTATCAATAAATGTTCCTGTCATAGAAACTAATCCCTGGCGCGCCGGCTCTTTTGTCATAGCCGCTGCCGCCGCAATCGGAGCGCTTCCAAGACCAGACTCATTAGAAAAAATACCTCTGGCAATTCCCTTCTGCATTGCTACAATCATACTTCCCATTGCTCCACCCGCCAGCGCACTTCCTGTAAATGCAGATTTTACAATAGACACAATTGCTTCCGGCACAAGTGAAATATTGGTAATAATGATTAACAGTGCCAGAGCTACATAGAGTACTGCCATAAACGGAACCACTATCTCCGATACTTTTGCAATTCTCTTAATTCCACCAATTACAACCAAACCTACGCATACTGTGAGAATGATACAGGTAATTACAGTCGCCCAGGAATATTCCTTTCCGAACAACTCAACCGCATAAACCGTCTGTGGGTCAAAAAAGTCCTTTACAGCAGATGCAATACTGTTGACCTGTGTAAAAGTACCAATTCCAAAAAGACCTACACCGGCGCCAAAAAAAGCAAAAATCATGGCAAGCCACTTCCACTTTTTCCCCATGCCATTTTCAATATAATAAAACGGGCCGCCAAGTACATGACCGTCTTTGTCAATCGTCCTGTATTTAATCGCCAATAGCCCTTCCGCATATTTCGTCGCCATTCCGAAAAATGCCGCCACGACCATCCAGAACAGCGCTCCCGGTCCTCCCGCTGCAATCGCAGTTGCAACTCCTGTAATATTTCCGGTTCCGATCGTTGCGGACAATGCTGTACAAAGCGCCCCAAAGCTGGTCACTTCTCCATGTCCGCCTTCTTCATTTTTTACCATGAATTTCAGGGCCTTTTTAAGATGTCTGATCTGCAGAAGCCCTAATCGAACTGTAAGATAGAATCCTGTTGTCAGAATTAGAATGATTAACGGCAACCCCCATATTCTGTCGTCAATCCACGTGATTACTGCGTCAATTTGTGCAAACATTTTTTCTTCCTCCATCCTTTTGCCTGAGAGATTAACAGTCTGTTCAGACTGCGTACACCTTCGGCGCTCTTTTTAAGAGACTCTCCTGAGTTTATTCTTTTGTGCTTTAACACACCATAGTAAAGGATAGCACTCTGTCAAAAGGATTGCAAGTATTTTTTGTCGCTGTACGTCTTTGCCTGGCAAATCACTTTCCAAATGTCCACAAAAAATGAGTCTAACTGTTTTCACTGTCAGACTCATTTTGTCCTTTTTGTTCAGCACATGCTTTCTTATACTAACCAAGAGCCACATCTAATACCATCATCAGTGCAAAGCCAAAAGCCACTCCGATTGTGCTGATATTAGAATGTTTCCCTGTCTGCGCTTCCGGAATTAATTCTTCCACAACAACATAGATCATGGCCCCTGCCGCAAAGGAAAGTAAATATGGCAGGAGTGGAACGATCAAACCAGTCAGAAGAATCGTAATCACCGCCGCTATTGGCTCTACAATCCCCGAAAGTGCCCCATATATAAAGGCTCTTCCTTTTGAAATCCCCTGACTTTTTAAAGGCATAGAGATAATCGCTCCTTCCGGAAAATTCTGGATAGCAATTCCGACAGACAGTGCAAATGCACCTGCCATTGTCATTACACTATTTTCCGTCAAGGCTCCTGCAAAAGTAACTCCTACTGCCATTCCCTCTGGTATATTGTGTAAGGTCACTGCCAGGACAAGCATCGTTGTTTTTTTTAAATGCGCCGGAACGCCTTCTGGTTTTTCATCTGTAAAATGAAGATGTGGAGTAAGCGTATCCAACACCAGCAAAAATCCCATTCCTAAAAGAAAGCCTCCTGCCGCCGGTACCCAGGCAATCCCTCCCTCTTGTTCTGCCATCTCTATCGATGGAATCAGAAGAGACCATACAGATGCTGCAATCATAACCCCTGATGCAAATCCCAGCAAGAGTTTTTGCAGCATCTCATTCATTTCTTTTCTCATAAAAAATACCATTGCCGCGCCAAGAGTGGTCCCGGCAAACGGTATTAAAATCCCAGTCAGAGTATTTATGTTCATATTCCTTCTCTCCCCTTTATTCATCTGTTGAAAAATTTTATCGATATCTTATCATATGCGAAGGGGAAAGATTTTGTCAATGATGAATTTTCGTTTTCTCTTTGTATTATTTCACCAATTCTTTGCCAGCATTCTCGCACTCTGCCAGTGCCTCATCATCTGGCGCCTCATTCGCAATAATACCCTCTTCCCTTACAAGAACTGCTCCTGCATTTTTCATCCTGGAAGCCCAGTCTCTCATCCATTCTCCGTCTCCCCATCCATAGGATCCAAACAGCAGAATTGTTTTTCCGGATACCAACGGCTCCAAAGCTTCAACAAATGGTTCCATTTCACTTTCTTCCAGCTGTTCTGCTCCCATTGAAGGGCAGCCCAGAGCAAATGCGCTCTCCTGTGCAATGACAGCGGCATCCGCAGATCCTACTTCCATGAGATTTGCCTGTCCGCCTGCTTCTTCAATCCCCTTAGCCACCGCCTCAGCCATTGTCTGTGTATTACCTGTTCCACTCCAATATACTACTGATACGCTCATGTTATAATACCTCCGTTATTCTAATACTGAGCAATTTCCCGGATGCTCTTTCCGGTCAGAAATTCATTTACCGCACAGTCCTTTGCACGGTCATATTCATTGAAAATCATTTTTGCTCTTGACAGGTTCTTATATACCTTCCAATAGCCGATCATCAGATATTTCTGTCCTTCATTTTCAATAAAGCCTCTGACATCTTCTACCGGATAACCCAAAAATATTCCTATTTCATGTGGAAACCCCATTCCATTCTCGGAAAATGTGCATACTCTTTCGGACAATCTTAACAGGCAATCTTCCATATTCTGATTTTGATACCCATATTCTTCCAACAGCAGTTTTATATCTGGACGCATCATATATGCTTCCAACTCCTTAGAACGGTAAAAAAGGACAAGGCATTTCCCGTCCATGCTGCATAGTTTCCGATACGAAATATCCATCTCCTGGAATATTTCCTCCAATCCATCATAGAGCGCATCTTCTACAGAAATCACGCAAGAAATTTTCAATCCCTTCAGAAAAGGAGCACACTGAAGTACAATCTGAAATTTCAGACGCAATTTCTGGTTGCTGTTTTTCAGGAAATAGGATAATACTTCCGCAGGCATAAATTCCCTCCTCAATATTGAGAATGATTTTCAATTGATTTCATGTTATCACGTATCAGATTCCTTTTCAATATATGTTTTTGAGAACTTTTCTCATTACATTTCTCCCCTTATTTTCTGTAACAGCTCAGCCATACAGTGTGCGGGAAGCATAAAACATGCCTGCATGTTTTTGCGAGCGTACATCTGTATGAGCTTAAGCGCCCATCAATGAGTAAAACGGTGGCGGCAGCCACGATAAGCACGCAGTGCGGTTTTACGAATGGCGCGGGCTGAACTGTTACTATTTTCTGTTATTTTATCCTTTTTTTAGTTGTTCCATGTACTGCTTTAGTGTATAATAAACATAAGATATTTGAGAGGTGAGAAGTCTCAAAAATACATACATAAAGGAGAGATTCGCCATGGTAAATTTAATAACAGGCCCAAGAGGCAGCGGAAAAACACAACAAATGATAGACCTTGCTAATGAAAAGGTAAAAACATCCAATGGAAACGTAGTTTTAATTAAAAAAAGCCATAAAGATACTTACACCGTAGATTTTAATATACGTGCAATCCGTATGGCAGATTATAAAGACATTCTAACTCTGGAAGAGTTTGTAGGGTTCCTGTACGGTATGGTAGCTGGCAACCACGATATCGAAGCAATTTTCATTGACAGTGTTCTTAAACAGGCAAATATTACATTAGAAAGTCTGCCTGCTTTTCTTCAGAAGCTGCATAAAATCTCCAACGAAAATAATATCGAATTTTATCTGAGTATCAGTGCAGATAAAAATGAGATTCCAGAAATAAATTCTCCTGATTACAATGTATTAAATTAAATATACTATAAGTTATATATTAAAAG
>ERZ857801.3472-NODE-3472-length-10952-cov-7.523722_pt1 | contig 10952 bp, 5 predicted proteins | sample MGYA00519762_ERZ857801 | MGnify/ENA primary metagenome ERZ857801 (study PRJEB31778, sample SAMEA3449368) | human gut metagenome | biome: human gut; feature: human-associated habitat; material: faeces | place: United Kingdom | collected 2010/2012 ...
AAAATTGGTCTATAGAATTTTGAACTTGAATTGTCTTGCTTCGGAACAACGGTCCTTTGTCGATGAACGGTCCTTCCGGCTTGTCGGAAATAGCGGCACCGATCCCGCAGGTCCATTCGCCTCCCCAGACGGACATGGAATAATATAATACATATTGTCCGCCGATATAATTGATGTCCGGCGCCCATAAGCCACCTTTCGGTTCGAAGGTCGGACGTGTTTCTTCCGTGAAAGCCGTCCCGATCTCTTCCCAGTCCACCAAGTTGCGTGAACGATGGATCGGCGTGTTGCGGATATCTTCGGTTGCATACAGATAGAAATAGCCATCATTCGCTTTGATGACGGTCGGATCAGGCAAGCTGTAATCGATCACCGGATTCCGGTAAGTGCTCTTGGCCACTGTAGCCGGTTCTTCCGCCGGTTCCGGACGACAAGAAGGTTTATGCATCTGCTGTTCCAACATCTTCATAAAAAAGCCGCCTACCACCGAGCGGGCACGCATATTGATGGACCGGCCGTCGGTCGCCTCGTACCAGTCGGTCAAAGGCACGCGAGGTTCGGTTTCGTTCACATATTTATACGCGGGTGAAACCAAACGCGAGAAATCTTCTTGAGTATCAGCCAGGCAGGCCGTCCATAAGATCCAATCGACTTTGGTATAGGTCTTGCGACTGTCAAGCGGAAGGCCGAACGGCTGCTGCCGGTTCAAATAGAAAGCGACCTCTTTCCGGGCGATCCTGTCCGGAAAAATATGCAAACCCAACACTTTATCCCAAACCAGATTGTACTTCTGGCTCCAAGTGTTTTCCCGATCGAATGTCAACCGGAAATGATCTCCATCGTCAGCCATCCGTTCCCATTTCTTCGCCATTTCACGAGCGGCAGAAACATACCGAACCGCCTGTTCCTCATCTCCCAACATCTCGGCCAATTTGCCATATCCGGCAATACCCATGATCGCTTTTATCGAAAGGTTGGCATTATGAGCCAAATGTCCGGCAAAATCATCCGTACACAACTGGTTCTCCGGATCAAGCCCTTCTTTCAACAAGTAATTAGCCCAAACGCCCAATGTTTTCCAATGCTTGCGGGCATAATCCGCATTGCCTTCGCGCAGAGCGATGGCTGTTGTCAGAATCAACATATTCCCACATTCTTCGACCGGCATATCGAATGGATACGTTTGCCCGTTGGCATGCGGATAGGTCCCGACATCATGGGCGGCAAAAGGCTTGTTCCATTGTCCGCTTTCACTGTAATAAAAAATCGGATTCAACATACCTTTCAGCAGTTCCGGGTTATAAAGCAAGAACAAGGGAGCAGACGGATACGTCACATCGACCGTACCGATCGAACCATTGCTGAAATTCTCTTTGGAAAGGAACAACAGGTTCCCATCTTTATCTTCCACGAGTTTGTGGGCAGCTACCGCCTGGCGGTAAGCGACGGCACAAAGTTCTGCATATTCTTTTCCTCCGGCCTTTTCCGCATCCTCCATCAAACGAGTGTCGAAATGCCGGCAGCGATCCATAACCGAACGATATTCTTCAGCCGATCCTTCAAAGGCCTGCCGAATGTTTTTCTTCCCGTTATGCTTCCAATATCCCATACGATTGTCCTTGAAATACTGGATCGAATACAAATCGTCATAGCCGACCATCAGGAAACCTGATTGAGGAGAACCGGACATTGTCTTCATATCGTGACTGAAAACAAGTTGTTGCCGGTCGTTCACTTTCATCTCTGTCTGTTTTTTCGTCCGGGCTGCCAGATAAAAATATCCCCAGTCGATACGGACATCATCTCCTTTACGTACCAAGACAGGTTGCTCGACGGTTCCGGCTTTCAGATACGAAATGCCGTTTTCCTCTTCAAAGGCCACTGTCACAGCCTGATCGTCCGAATGAACAGCCAAAGAAGGAGAAGCCTCGACCGTCAGACGGGTTTCATGTGCCTTTCCATCCGTGGCATGGACCTGCCAGGATATATAGTTGACAGGCGTGGACATACGGTCCAGATCATCCAACAAAAGAGGAGACGTAAAAATGAGATCCAAACAGATCGGACCACATTCGAATGTATAATAGGTCTGTGTCGGAAGAACATTCACCGACCGTTGAATCGCTGCTTTTTCAAAACGTACCGGAGTTTCTTCCGTCGAAACTTCTTTCCCCATAAAACGATAAGAAACCCCATCAACATCGATAACGCCCAACAGCCCCTGCCCTTTTCCGGTCCAGTGACGGGTCACATCCTCGTTCAGCCGGTCCGTAAACGACCAAATACTGGTGTAAGGATCTATTGTTATCAGAGGATAAGCCGGAGAACGCAAGGCACTCTTCTTATCCGGCTGAAACAAATCTCCTGAACCGCAGGATACGTTCAGTATCCCAAGGCAGCAAACCACCAATAGTATCAGAGAGGTTCCCTTCATTTTTCTATATGTATAATAAAGCACAACATTCATAAGAACTTAAATTTCTTTTGTCTGAAATCCTGATGCAAAGATATTTCCACATCTTTAAAACCTCTTTCAAGGATCAATCCGAAGCTTTCAAATATCAATCAAAATCGTACAAAAGCCTCTCAAATAGTGTTTTTTTACTTATTTTTGCAGCGTACGAAAGATGAACAACTACTTTGTATGAAATTTTTCCTGACAACCATAACAGGCTTGCTGTTGCTACTCCTTCCCTACTCCGGCAAGGCGCACGATTTGTATTTCCGCCACTATACCAACAAACAAGGATTATCACACAACACGGTCTATTGTGCCCTACAGGATAAAAAAGGATTCATGTGGTTCGGGACGGACGACGGGCTGAACCGCTTCGACGGTCACCAGTTCCGTATTTACCGCTACAACTCGTACGACCCGGAAAGCCTGCCGAACGACAGGATCATCAGCCTTTTCGAAGATTCGACCGGTAGGATATGGGTCTGCACCTATTCCCACACCTGCTATTACGACTATCAAACAGATACATTTCATCCTCTGACCTTTTCCGACAGCAACAACACTCCGGAATATTTCCAACAAATCAGGGAAGACAATAAAGGAAATTTATGGCTGATGAGTTACAACCGGATTGCCCGTTATGCTCTTTCCGGCGAAAGCAGCCCGCATTTCTATTCCGAAGGAGAACAAGTTAGCCTAATAGACATCACGATGAACGAAGAGAGCGAACCGATCCTCGCCGGACGCAGCGATCTGTTTTTCTACAAACCGGAGACAGACAAATTCGTCCATATCCCGTTACTGACCGAAAAGGAAAAAGAAAACCCGATCAACCTTTCCAAGCTTTGCCTCGTGCCGGACTGGGGCATACTGGTCGGAACAGATCGTGCGGGACTCAAGTTCTACGACCGGCACAGCCGGAAAACGGAAACGGTCATTCCTGACATACAGGTCCGCGACATCAAACAGTACAGTGAAAATACCTATTGGATCGCATCCGAATCCGGTATCTATATATTGAATATGGTGGACCGGAGCATCACGCACCTGCAAAAATCGTTAACAAACGAATATACGATTTCCGACAATGCAGTCTACTCGATCACAAAAGACCGTGAAGGAGGAATATGGGTTACCACCTTTTTCGGTGGGATCAATTATCTGCCCAAAGAATATGTCCCGTTCAAATACTTTATCGGAGGAAAAACCCATTCGGGAATGTTGGGAAATGCCGTACGCGAAATCTGTCCGGACCAGTACGGCAACCTCTGGTTAGGGACGGAAGACAACGGGATCAACCGCTACACCCCCGCTACAGGCGAGATCACAAACTTCTCCCGTACCAACCCCTTCCACCCGCTTTCGGCAACCAATATCCACGGTCTGCTTACCGACGGCAACCGGTTATGGGTAGGGACATTCAACACCGGAATAGACCTGTTGGATATTCCTTCCGGAAAAGTCATCGAACGATATACCCGGAGCAATACCGGCAATCTGCTTCCGGCAGACTTCATACTCTGCTTTTGCAAACTTTCAGAAGACGAAATCCTGATCGGGACCTCCGCCGGGCTTGTCCTCTTCAATAAAAAAGAAGAACGTTTCATTCCCTGGGGAACAGAGATCAAATCGCTGGTGCGTCAAATCTTCAAAGACAGCAAAGGAGACATATGGATCGCGACTTCTTCCGGCGCTTACCGCTATTCCCAAACCGACAAGAAGTTTGCACATTATACATCCAGCCGCGAACGGTCGCAGACCATCGGCGACAATAACGTGACTTCCATATTCGAAGATTCGAAAAACAGGATTTGGGTGACAACCGTCTACGGATTCTCTCTATATAACGAAATATCGGATTCATTCAACCGCATCACAATCGAAAACGGACTGCCCAGCAATATCGTATACCGTATATTGGAAGACGACGAACATCTTTTCTGGATTGCAACAGCCAACGGGCTGGTTCGTTTTAATCCGGAGACATACGTGATGAAAACTTTCTCATACACGGATGGCCTGCCCGAAGCGCAATTCAACTATTGTTCCGCCTACAAAATGCCGGACGGGACCATGTATATGGGAACTATTAACGGAATGATAGCCTTTAATCCGCGTGATTTTAAAGAAGATGTTTACTCCCCGCCGGTATGCATCACTCGCATAGATGTGCAGGACGACCGTATCGGTGCTCCTAAATATAACGTCAACCGGATTATGAAAAACGGAGAATTAAGGCTTCCGCATAACCGTTCGACCTTTACCCTTTCGTATGTCGCATTGAGCTACACCTCACCGGACGCGCTCCAGTATGCCTACCGCCTGGACGGAAGTGACAAGGACTGGATCTATATGAAACAGAATAAAGACGTGACCTTTGCCAACCTGTCACCCGGCAACTATGTTTTCCGTGTAAAATCGACCAACAGCAGCGGAGTTTGGCAGGATAACGAAACGACTCTCCGGATCACAGTGACACCGCCGTTCTGGGCTACCGGATGGGCATTGCTCATTTATTTTCTGATCTTATGCCTGTTGATCATACTTTGGTATAACTATAAAAAAGCCAAACTGGAAGAGAAACACCGCATCAACCGCGAAATATTCGAAAGCAAGAAGGAGAAAGAGCTTTACGATGCAAAAATACAGTTCTTTACCTTTATCACACATGAAATACGGACACCACTCACCCTGATCAAGGCTCCGTTGGAAAAAATCCTCCGTTCGGGAGATGGGACACCTGCCACACAAGAGAACTTGCGGATCATCGAGAAAAACACCGGCCGGCTGTTAGACCTCAGCAATCAGTTATTGGACTTCCGCAAGACGGAAAGCCGTGGGTTCAAACTAAACTATGCCACGACCGATGTCGTCCTCTGGCTGGAAACGATCCTGCACCCGTTTCGCCCGGCTTTCGAACAAGAGAACAAGATTTTCACGGTCAAACTACCGGAACAACCTTTCGAAGCCAGCCTGGACCGGGAAGCGTTCTCCAAAATCGTCAGTAACCTGGTCAGCAACGCACTGAAGTATTCGGACAACCGGATATCGCTCGAGCTGCTTCCTCCTTCGGGTGAAGAGCGAATGTTCGCCTTGCTCGTCACCAACGACGGACATCTGATCCCCGACAGTGAAACCGAGAACATATTCAACCCGTTCTATCGGCTCAAAGAGACAGAAAATCGGCAGGGCAGCGGTATCGGTTTATCGTTAGCCCACTCTTTAGCCGAGTTCCACCGCGGCAAACTCTTCTACCGGCAAACGCCGGACGGCTTGAACCAGTTTGTCTTGATGTTGCCGGAACAGCAAGAAGGCTGTTATCGGATCGCTGCCGGAAACGAAAAAGAGAATACGGAAATTGTTACTTTGACCGAAACCGGCAAATCCGTGATCTTGATTGTCGAAGACCAGGATGACATGCGCCACTTTATCGCCCGCGAACTGAAGGAAACATATCAGGTGTTAGAAGCGGAAAACGGGAAAGCAGCCCTCGATCTGGTCCGTAAGAATACGGTCAACCTGATCATCAGCGATGTCATGATGCCGATCATGGACGGTTTCGAACTTTGCAACGAAGTGAAAAATGATGTCAATGTCAGCCACATCCCGTTTATCTTGCTGACAGCACAACATAACCTGCAATCGCGCCTGAAAGGCCTGAACACGGGGGCCGATGCCTATATGGAGAAGCCATTCTCCATCGAACTGCTGACGGCACAAGTCAGCAACCTTTTGAAAAACCGCGAGCTGCTGAACAAAACATATTTAGAGAAACCGCTCGCTCCGGTAGCCTCCCTCGCCGTTTCACCGGTAGATGATATTTTCCTTCGCAAACTGAACGAGTATCTGGAAGAGAACCTCAGCAACGAAACCCTTTCTGTTGAAATGCTTGCCGACACAATGGGAATGAGCACATCCAGCCTCTACCGTAAAGTCAAGGGCCTGTCCGGTATTTCCCCTAACGACTTCATCCGCATTGCCCGCTTAAAAAAAGCGATCCTGCTGATGCAGAACGGGGAGAACCGCATAAGCGAGATCGCTTTCCAAGTAGGCTTCTCCTCCCCGGCTTATTTCTCTACCTGTTTCCAGAAACAATACGGAAAGACACCATCGGAATATCTGAAGCAAACGGGAACGAAAAATTAAATTACATGGAATTACAAGCCATTCTCTTTCTTTACCAGAGCAAGAAGTTTCGTGATTTCATCTGACGAGATCGTTTCACGCTCTTCTTTATCATACATATAAAAAGAACAATTGTTCCGGTTTCCTCATCGACAGAGTAAGTAAAAGTAATTACACGTGCACCATGACTTTTACCTTTATTCTTGCTGCCGATCGCCATCCGTACCTTCCGGACTCCGCCACCCAGGCTGACACCGGCTTCGGGATTGACGTGGAGTTCAGCCAGCAAACGGGCATAATCCTGCGACATGGAATGGTATTTTTTGCCAAGGCGTTTCAATTCTTTGGCAAAAGTTGATATATATTTATTCTATAGTCCATGAAGCAATTCTTCTGCATCAGGTAATTTCTTGCCTGCCTTCTTCGCCTGATAGAACTCGTTCAGCCCCGAACGGATACCGTCCAGAATTTCCTGCTTGCTGATATACTCACCTCTTCCTCGTTGACGACCTGCCGCTCTTTCACTTTGGCAAGAGCACGTGTCAAAGTGCGCTTAACGGTTTTCAGCACGTCGATATCTTCCGTGTCCAGTATATCACGCATAAGTTCGATGCGCAAGGAATCTACATCTAATGTTGTCATATTGAGTATTTTATGATTTTGGACAAAGGTGCGTTTTTATTCCTTTGTCCAAAAACATTTATACCAAACATCATTCGGCCACCGGGAAAGCGGAAATCCTCAACCTCGCTGCTCCCATAGGGACCAGAGTGATTTCGTCCAAACGGTCAGACTTGCGGGCGTTTTCGTATGGAAGGACTCCGCATAATCCATATTCGTCGATTTTCCAATCCGGGACCAAACGTCCTTGTGCCTTAAATTCCATCGGGACGGAAGAGAGGGTGAAAGGATTGTTGTCCGAAGGCCAGTTTTTACGTTGCAAAGTGACGGGCGACTGGACCTTCAACGCATAGTTCCATGGGCTCCCCGGCAGAATCTCAAATGTCGGCCATGCGGAGGCATCTGCTCCTTCCTGCCATTTGGAATCCCAAACGGCAGTCTCGGTACTGGGCATTTGCTTGTATTCTTCTTCTACTTTCAAGGACAGGGTAAGCGGGCCGTAATCGACACTGACACTGTTCTTATTTACCTGCCACCGGCGAACGGCATATTCCATCGGAAGGTTCAAGACAACCTCGTCACCATCTTTCCATTCCCGTTCGATACAAGCATATGTTCCGGGAGTGAGCTTCGCCTGCTGAGTTTTCCCGTTAATCTGAACAGAAGCATTTTTACACCAGGACGGGATACGGAGATAAAAGGGGAAAGATACGGTTTTCGGGGTTCCAACCGTGAAACGTGTCATTTCTTCAAACGGATAATTCGTCTGTTCATGCAAGGTGATTTCCGTTCCGTCGCCCACCTTTACATTAGCCTTACAAGAATTATATAAAACGGCAGCCACCCCGTTGTCCGGTGTCGCCAATACCAAATGCTCGACATAATAGGGCCAGCCAAAGCCATGGTTGTGCTGGCAGCAACGACTGCTGAACGGGTTCATGGCCAGGAACGGGCCGGAGTTATCCAACCCCGGATGATGGTTGCGTGAATCGCTGATCGCCATATTCGGACAAGTCAGATAACGAAGCGCCCGGTAATCCGGCATCAAAGAAGCCGGGTAGCTGTTGAACGCGACATCTTCGAGATGATCGGCCCAATAAGGATCGCCACTGATCAGAAGCATGATCTCGTCGGAGGCCATCTGCTCCACAAAACCACAAGTCTCCGTTCCCTGCCGAGGATCGAAGAAACCGATACGGGCATTCTCGTCCGCCCCGAACATTCCGCCGGGGACCTGGCCGAAAGCACGGCGTATCAAACTTTGGACATTATAGCTGGCAGCCAACATGGCAGAGTCTTTTGTAAACAGATAATAGGTGGCAGGTTCGCGGAAACACTGGGCGACATTCACATTGTGCCAGTTAGGAAGCTGAGTCGATTTTGTCCAATCCGCCGTATTCCTGTGAATCTTTTCGGCCAACGGAAGAAGTGACTCGTCACCCGTGCGGTTATACAGCCAGACCACACTCCAAAGATTATCTCCTCCGCGGCTGTTTTCCCAATAGCTGGACAGAAAAGCATCATCGGGAACCGTTTGCAGATAATGACAATAGCGGGTCATAAAATCGATCACCCGATTATCGTTCGTATATTCATGATAGGATTGCATGATCCAGAGAACGATCATGTTCGGCCAAAAATCCTGTTTACCGTTATTCAGATGCACCGGTCCGAAATTACCGTCCGTCCGCTGACTTGCCAGGATGGCTTCTATCCAGAAATTCGTCTCCTTCAACAAGGCCTCGTTTTTCAAGGCATACGCCATATTACCATAACCACGCAGCCAGTAGGGCACTTCTTCCCATCCCCATTCGCCACCGTTCTTCAGCCAGGCATTGTTCCCTTTTTGCAGCCAGGCGCTAATCTCTCCCAGGTGACCGCAAAGCCCATCCTTCTGTAATTCGACCTGTCGCTTGATCCAGCCTTCCGGCTCAATGCTTCCGGCGGGCAGCTTGATAAATTGCAATGGTTGTAACGGAGCCCGGTTACTTACATAGTAGTCGTTGCGAGATGCTGTGGACAAACGTTCCATCGTCCGGATCTCTTGCGTCTGCTTTCCGGCACACGATGCCAACAGAATTGAGAAAAGTAAAATCGTCTTTTTCATTTTTATCAGATTTATTGGGCAAAGGAAAGAACTCAGGCTGAAAAAAACGATAAGGGATCAATCAAAAACATATAAAAATCGTTCTACCACCTTCTCCCGATGGAAAAGTGGTAGAACGACCTTACACTTTCAGCTGCTTTTCTTCCAAGAGAAAAGCAAGATCATTTTCTTAACTGCCGTATGCCGTAATACAACAGGCGAAGTACGACCGACAACCCGTAAAAGCCACATGTGATGAGCAGCATCCACGGTAATTGTGTCCAAAGTTCGGACCAACTTGTACCGTATGCAATGATAGAAACGATATTCATCAGATAAGCAAGCACGATACAAACACAGAATATCTTAATTTCCGTTTTTTGTCTCTTTACAGATAATACGATGTCTTTCATACTCATGCGAAATTTAGATACGGTATTTTATATTCATCCGGGAAAGTAATCACCCGTCCTTCATCAATCGCCTGCAAACCCAACAGCCCCAAGACAGAAGAATAATAAGCCTCTTCTACCAAATCAGGAACCGGTTTACCGGTAATGGCCGCTTCACAAAAAGCCGTAACCAGCTCGACGGAGCCGTCTCCGGATGCTCCGACCGAGGACTGCCCGCTGATGCTCGTCACTTTATCCATGATCAGATGTCCCTTGTTTACCGATGCGGTTTCCGGCACCCAGCTCGGACCGGCGAATGAAACATTATCGAAGATCTGATGCTCGATCTGATTGATCAGCTGCATGATTCCGGGAGCAGGTTCGACATCCTCAAAATAATATTTTCCCTTTTCCGGTTCCATCGTTCCCTTACTTCCCAGAATTTCCTCTTCAAGGCCGTAAAACTTATTGGCGATCATGGATTCGTACGTCATCTTCACACCGTTCGGATAATGATAAATCAGGTTGATGCTGTCATACACTTCGCGGCCATCCTTCCAATAGACGATATCTCCCATACCGGCCACCTTTTCGGGTAGCATCCGGAGCGCCCAGTTTCCGACCTGCAACTGATGGGTAGCCAGTTCCGTCACCAAACCGCATGAATATTCCTTATATAAACGCCAATTGATCTTACGCTCCAAGTCGGGAGATGGGACGGGACGGCGCCAGTCGTTATTACGGAACCAATACGCCCGTATCGAATTGATCTCGCCCAACAATCCGGCATGGATCATTTCCATGGCCTTTATATATTTCGGATCATACAAGCGTTGCTGGCCTATAAACATCACTTTGCCGGATTCTTTAAATACATTATACATATCCAGGCAATCCGAACAGGTCATCGCCATTGATTTCTCGCAGAACGTATGCTTGCCCGCATGCAACGCGTCTATTGTGATATGTGCATGTTCATACAACGGGGTTGCGATCATGACAGCCTGTACATCTTTGTCTTCCAAAAGTTTCCGGTAGTCGTCATACGTCTTGGCTTTCGGATAGAGAGCCGAAGCCTCTTTCAGATGGGGAGGATAATTATCACACAAGGCTACCACATCGGCATACGGTATTGTCTTCAGATTATTCAGGTGGTACTGCCCGCGTGAACCTGTACCGATAAATCCGATCCGTACTTTTTCCTTTGCGATCTGTACCTTATCGTCGGCACTACAGGACTGCAACCAGGGAAACGCGGAAAGCAGCACAC
>ERZ857801.3474-NODE-3474-length-10947-cov-2.778278_pt1 | contig 10947 bp, 8 predicted proteins | sample MGYA00519762_ERZ857801 | MGnify/ENA primary metagenome ERZ857801 (study PRJEB31778, sample SAMEA3449368) | human gut metagenome | biome: human gut; feature: human-associated habitat; material: faeces | place: United Kingdom | collected 2010/2012 ...
AAAAGAGAATTTTAGGTATAGCGCTTGCGACAATCTTTGTTGTCTCACAAGCGGTGACAGTTTTCGCAGAAGACAGTAAGATCGGCGGCGCAGCGCTGACGGGAGCATCAGAAGGAAAGTATGAAATCGCAGAAATCACAGAGGAAAGCATGGCAGAATTAGCAGAGTCTGCACCGGAAGTATTAGAGAAAATTCTGGCAGTCAACGAAGGAAACGCGACACTCCAAAGCATTGTGGAAATGGCACCGGAATTAGAAGAAGAATTGGCAGAAAAAGAAATGCTGACACCCTTCTTTGATCTGAAGGTTACAGACGGAGGAGAGAAGACAGAATCAGGAAAATATCAGGTTACATTCTCTGTACCGGCATTGACAGAAAATGTGGAGGATGTAGCGGTTCTCCACTACAGTACAGTAAGAGACATATGGGAGATCGTTGATGCGTCATATGCAGATAAAGAAGTGACAGCCGAATTTGAAGATTTGTCTCCGGTAGCAGTGATTGCAAAAGTGGATACCATGAATGTTTCAGATAGCGTGGCAGGTACATCTCCAAAAACAGGCATCCAGTCCAGCTGGATGCTGTGGATAGGAGCCGCAGGTGTATTTGCGGCAGTGTCTATTGTTTCTTACAGAAGAATAAAAAAATAGAATAACAGGTAAAAACCAGGCGTGTGTATGCAGCATAAAACTCTGCTGCACACGCTTTCATACGGACAAAATGTAGAAATACGAAGACAGCCGCCTGGAGGACAGTAAAAAGATGTAACGCGGCGGAGGATGGTAAAGAGGAATAAGCAGAAATGTACAGGAAAATATCGAATTCATGGCTGAAGCACTGGGATTTTATTATTCTGGATTTACTGATGTTACAGCTTGCCTATATATGCAGTTATTTTTTGCGCAGCGGCGTACACAATTTATATAAGGAACAGATTTATTTAAATATCGGGATTATCATTTGTCTGGCGGATATTTGCTCTGCGTTTTTTATGGAACCATACCATGGGATTATGCGCAGGGGATATTTCTTAGAATTTAAAAGTACACTAAAACATGTTTTTTTTGTATGTGTTTTAGAAATAAGTTATTTATTTTTAAGTAAGAATTCAGAAGAATTTTCGAGATTGTCTTTTTTGTGGTTTGTGCTATTGACGGTGGGATTCATATATATTGAGCGAATACTTTGGAAAGAATATCTTAACAGACGGAAAAGGTTGTTTTATGACAAGGTTAAAATGCTTCTTGTCACTACATGGGAGGAAGCAGAGAATACGTTGGAAAAGCTAAATAAAAACAGTTTTAATGAATTTGAGATCATTGGGATTGCACTTGCAGGAGAACGGCAGAAAAAGGGGATAAAAATACAGGGAATTCCTGTTATATGCAGTGCAAATGAAATCCCTGACTATATACAGACAAGATGGGTAGATGCTGTGCTGGTAAGCGTCAAAGGAAAAGATATGCCTTCAAAAGAGGTATTGAATACCTGTGTTGAAATGGGTGTGACACTGCACTACCGGTTAGAGGAACTGGAGGATTGGAGTGGCAGTCAATATATTAACCGGATGGGCGGTTACGTGGTGCTGACTTCCAGTATACGGCTCACTGATACCCAACAGGTATTTCTAAAGAGAGGACTGGATATATTAGGCGGTTTAATCGGAGTGTTTTTAACTGGAATTATTACTCTGTTTTTAGCACCGGCTATTTATATTGCCTCGCCAGGACCTATTTTCTTTTCTCAGGTGAGAATCGGGAAAAACGGGAAAAGATTTAAGATATATAAATTTCGCAGTATGTATACGGATGCAGAGAAACGAAAGAAAGAGCTGCTGGAGAAAAATGAGATGCAGGGACTCATGTTTAAAATAGAGGCGGATCCACGCATTATCGGAAGCGGGCCGGACGGAAGGAAACATGGCGTGGGATGGTTCATTCGTAAGACTTCGTTAGATGAATTTCCACAGTTTTGGAATGTACTTAAGGGAGATATGAGTCTCGTGGGAACAAGACCGCCTACAGAAGATGAATGGAAACAGTATAAATATTATCACCGTGCAAGACTTGCTACAAAACCTGGGCTGACCGGTATGTGGCAGGTAAGCGGAAGAAATGAAATAACAGATTTTGAAGAAGTCGTAAGATTGGACATGGAATACATAAAACAATGGAATATAGGAATGGATATAAGGATCCTGCTCAAAACGGTACTGGTAGTATTGACAGGAAACGGCTCAAGATAAAATATATCCGGATAGTTATAGAAAGAAAACGAAAAAGAGAGACAGAAAAAATCAATATAGGAAGCAGACACTTAAGATATGAAAAGAAACCAAAATGTGCAGAAAAAGAATAAATTACATATCGCCATGCTGGGACATAAACGTATTCCTTCCAGGGAAGGCGGAATTGAAATCGTCGTAGAAGAAATTAGCAGCAGGATGGTAAAGCTTGGACATGATGTGACCTGCTACAACCGTAGCGGGCATCATGTAAGCGGGAAAGAATTTGACACTGGGAAGAAAAGAGAGTACAGAGGAGTACATCTGAAATATGTACCTACGATAAATGCAAAAGGTCTGGCGGCTGTGAGTGCTTCCTTCTTTGCAGCATTAAGAACGGCATTTGGTAAATATGATGTGGCACATTTCCATGCGGAGGGGCCTTGTTCTATGTTGTGGATTCCTAAATTGTTTGGAAAAAGGTGTGTTGCGACGATTCACGGACTAGATCACCGGAGGGCAAAGTGGGGGAAATTTGCGAGCACCTATATTATGCTGGGGGAAAAGTGTGCGGTCAGATATGCAGATGAGATTATTGTGTTAAGTGAGGGAGTACGTGAGTATTTTAAGAAAACATATGGAAGAAATACGCGGTTTATTCCCAACGGAGTGACCCGTCCGTGCGTAAAACGTCCGGAACTGATAAGGGAACGCTTTCATCTGGAGGAATCCGAGTACCTGCTTTTTCTTGGAAGAATCGTGCCGGAGAAGGGATTGCGGTATCTGATACAGGCATTTTGTCAGGTGCGGACAAAGAAAAAATTGGTGATCGCCGGAGGGACGAGCGACACCGGAGATTTCATGGACGAATTGAAAGAGATGGCGAAAGAAGACAAACGGATTCTGTTCACAGGCTTTGTCCAGGGACAACTGTTGGGCGAGCTGTACAGCAATGCGTATGTATATATATTGCCCTCTGATTTGGAGGGTATGCCTTTAAGCCTTCTGGAGGCGATGAGTTACGGAAATTGCTGTCTGGTGTCTGATATAACGGAATGTGCGGAAGTTGTAGAGGACAAAGCGGTGTTGTTCAGACAAAGTGACGTGGAGGACTTAAGAGAAAAGATACAGATGCTTTGCGACAGAGAAGATGTGGTAAAGAAATATAAAGAACAGGCAGCGGAGTTTATTTGCGGGAAATATAACTGGGATGATGTGACAAAGAGAACGGTGGATTTGTATCAAAAGAAATGATGTAAAGGGATAATAAGGTATGAAAGTTTTAATGATAAATAAGTTTTTGTATCCGAAGGGCGGTGCAGAGACTTATACTCTAGCATTGGGGAAAATGCTTCAGATACACGGACATGATGTGCAATATTTTGGACTGAATAATAAAAAAAATACGGTGGGGAATCAAATAGGGGTATATGTTAAAGATATAGATTTTTCAAAGGGGATACGCAAAAATTTGAGTGCACCGTTCAGAATTATTTATTCATCAGAAGCCAGAAGAAAAATCCGTATGGTTTTAGATGATTTTCAGCCAGATGTAGTACATTTGAATAATATACAATACCATTTAACCCCTTCTATTATTCTTGAAATTCATAAATGGAGAACTATAACACAAAGATGCTGTAAGATTATTTATACAGCACATGATTATCAATTGATCTGTCCGAGCCATGGACTTTTTGATACAAATTTAGTTCCATGTGAAAAATGTTTAGATGGTAGTTACAGATATTGCTTTCAGACAAAATGTCTCAAAAATTCCAGAGCAAAAAGCTTGCTTGGTACATTGGACGGATATTATTGGAGGTGCAGTCCGGCATACTCATACATAGATAAAATTATTTGCTGTAGCAAATTTTTGAAAGGAAAATTAGATACACAAAAAAGATTTCGAAATAAGACGGTGGCGATTCATAATTTTAAAGATATAAAACCAGATATGTCAGTTCAAAAGGGAAAATATGTTTTGGAATTTGGCCATTTATCAAAGGACAAAGGTACGGAGACGTTATTGAAGGTAGCAAAACGTATGCCGGAAACAAAATTTGTTTTTATTGGATACGGGCCATCTTCTGAAAAGATGAGAAATATAGAGAATGTTGAATATCTTGGTTTTAAAAAAGGAGATGAACTGTACCGGATTATTTCTGAAGCAAGTATTAGTGTGTGTCCGTCTGAGATGTATGAAAATTGTCCGTTTTCAGTGATAGAATCTATTTCGTTAGGAACCCCTGTTATAGGAGCTAAAATAGGAGGAATACCTGAATTAATAGAAGAAGAAATAACGGGAGAATTGTTTGAGGCGGGAAATGCAGATGATTTGGAACGGGCTATAAGACATATTTTATTTACCCCAGGTATCTTACAGGAATATACAGAGAATTGTTATAATGCTCAGTACGAGACATCTGCCAGTTATTATGAAAAACTAATGAAAATTTATGAGGGGAAATAGGAAAATGCTGAATGAGTTTTACAAAAACATAGGTATGAAAGGTTTTTTTGAACGATATGGCATGTTGAATGCGTTAAGGCGAGGTATGTTTTTAGCGAACCCTGTGCATATAGTGAACGATTATGAGATTAAAAAAGTTTTATGGCAAAAAAAGGTTTCCAAAAGTGTGAAAAAATATCTGATATATAGTGAGACTGTTCCGGAAGGATTGAAATTTGGCGAGGAAAAAGTAGACAATCCTATATGGATTTACTGGAACTCAGGAATGGAAAATGCTCCTGAAATAGTTAAAAGATGTTATGAATCTGTTTTAAAATATGGAAATCAAAACGTGATTCTTCTTACGGAAAAAAATATCAGTAAGTATATTATATTTCCAGATTATATAGTTAAAAAGACAGAAAATAAACAAATTCCATTTGCGGTTTATACAGATTTAATGCGTTTTGCACTTCTTGAGCATTATGGAGGAACATGGATGGACGCGACTGTTTATCTGACAGACTATATTCCAGAATTTATCAGGATAAGTGCTTTTTTTGTATTTAGAAATGCTATGGGGTTACTAGACAATCCGGTGCTTTATCCTGTGTGGTTTATACATTCGGAAAAAGGAAATGAAATAATACGTGCAGTCAGGAACGTTGTTTTTTCTTATTGGAGGAAAGAAAACCATATAAAAGAGTATCTGCTATCAAATCTGATTATGACAGAAGTAATCAAATCTTTTTCCACTATTGAGAAAGAAATTCCATATATGGACAGTGAATATAGTGAAAGACTAATTAGAATTGTGGCGGATAAATATGATGAAAAAGAAGTAAAGTGGATGAAACAGCTTACGAGTATTCATAAGCTTACTTATAAATTAGATTCAGCAATCGATCAAGAAGATACAATTTATAGACATCTCATTGAAAATAATTTTTAGTAAAAAGGAATACAAATCAATGCAACCTAAAGTAAGTATTATAGTTCCAATTTATAATGTGGAAAAATATTTAAATCAGTGTGTAGACAGCTTGCTGAAACAGACGTTACATAATATAGAGATTATTCTGGTGGATGACGGAACGTTAGATAATAGTGGATATATTGCTGACGAATATGCAAAACGTGAGAGCAGAGTAAAGGTGATCCATCAGAAGAATAGCGGACTGGGACCTGCCCGGAATACAGGAATGAATGCTGCAACGGGAGAATATATAGGATTTGTAGATTCGGATGACTGGGTAAAGCCTCAGATGTTTGAAAGTCTGTACAATACGGCGATTTGCAATGATTCAGATATTGTGGTTAGCGGTCATTGTGATATATGTAACGGAGTGATTACCAGAAAAAAGATTCATCCTTTAGCGGGGAAAACGGTATATACAAATAAAGAAATATTAAAAATTCGAAAAAAATTTTTTGGTCATGCTCCTGGAGAAAAAGAGACGGAAGCGTTTCCTATGTCTGTATGGATAGCGATTTATAGAAGAAGTATGGTTGAAGAAAATAAGTTACAGTTTCAGGAAATTCTTTCTGAAGATACGATATTTAACCTGTGCGCCTATAAATGTGCCCAGATTATATCATTTACTGGTGAGACAGATTATTGTTACAGAAAAGAAGAACAATCTTCTATTACACAAAGCTTTTCCTCAAAAAAGTTACAGCGATATCAGGAATTTCTTAATACTTTAAGAAAGATGGCAGAACAGGAAAAGGATAGAGAATGTCTTATTCGGTCTAAAAGAATGGCGATTGACTGTTGCAGGTTATATGTCAGTATTGTAGACAATTCGGGAGAACCTTTGAAAAAGAGAAAACACTATGTAAGGGACTTTGCAACTTCTGCAGAAATTCAGAGATGTTGGGAGAATTATCCTGTAAAGACACTTCCTTTTCAACAGAGGCTGTTTCATAAAATGATTCAGAAAGAGTGGTATGGAATTGCGTTATATTTGAACAAGTTACGGCAGACATTGAAAAAATTTAAAAAGCAATAGAAATGAAAAATAGGAGAGAAAACTAACTTTGAGTTTGAAAAAATTAATAAAAAGAATTGTTATGAGAGAAAGAGAATCTTCCGATTCCTATATTTTATATTTGAGAAATTTAGGGATGGAGATCGGAGAAGATGTCACAATATATGCTCCAAATAAGACAGTTATTGATGAGCAGTATCCATGGATGATAACAATAGGAAATCATGTAAGAATTACCGAGGGAGTGAAGATACTGACACATGATTACAGTTGGTCTGTATTAAAGCGAATTACAGAAGAAAATGCTTCAGGAGTAATTCTGGGAGCTTCTGGAAAAGTAAGGATTGGAGATAATGTATTTATTGGCATGAATACAATCATCTTAAGAAATGTGAGTATAGGAGATAATGTCATAATTGGAGCAGGAAGTATAGTGGTCAGAGATTGTGAAGGAGGATGGGTATATGCAGGAAATCCAGCAAAAAAAATAATGACAGTAAAAGAGTATTACTGGAAAAGAAAAGAGGTACAGCTTGCAGAAGCAAAGGAACTTGCAATTTCTTATTATAAACGCTATGGAAAATTGCCAGATAAGACAGTTTTCCATGAATATTTTATGCTGTTTTCAAGGTATGATGTACCGAAAGAGTTTAGCAGGAAAATGGAGTTATGCGGAAATTATACAGATAGCCAGAAATATATATGTACACATAAAGCAAAGTTTAGTACATACGATGAATTTTTGAGGTACTGTTTTAGTGATATGGAATAAAAAGATGAGTAGGATAAAGAAGAAAATAAAAAAAATATTACCTGACAGGTTGCTTTATTTATATTCTGTTATAAAATATTGTCCTCGGTATATGTGGGCTATTTTTACATCTAAAAATTGTATATGTGAAAATATTAATTTTTACAGTGATAGAGAAACTGTTGATAAAATAATATATGAGCATAAATCTTTGTCACGTTTTGGGGACGGAGAACTTAGTTGGATGTCAGGGATAAAGTTAGATTCATTTCAAGATTATTCAGTAGAATTTGCACAACATTTGAAAAGTGCCTTTCAGTCGGAAAATCCAAATTTATTAATAGGTATACCATATGGGATTAAAGATGCATCAAAGTGTAATTTGTATGCCAAAATGCACTGGAGAATTATTAAAGAGGAGTTTTATGAGAAATTAATACAATTTGCTGATTTGACAAAAACATATTGTAATGCAAGTATCACTCGTCCGTATATTGACTATAAGGATAAAGAATACAGCAGTCAGTGTTTTAAAAATTTAAGACGGATATGGGAACAAAGAAAAGTGATTTTTGTAGAAGGTGAAAAGACAAAATTAGGTGTTGGAAATGATTTATTTGATAATACAAAATCTATAAAGAGAATTATTTGTCCGCCTAAAAATGCGTATGCGCGGTTTGATGAAATTAAACAGGCAATATTAGACAATGTAGATAAAGAAGACTTAATACTGGCGGCACTTGGCCCGACAGCGTCTATTCTTGCGGCAGAGTTATGCGATATGGGATATCAGATTGTTGATATAGGGCATGTCGATATTGAATACTGGTGGTATCAGCATAGATCGATTTTAAGAGATAAGGTTCCGGGGAAATATGTAAATGAAAGTGGGGAAAAAACATGTTCCGACTGTTATGACAAAGACAAAGAATATTTAGAATCTATTATCTTTCATATAAAATAAAGACAATAACTTTTTGAAGAAAGGAACAGTATTAAATGAAAGTTAGACTATATGTGCCGGTTATTTTTGCAGCGTTGTTGTTTCATGTCGCTTTTATATTTTTTCCATATTGGACAGGTTATAATCAATTTAAATATGCTGTTCTTTTTATTACAGGTATCTATCTATTATTTCAATACAAATTATTTCTTCATAGAAAGAATACGGTAGTAAATATTACAGCAGTATATCTGGTACTGGTTCTTATTTCTGCCTGTATAAACCGAGATACAATACAGACAAGGGATGTACTGATGGCAGCTATCGTATATGCGGTAATTGTTTTAGAGTTATTTTTTTTGTTTGAACTTTTTAATATAAAAGGGAAAACTTTCAAATTAGTGGAAACGTTCTATTATTTAGCACTTTTTTATGTACTGCTGACTGATCTAATACTTGTATTGATGCCTGGGCTTTATGTAGAAAACGGGCAGTATTATCTGATTGGAAATAAATTTGGAGTCTCATATCTTCATATAGAACTAATAGCTTTTTATTTTCAGAAAATTAAATTGTCAGGAGAAATTAAAAGAAAGAATAGAATTATCGGGATTTTATATGGGATTTTAGCACTTTTTATATCAATTAGGGTCGAATGTAGTACCGGAATTGTAGGAATTATTATATTTACTTTGATGATTATACATAGCAAATATAGAAATAGAATATACAAAAGACCAATAGTGATCGTGGTAGTAATATTGGCATTCAGTTTTATATTATTGTTGTTTTCTGGGATTTTGAATAACAAGTACCTCTCTTTTTTTATCGGGCAGGTATTGCATGAAGATATTACGCTTACAGGACGAATGTCGATATATGCAAATATAGCAGATGTGTTTACAAATCATTTATTATGGGGATATGGTTATGGCAGCAGTTTTGAAATAGCCCAGAAAATTTTAAGTGCTCCGAATGTTCAGAATGGACTTCTGGAATGTGTAATGCAAATGGGACTCTTGGCAACAATCTGCCTGATTTGGCTGATATATAAAATTTTTTCAGAAACAAAGACAGAAAATAAGAATTATCCTTCTGTAATTATGATATTTACATATGCGGTTTTAGCCAGTGTTGAGATCACATTTGATCTTTCTTTTATAGCGTGGCTGGTTTTAGTATATGTATGTCGGAATACTAAAAGTAAAGAGTCAGGAGGAGAAAAAAGAGCAGAAGTTGTTTTGGAGAGGAATGGGAGTTAAATGAAGTCGATTGCTGGAAATGCTGTTTTTAATATGTTTTATAATGCACTATCTGTTATATTTCCTCTGATTACAGTTTCGTATGCCTCCAGAATTTTAGGTGCTTCTGGCATAGGTGCTGTAGCATCAGCTCAAAATATAGTTACATATTTTACCATGCTTGCAGCATTAGGGATACCTTCTTATGGTGTACGGGTTATAGCGCAGAATAAGGCGAATGCAGATAGGTGTAATAAAGCATTTACAGAATTATTTTTAATTAATTTACTTTCTACAATTTTGGCATTGGCAATTTATGTTGTTGTTATAATCAGTATAGAAAAAAATCTTGAATATTCAGAATTATATTGGTTGTTTGCAGTACTGATAGTGATGAATATTTTTAACATAGAATGGCTTTATCAGGGATTTGAAGAATATAGATATATTGCGTTACGAAGTTTTCTGGTAAAAATTATATCTACGATTTTACTGTTCATATTGGTAAAATACCGTGACGATATTCTTAAATATGTTTTTGTTGTCTGCTTAGGAACGGTGGGAAATTACGGAATAAATGCGTTTCAACTTAGAAAAAAGGTAAGATTTAATTTTCAAAATATTGATTTGAAATGTCATATAAAGGCGATTATTACTTTTTTTTGTTCAGTTATAGCGATTGAATTATATTCGCTTTTAGATGTGACAATGTTAACATACTTTACAGATTCTAAGAATGTAGGATATTATTCAAATGCTGTAAAAATAGTAAAAACAGCGTCTAATACACTGACAGCATTAGGCGCAGTACTTTTGCCAAGACTGAGTATTTTATTTTTAGAAAATAATAAAGAAGAAATTAAAAAAATTATAAAAAATTTTTTTGATGTAATAATACTAATTGCAATTCCATTTTTTACTGGTTTAATATTTGTTGCACCGCATGTTGTATCAATTATGTTTGGAAAAGAGTTTACACCATCTGTTGCGGTTATGCAAATTTTAAGTATGTTGATAGTACTTATGCCGTTATCAGGAGGTGTGTTCGGACAGATTCTTTTAACCTCCGGATTAGAAAAAGAGTATTTATTTTCTGTAAGTGGGGGAGCCGTTGTAAACGCAGTATTAAATTACATATTAATTATACGATTTTATCAGAACGGAGCAGCTTTAGCTACAATTCTCTCTGAGTTAGTAGTAAATATTTTTATGATAATCATGAGTAGAAAAAAAATAAAAATGCAATATTTTTCCGGCGACTTTTTCAAAGTAATACTATCGACAATGGTTATGGCAGTTGGACTAATTGGAATTAATATGTTAACGGCCGGTTGGCCAGACGGAA
>ERZ857801.3477-NODE-3477-length-10935-cov-2.812132_pt1 | contig 10935 bp, 10 predicted proteins | sample MGYA00519762_ERZ857801 | MGnify/ENA primary metagenome ERZ857801 (study PRJEB31778, sample SAMEA3449368) | human gut metagenome | biome: human gut; feature: human-associated habitat; material: faeces | place: United Kingdom | collected 2010/2012 ...
AGCCTCATTTAACTGTGTTAAACCATCTAACGAAGAAGATGCCGAATTCAATATATCTCCCATTTTTTCTAAGCTCTGAATAGATTTTTGAACTTCTGGCGAAATATCTTCAATAGAATTATTTTGATAATTTTCAAGTTCAGCCTGTAAAGTTTCTAAATTACTTTTCAATTCCTGACTTGTATTTTCAATAGTTCCAAGCATGTCTTCAATTTGCGAAGAAGCAGTCGCTTGAGCTTTGAGATATTCACTTTCTTTTTGTGCTAATGTTATCTTCGCATTTGTTAATTGAATCTTTGCTTCTAATATTTTTTCATCAAATAAATTCTTTGAATCCTGATATGTGGTATAACCTTCATCATATTCTTTTTGAGCTTTATCTAACTGTGTTTTGGCATCACTTGTTAAGTCTTCATACAAACGACTCATTTTTAAGGATAAAGTACTTTTTATTTTTGTATTGATATCTTCAATATAATCATCATATTCTTCACTGAAGACATTGTACTCTTTTGCCCCTTCAACACAAACAGAAATCTGATTATACAAAACATCTTCATCACGCAAATCATATAAATCTTCTGGTATAGCTAAAAAATCATTGTTTTCATTCAAAATTTCAATATATCCAGAATTTGTCCCATCACCTAAAGTATTCGTTCCACGATCAGTAACCGCAATATAACGAACATCATTAATAATACCAACAATTTGAAATGTTTTTTTGCCCTGATCATTATGAATCAAGATTTCATCACCAAGCTGGTAACCTTCAGATAACATTTCTTCATCAATCATACATTCATTATCTTTTTGAGGATAACGTCCATCAACCAGATAAGGACTATTAATCATGTCTTTATCATAATGATCATTTGCATAAACAGTCACCCCTGACAAGGAATCATCATTATGATTGACTAAGGCATCAAATTGATAACCATATCCAATTGCTTCAATTCCCTCAATATTTTCGATTTCCTGAATATCTTCTTTAGAAAAACCTAATGAAGCCATGTATGTTAAATCAGCATAATGATACTGATCCAAAAATGCATCCATTGATTTTGTCATTGTTCCTGGTGTATTTCTCAATCCTGCAAAAAATGCTGCACCCAAAAAGACAATTGCAAAAATAGAAAAAAATCTTGCTTTAGAAGCCCAAATAGACTTTCTCAGATTTTTCCAATAAGCTTTTTTCTTGCTTTTTACCATTCTATTTCCTCGATTGGTTTTGGATTTTCATTTAATTCTATACCATTCACTTTTCCATTTTTTAAATGAATAACACGATCTGCCATAGGTGCCAAAGCAGAATTATGAGTAATCACAATAACAGTCATCTGATAAGTTGTACACATTTCTCTAAGCAATGATAAAATAGCCTTTCCTGTTTGATAATCCAATGCTCCTGTTGGTTCATCACACAACAACAATTTTGGATTTTTAGCAATCGCTCTAGCGATAGCCACACGTTGTTGTTCTCCTCCAGATAATTGCGCTGGAAAATTCATCATACGATCTGATAGCCCAACTCTTTCTAACACATTTCGTGCATCTAACGGATTTTTACAAATCTGAGAAGCCAATTCAACATTTTCTAATGCTGTTAAATTTTGAACTAAATTGTAAAATTGAAAGACAAATCCAATATCATTACGTCTGTATTCTGTCAATTTTTTTTCATCATATAAGGCAATGTTTTCACCATCGACGATAATCGAACCACTGGTTGGTGAATCCATACCCCCAAGTAAATTTAAAATTGTCGTTTTCCCGGCTCCCGAAGCACCAACAATAACGACAAACTCCCCTTTTTCAACAGTAAAATCAACACCATCACTGGCATTAATTGTAATATCCCCCATTGTATAGCTCTTAACTATATTTTTAAATTCAATTAATGCACTCATTTTTATAACCACCTTTTTTATTAGTTTATCACATTTTATGACAAAAAAAAATATGGTGTGAAGAATAACAAAAAATTCCATAATAAAAAAGAGTCGCTTTTTTTACAAACAACTCTTACTTTTTCCATAAAGAACGTGAAAAGAACATTAACAATGGGAAAATCTCCAAACGACCTGCCAGCATATCCAATGATAAAACAATTTTTGACAAATCTGTTAAACTAGAAAAATTTCCTGTTGGTCCAACAACACCAAGACCAGGCCCAACATTATTAAAACATGTCGCAACAGCACTAAATGCTGATGTAAAATCAATATTTTGTAAAGAAACAAATAAAAGTGATAAACCAAATAATAAGAAATAGAGCACCCAATAAACATGAATATTATTTAAAGTAGATAACGATAAATGTTTCCCTTCAAATACAACTGAAACAACACTATGTGGATGGAGCATATGCTTCATTTCAGCAATAGCACTTTTAACTCCAATAATAATACGTGAAACTTTCATCCCACCACCTGTTGAACCTGCACAGGCTCCAACAAACATCAACAAGACTAAAATTGTTTGTGAAAATAAAGGCCATTGTCCATAATCAGCAGTGACATAACCTGTCGTCGTGATAATAGATCCAACTTGAAAGATAGCATAACGAAAAGCTTCAAAAATAGAATGATATAAAGGTAAAATATTAAATGATATCGCAATGGCTGAAGCAAAGATAATAATAAGATACCAGCGTAATTCTTCACTTTTAAAAGCTGCTTTGAATTTCTTAATCGCAACAAAATAAATCAAATTAAAATTAATACCAAATAAAATCATAAAAAAGGTAATAATTCCATCACAATAAGCACTATTATAATAAGCTATTGAAGCATTTTTAATTGCAAATCCACCTGTTCCAGCAGTTCCAAAACTATTTAATAAACTATCAAAGAAAGGCATTCCACCCAACATCAAAAGTATGACTTCAAGAATTGTTAAAACTGTATAAAGCTGATATAAAATCTGTGATGATACTGTTATTTTAGAAACTAGCTTCCCTACAATAGGACCTGGCATTTCTGCTTTTAAAATATGTAAAGTAGAGCCATTGGCATCTGGTAAAAATGCCACAACAAAAACCAGAATCCCCATACCACCAATCCAGTGTGAAAAGCTACGCCAGAATAGACTGGCATGAGATAAAGCCTCAACATCTGTTAAAATAGATGAACCCGTTGTTGTAAAACCTGAAACTATTTCAAAAAAGGCATCTACATAAGAAGGAATTTCACCCGTCAAGCAAAAAGGAATAGCTCCAAAAATGGATAAAAAAATCCATGCTGCAGCAACGACTACAAAACCTTCTTTAGCATAAATGATTTTATTTTGAGGTTTATGTAAGCTCATAAGCTTTCCTATAAAGCATAATAAAATTGCAATCATAAGATATGCCAAACTTTCTTTTTCATGATAAATCATACCAATCAAGCATGGTAAAAGCATCAATAGCCCCTCAATCATGAGCATTTTACCAAGCGTATAAAAAATCATACGTCTATTCATCAGTAAGTTTCCTCAAAAATATCATTAATATCTTTAAGAGAGGTATGATAAGCAATGACTATAATACGATCGCCAACATTTAAAACATCTTGACCATTAGGAATAATTGTCTGATTTTGACGAATAATACCACCAATCAATAAATCTTTCTTTGTTTTCACTTGAGCTAATGGAATATTGCAATATTTTGTTTTTTCATCAACAATAAATTCAACAGCCTCCACTTCTTCATTGACAATCTTATATAATGTCTGAATACTAGAAGAACGATCATGATTTTCTTTGACACGTAAATAACGAATAATTTGAGAAGTTACTAAAACTTTTGGATCTACAATACTATCTATACCTAATTGATCAATAACACCATTCAGATTCATACGATTCACTTTTGCGATAGATTTTTTTACACCCAATTGTTTTGCTACTAGGGCTAAAACAATATTTTCTTCATCCAATCCCGTTAAACTGACTAAGGCATCACTTCTATTGACGCCTTCTTCCATTAAAATATTTTCATCACTACCATCTCCTTCAATAATGACAGAATATGGCAGTTGTTCAGACAATTGAATACAACGCTCATGATTTCTTTCAAAAATCTTTGTCTTAATTCCATGTACAGCTAATTGTCTTGCTAAATAATAAGTAATTTTACTTCCACCAATAATCATAACATGTTTGATTTTTTCTGATACAAAACCTGTATCTAAACAAAACTTTGTTAAATCTTTATGTGAACCAACAACATAAATATGATCTTGACCCTTTAAAATAAAATCTCCATCGGGAATCATAACCTTATCGTTACGTTTCACCGCACAAATTAATACTTGAGATTTTGTAACAGAAGACAATTGACTTAAAGCAATAGAATCTAGTTTCATTCCATTACAAATACGCAATTCAATAATTTCTACTTTTCCCTTCGCAAAAGTATCTATACGCATGGCTGATGCAAACAAAATTGTTCTTCTGATATCATTTGCAGCTTCCAACTCAGGATTAATAATCATAGAAAATCCTAATTTATTTTTTAAGATTTCACTTTGTAAAGAATAGTCAGGATTTCTAACACGCGCAATGATGTGCTTAGCTCCTAATTGCTTAGCTAATAAACAAGATAAAATATTCAATTCATCCGATGTCGTTACTGAAATAACAACATTGGCTTTATCAACACCCGCTTCTTGTAAGACTTGAAAATTGGCCCCATTTCCACTAATTCCTAAAACATCATATTGGTTAACAACATTTTCTACTTTCTGACTATTTTGATCAATAACAACAATATTATATCCTTCATTTGATAAATAATGTGTCAGCATCTGTCCCACTTTTCCTAATCCAATAATAACAATATTCATAATTCCTCCCACTATTTATATGTCTTTAGGATCTGTTCCGCACACATCATCCCATCAATTGCAGATGACATAATACCTCCAGCATAACCAGCACCCTCTCCAATTGGGTAAATTCCTTTCATTGATGATTGAAAGTTTTCATTTCTTAAAATTCTAACTGGTGCACTACTTCTTGATTCCACTCCTGTTAAAATTGTGTCCTCATCAATAAATCCAGGCATCTTTTGATTCATTAATAACAAACCTTCTTTTAAAGAATGATTAATGAAATCAGGAAATATCTGATTTAAATCACAAAGCTGATATCCTGGCTGATAAGTTGGCTTAATCTTACCTAATGGATTAACTTCATTATTTATATAATCCATAGCTTTTTGTACCGGAGCATGAAAATGCCCACCACCTAATATAAATGCTTTCTTTTCTAATTGTCTTTGAAATTCAATTCCTGCCAATGGATGTGAACTACCAAAATCATCTGTGGAAACAGTGACTAAAATAGCACTATTCGCATTTTGACCATCACGTGCATAATAACTCATCCCATTAACACATAGCGTTCCATCTTCATGTTGTGATGGAACAACATAACCACCAGGACACATACAAAATGTATAAACACCTCGTTTTCCACTTTGTACAGCAAGTTTATATGTTGCTGCCTTTAAATATGGTGAAGAAGCACTTTTCTTATATTGAATTTGATTGATTTTTTGTTGTGATTGTTCAATACGTACGCCTACTGCAAAAGCTTTTTGTTCAAGAGTCATACCTTTTTGATAAAGTAATTCATAAGTATCACGTGCACTATGACCAATAGCCAATACAAGTAAATCAGTATTCATCACTTCAGTCTGACCATGATGTAAAACAGTAACATGATAACTATCTGATTCCTGTTTAAAATCAATCATTTGTGTTTCAAATAAAAATGTGACTCCTTTTTCAATTAAAAATTGACGCATATTTTGAATAACTTGACGTAAATAATCTGTACCAATATGAGGTTTATGAAGATATAAAATATCCTCTGGCGCACCAAATTGAACAAAAGTTTCCAATACATAACGAATACGTTCATTTTTTATACCAGTTGTTAATTTCCCATTAGAAAAAGTTCCAGCTCCACCTTCACCAAATGCAATATTACTTTCACAATGCAAGCAACCATTTTCTAACAAATCAGCCACTGCTTTTTCTCTTTTTTCAATTTCCTGACCACGCTCAATAACAGTCACTTTCTGACCACTCATAGCCAAAACATAGGCACAAAATAAACCAGCTGGCCCACTTCCTACAATCATGACACTTTGATCATTTGATGGTAAATAATGATATTGATATGGTTGAACACGTTGAAGCTGTGGAAATTTTCTTAAATACTGCTCTTCATCATGAACCTGAAAATCAAAACTACATATAAAATGAACATTTTGTCTTCTTGCATCAATAGATTGTTTGACCAAAGTTACATTTCGAATTTCTTTTTCTCGAACATTCAAATATTGTGATATGACTTTTGCATAACGTTTTTCTCCTAATTCGACTTTGACATTATGAATTCTTAACATATACATTCCTTTCTATAGCCTGCGCTACACGATAAGCACTTGCCAATGCAAAATGCAAATTATATCCTCCACACATTCCTGCTACATTTAATATTTCTCCTATAGCAAACATACTAGGATATCTTTTTAATTCTAAATCATAAGTGACATCTTCTAATGATAATCCTCCTTTCATCACCTGTGCATACTGCGCTTCTCTGATACCTTGAATATCTAAACGATAATGTTTTAATAAAAAAGCCAGTTTTTGAATAGGAAGATCTTGATATTTTTGAAAATATGATGCAATTTTATGATTTAACATACCTTCTAAAAATAATGAAGATTGCTGAGATAAATATTGACATAACTGATTGTGACTTAATTCGTCAAAAAAATCAATATATAATTGATATTGATGATGTTTTTTATAAAAAGATGACAATTGCATAACAGCAATACCACTCACACCATAGTCAGTAAATAATAATTCACCTTTTTCCTGATGAATACACTTGTCATTTTCCATCAACGAAAAAGTCCCCTTCACTCTTACACCTTTTAAAGCTTTTAAAACAGGTGATGTATAAAACTGAACTAAAGAAGGTACTGGTTCAATCACTTTTAATTGAAGCTGCTTTAAAATATGATAACGTGATTCATTCATGCCTGAAAGTTTCCCTGCTTCACTCCCCATGGCCAAAATAACAATATCAGCATGAAATGTTTGTTTTGATGTTACAATTCTATATTGATTTTGACATTCAATGCGATGAACTTCCTGTTCATAAAAAAATAAAACCCCTGCTTCTTGAGCACGTTGCATCAATACATTTTTTACTGATAAAGCCTGCTCGCTTTTAGGATACAAAAGATGACCCTGATATAGACAATATAGTCCTATTTCTTTCATTTGACTAACCATATCAAAATCTTGAATAATCGACTGAACAATATCTAAATTATCACTATCATAATATTGTTGATCCATATTTTGATTAGAAAGATTACATCTTCCATTTCCAGTTGCTAAAAGTTTCTTTAAGGGAGATTGATTTTGTTCTAAAACAATAACATCATCTTGAGGATATTTTTGTTTTAATAAAACAGATAAATAGACACCTGAAGCTCCAGCTCCAACAATCACTATTTTTCTCATAATTTCTCCTTTCTTCATTCAATTCTATATGAAATATAGTGATTATACCATTTTTTATTGAAAAATCACTAAAAAATGTTTATAATACTAAAGGAATTTTCAAAGGAGGAATTTTATCATGGGAAGAGCACATGAAGTGCGTAAAGTTGCAATGGCAAAAACTGCAGCTAAAAAAGCGAAATTATATTCTCGCTATGGAAAAGAAATTTATTTAACAGCAAAAGCTGGTGGACCTGAATTAGATGGAAATTTAGCATTAAGACGTTTAGTAGATAAAGCAAAAAAAGAACAAGTTCCTGCTGATGTTATTAAACGTGCTATTGATAAAGTCAAAAGTGGTGTAACAGAAAACTATGAACCTATTCAATTTGAAGGTTTTGGACCAGGAAACTCAACATTAATTGTAAAATGTTTAACTGATAATATTAATCGTACAATTTCTCAAGTCCGTCCTGCATTTACGAAAGCAAAATCTAAATTAGGAGCTGAAGGTTCTGTCGCTTATTTATATAATGTAGAAAGCGCTGTTGTTTTAAGTGGTATGAGCGAAGACGAAGTTTTAGAAGCTTTAGTTATGGGTGATGTTGATGCTAAAGACATTACAACATTAGAAGATGGACGTATTAAAATAACAGGTGAACCAACAGATTTAAATAAAATCAAAACAGCTATTGAAGCTGTTAAAGAAGATATTGAATTTGATGTGGATGATATTACAACAACACCTCAAGACTATGTAGAACTTGAAGGTGAAGATATGATGTTATTTGAAAGATTAATGGGATTACTTAATGACTGTGATGATGTTGATGAAGTATACCATAATGTTTCAAATTATGATGAAGGAGAAGAAGAATAACATGTTTCGCATGTTATCTTTTTTTATATGAAAGTTACACATTTATATCATAGTGGATGTTTAGTAGAGTTGGAAGAGCACCTTCTTCTATTTGATTATTATCAAGGTCAGCTCAATCTTAATCATAACAAACCACTTTATGTATTTGTTTCCCATCGTCATTATGATCATTATAATCCCAATATTTTTAAAATTCATCATCCTCAAATCACTTATATTTTATCCAATACACTGCGTCATAAATATGATGCATATTATGTAGATATACATCAAACTTATCAAATAGATGATTTATCTATTTCCACACTGCTTTCTACTGATGAAGGATGTGCTTTTCTTGTCCATGTGGAAAATCAGACAATATATCATGCTGGTGATCTTCATTGGTGGCATTGGGAAGGTGAACCAGAACAAGACAATATATATCAAAAACAGACTTACCTCCAAGAAATCTGTTCTATCAAAGAACCAGTTGATCTTGCTTGTGTTGTTGTGGATATTCGTCAAGAAAAAGACTATTTATTAGGCTTAAATGCTTTTTTAAGACATGTTCCAACAAAATACATTTTACCAATTCACTATTTTGGACACTATGAAACAACAAAACTCCTATTACAAGAGCATTTAGACAATCCCTATCATGCTCAAATCCTGCCTGTTACCCATCAAAATCAGACATTTGAAATTCTCGTATAAAAAGAACCTTTCGCACAAAGGTTCTTTGCTTATTTTTGTGGTACAATTTCCAGCCAGTAATCATCAGGATCATGAATAAAATAAAGTCCCATTGCTTCATTTTCAAAACATATGCATCCCATGTCTTGATGCAATTGATGATATGCTTCATAATCATCAACAACAAAACAAATATGACTTTCATTTTCACCTAATTCATAAGCCTGTGGATGATCTTTTAGCCATGTCAATTCTAATTGAAAAGAGGCTTCACTATCAGTCAGATAAACAAGTTTAAAACTTCCATCCGATGCTTCCTTTTCTCTGACAACAGTAAGTCCTAATGCTTTTTGATAAAATGCGATACTTTTTTCTAAGTTTGTAACATTAATATTACAATGATTAAATACAGCTTTCATGTCGTCCTCCTATTCTTCATCTGGAAAAACTGTTGTTATAATGGGTTTTCCTTCTCTATCTACCAATACAGTCATTCCAGACCCAACTGTATTACTATGAAATAAATAATTCACACCTGTTTCTTTATCTACCCATATTTCTGTTGAACTTGCAAACTTTGATGATTCATATGATTTTACAAATCTTTCATATTTTTTAGCCATTTTTATTCTCCTTTAACCTTTCAATCTATAAAAATATTATATCAAATAGAGTTATAAAAAAGAATAAACATTCATATATTTTAACGATTTTAGCACTTTTGAAAACATAGTGCTAAAAGTTCATATTCAGTTCATATATCAAGCTATAATAATACTTGTTAGCAAACAAGATATATGAGTGCTAAAACATAAGGAGGAATACAAAATGTTGAAACCATTACATGATTATGTGATATTAAAAAAAGAAAAAGCTGAAACTCAAACAGCAAGCGGAATCATTTTAACAAGTCCAAAAGAACAAGCAAGCAATCAAGCGACTGTTGTCTCTGTTGGGCCTAAATGTGATGAACACTTAAAAGAAGGTATGACTGTTATCTTTAAAGAATATTCAGGAACAAAATTTAAAGATAATGATGACGAATATATGATTTTAGAAGAAGAAGATATTTTAGCTATTATTGAATAGGAGGAATAAATAATGAGTAAAGAAATTCGTTTTTCTAAAGATGTCAGAGATGCAATGTTAAATGGAGTTAATACTCTTGCAGATGCAGTAAAAGTCACTATTGGTCCTAAAGGACGTAATGTTGTTTTAGATAAAGGGTTTGGATCACCTTTAATTACAAATGATGGTGTTTCAATTGCTAAAGAAATCGAACTAGAAGATGCATTTGAAAACATGGGTGCAAAACTTGTATATGAAGTAGCCAATAAAACAAATGATGTTGCTGGTGATGGAACAACTACAGCAACAATTTTAGCTCAAAGCATGATTCAAGATGGATTAAAAGCTGTAGAAAAAGGTGCTAATCCTGTTTTAATGCGTGAAGGTATTGATTATGCAAGTAAGGAAGTTGCTAAATATATTTTAGATAAATCTCATAAAGTAGAAACAAGCAATGATATTGAAAGTGTCGCAACTATTTCTTCTGGAGATAAAGAAATTGGTCAATATATTGCTCAAGCCATGGAAAAAGTAGGTAGAGATGGTGTTATCAGTGTTGATGAATCTAATAGCTTTGATACTGAATTAGAAGTTGCTGAAGGTATGCAATATGATAAAGGTTATGTTTCTCCATATATGGTTTCTGATAGAGAAAAAATGACTGTTGATTTAGATAACCCATTAATCATGGTTACTGATCAAAAAATTAATACAGTTCAAGAAATCTTACCAATTCTTGAACAAGTTATGCAATCTAATAAACCTTTATTATTAATTGCTGATGATTTT
>ERZ857801.3478-NODE-3478-length-10932-cov-3.432196_pt1 | contig 10932 bp, 13 predicted proteins | sample MGYA00519762_ERZ857801 | MGnify/ENA primary metagenome ERZ857801 (study PRJEB31778, sample SAMEA3449368) | human gut metagenome | biome: human gut; feature: human-associated habitat; material: faeces | place: United Kingdom | collected 2010/2012 ...
CCCGCGCCAGCTTTTCCGGGGATGCCTCGCGCCATCCCCGAACCCCTGCGCGCCAAGGGGCGGTGCCCCTTGGAACCTTGGCTAAGGTGACTCGGGAACATGGAGGATACTGAGACTCGTGCGCCCGGGTGGCATCATTAGATCTCAATCTGATGCCTGACCGCTGCGGCCTAGAATTCGGCGGCTTCCGCTACTTCGTGGCACCGCAGGAGCAGGTGTAGTACGCAGGCGAATCCGTCACGGTGACCGTTTCATCCCACGCCTTGGAATCCGTCACGGTGACCGTTTCATCCCATGCTGCGGAATCCGTCACGGTTCGCGGCTCCGAATGCCATGCTCCACACGCTGCATTCCCGGCCAACATGGCACTTTCCGCATGGTTTCGCTCATAACCTGTAATATCAGCTCCACACCCATTGCAGATGGAATGTGACTCCGTATGGGTTACTGCCGGATGATGCACGTTCTCCGTATGGGTTACTGCCGGATGATGCACGGTCTCCGTATGAGTCACCGCCGGATGGTAGATATCATACTTATGGACATGCGCCTGGGTGTCATCCTTCTTCGAGGAGCTACCGGAGTTGCTATTGTTGCTTCCGCTCGGCTTGCTGTCCGACTTATTTCCAGAGCCGTTGTTTCCGCTATCGTTCTTGGAACCGGAATCGTTCTTCTTGTTGTCGGAGGTCTCCGGGGTCTTCGCGTCAGACTTGTCCTCCTTGGCCGTCTCCTGCGCCTTTTCGCTCTCCTTCTCGACGGCATCCTCGTCGGCGTTCGGGTTCTTCTTGATGTTGTCCTCGAACTTCTTCGCGACCGCCGCGCCCTTGTCTCCGGTCAGGGTGGAATCGCCCTTCTTCACGGCTGCTGCAACGTCCTTGGCAATAGCTGTCAGGTCATCCTTCGTCACCTTGTCCGCATCCACCTTTTCGAGCGTGATGACGGTACCGTTCGTTTTCTTGTCATCTTTCCCGGCCTTGACCTTACTGGACGCTGCCTTATAGGTAGAGCCGTCCGCGTTCACCGGCGGGATGAGGGTGACGGTGTAGGTGCCGGACTTGCCGACCTCTACGGTCACCTGCTTGTTCGCGGCGATGGCGGTGTAGAAGTCCACCTTCCCGTCCGCATCCTCTATATGGGCGATAACGGGCGTGGAAGTGTCCGCATCCCAGCCGTCAGCCTTTACCTCAAGGGTAAGTACCATGTCCTGCTTCTCCTCGTCCTTTGACTGGGACACCGCAGGGGCATTGGAATCTCCCGTCCAACTGGCATGTGAGATGGCGTAAGCCCCGCCGCCGATGAGAAGCGCCGCACAGAGGATTCCCGCACCAGCCACGCAGACCTGCTTGCGGGAGAACTCGCGCCCGAAGAGCATGAAAGGTTTCCCCTCTTCCTTTTCCACTGCATCCCCGGAGACCATATCGTCCGTCACCTTCGGAATCTCCGTAACCACCATGGCTCCTTCCTGATTGCGATACTTCAATATTTGCATTGTATTTCAAATTGTCACTTATATAGGTGTGACTTATATAGGGTTGGCTTGAATCATTGACACCGAAGGATGGGAGGTGTCGATGACTCAGCTGGACCCCAAGATGCGCGTGGGGCTCCGCATCAAGGAGCTAAGGGCCGGGCTCGGCCTGAGCCAGGAGGCCTTCGCGTACTCCATCGAGATGTCGCGCACCTACTTCGCCGAAGTCGAGACCGGCAAGCGCAACGTCTCAATCGAGAATATCGAGCGCATCGCAGGCGGGCTCGGCGTTTCCCTGAGAGAGTTTTTCGATTCAGACCTGTTCGATGGATAGTTCGGCTGCCGGCTTCTGACGTCATTTTTTCGGCGCTGTGGTTCGAATGCTACGCGTCATTTTGGATTCGGTTTTCCGCCACGAAGCGGCGGCGCAGGATAAGGCTCCACTACGTTTCGCCGGAGGCAAACGGCGCAACTCGGCGCGCCGAGTTCGAAAGCGCAGGTAGATGCCTGCACCTAAAACGAAAAACACCCGCACCCGCGTGTAGTACGCGGGTGCGGGCGCGTAGTTGATCGAGGCGTTTCCGCTGGATATGGGCGATTACGCGGCTAGAAGCCCTCGGGAACGTATCCTGCCACCGTTTTCGGCTTCGTTGGTGCTATCGCCGCGCCGCCGGGGTCGGTCGGGCCCTGCCAAATCTTCGGTACCGTCTCGTTCCTGATCTCGCGGCGAGCGGTCGATTGCTCCATAAGTGCCCGTTCGGCCTCGGGGGACGTCATCCCGAGCATGGGCCCGACGAAGGTCTCGGTGACGTCCCTGCTGGGGAAGGCCATAGGTACGCCGTCGTGGATCACGAGGGCTCCCGTCTCGCGGCCAGTCCAACGCTGGAGCTCGTCGGGCGTGATGAGCGGCCTGCGGACGAGCCCCTCGCTCATGCCGGTTGACCCGGTGTTCGTTCCCTTCGTTCTACTCGTGGACTGCGCGATCGCGGTGTAGGAGCCCATCGATTCCGAGAGCTTGCGCGCCGTGTCGAGGTTGGAGCATGAAAGTACGACCTTATCTTTGAGAAGGTCGAGTATTGTCTCGGCTTCCTCGCGGCTGTAGCCGGAAACTGACTGGAGCTGCAGGAGCGACTGGCAGAACCACAGGACGCTGATCCTCTCTGATCTCATCTCACCGAGGTCCTGGACGATGCGTTCGTTTCGGCCGAGGGACGCCGCCTCGTCGAGGAGAAGGACGGTCTCTACGGGACAGCGGCCGGCGTGGGCGCCGGCGCAGGAGCGCAGCGCCGAGAGCGCCTGGGAAACGAACGTCTGCACGAGCCGCTTATAGTTTCCGGTTGCTGAGGAGGACGAGACGAAGACCACAGTGGGCTCCTCGCCGATGCCGCCGAGTTCGCACTCGTCGTCGTGCAGCATTCTCGCTACGTTGCCGTCGATGTATTCGGTCAGGCAATTGCTGAGGGTCGAGACAATGCCCGGGCCGCCTCCGTGCTCGCCGTTGAGGCCTCCGAGAAAGGGGAGTGCGGGGTCACCTGAAGGCAGAGATGCCGCCAGGGCGGCGACGCGCTCGAGCGCCCCCTTCTCGCCCGAGGGCGAGATCGCCGCGGCGACGGACATGACGGTCTTTTCCTCATTGGGGATGGACGGACCCTCGATGAGGGCGAGGGAGATGCCGACGAACAGGTTCCGGGCCCCGTCATAAAAGAACGGCTGTCCCTTCGACGGTGCGGGCACTATGCAGCGCGCGACTTCCCGCAGCTCGCGGGTGCATCCGCCGGTTCCCTCCGCATTAAAGGCTTCCTTTGCCCTCTCGAGCGGGTCGAACCGCGCCGAAGAGGCGGGCGAATCGAACATCACGTCGACGATGCGATGTGTGCCGGCCTTTTCAAACGTCGGCTCGAGAAAGGCGCGGAGCTCCCCTTTGATGTCGTTGATGATGAGGGAACGGCCTTGCTCGAAGTTAGCCAAGGCTGACAAAATGGCGACTCGACGGCTTTTGCCCTCGCCACTCTCGGCAAGGATGCAAGCGTGGACTGAGTCGATGAGCCTGACGCTCTTCCCGATCTCGCCCACGACCAGTGTGCCGCTCGAGGGCTTGCCGCCTTCCTGCCACGATTCGCTCCGGCGCTTAAGTTCGCCGTGTGCCGAGATGAGCCTCGCGTCGCCGTGGATGGGCGCGCCGGGCGCGCGGCGTCCGCCGACCCAGGTTCCGTCGTGGAGCCAACGGGACCAATCGAGATGGTTCCAGATGCCGGCAGCCATTGAGACAGTGAGGGTTGCCGCGCATCCCACGAGGAAAGCATCGTCCTGGATCAGCTCCGGCAGGACTTCGAGCGGGTTTTGGAGCATGGTCTCGGGCAGCTCGGGCGCCATGGCGGTGCCGAAGCTGGCGAGCGTCACTGCCGTGCCGACGATCCACACTCTCAACCAACGCCATATCGCGGGCAGCAGCACGAGCGCGATCATGGCCCCGATGATCGCGCCGGAGGCGACGCAGCGCTTGAGGTGCGCGGCCTCGTCGATGTCGAAACTCTTCTGCTTGCTCATAGAATCATTCCCTTCACTATCGTTTTCGCCGGTTCCAGCACGATGCCCGCCGCATCGCCCCTGATCGCGGCCGATACAGCGGCTGCGAGCGCCCTTGCGAGCGCGCGTTCGGCTTTCTGACCGACCTCATCTGACAGATCCTTCTTGTTTCTGGGGTTCTCCGTTGCGAATGCGAGCGCTTTGGTAAGGGCTCTGCTCACGGCAACCGGGGCTTTTGCCATAGAAAACGCGTAGGACGGACATGACCGGAGACACCTCTCCGGGATAGGCCTGAGCTCGCGGACGGCTTCTCGCGCCCCCTCCAGATCTTCACCGGTGACGCAGGCGCGGACCTCGCCGATGAGCGGTTTCATGCGCTTGCGCTCCGTTGCAGGCCCGCCGTCCGGCCTTGCGGACCTCATCAGTTCCCTTTCGGGGTCCGTTGTCCGGTCGGGTGCGATGACCCTCAGCAGGGCGTTGCCCTGGCGCGCGCGTAGCTCCTGCATGGCGTTGTTCACGTAGCGGTCCCGCGCAACGCTTTCGAGGCCTTTGAGGCCGGCGCAACGCTCCACGGACTTGCTGTAAGCGGCGCTCGCCCCTTTGATTTCAGGATGCCTCGACCCTGCTTCCGCGATTGCGACATCGACGGCCTTGGCGACATCTGGGTGCCAGCGGCGGAGGTGCGCGTAGGAGATTCGGCCGTCCGCAGGCAGAGTGACGCCAATCTCGTTGGCGGGGATATGGCGGACGGCGTCGATCGCCCGCGACCTCGCGAGGTCGCGGGCCTCATACTCGGCCGCGAGCGCCGGGGCCAGGGCCGCGTCGGTGAGCGCGTTTCTTGCCCGGTCGAGCCTGTTGCGGGCCATGAGCGAATCGAACGAGCCATCGGACGACCACGCAATAACGTGCACGTGCTTGGAATTCGGGTGGTTCTCGTGCTCGGCGGCTACCCAACGGACGCTGGACTCGGGGATGCCCATTGCCTCGGCAAGCGCCGGCGCGAGGTTTCGGCGGCAGAAGCGCTGCCAGTCCTCCTTGCACGCGAGGTCGAGCTCGCATGCCTCGTCCCTGCGGACGCTGAGCACAACGGTAACAATCGCGCCGTCAGCCTTTTCGAGCTCCCTGCGGGCCGCGCGGAGCTGGACGGCCCCGTTCTGGTCGAAGAGCGCGGTCGACCCGGGCCTCTCGGCGTAGTAGCCGACGAGCCCCATCCTCTCTGCGAGCTCGGAGCGCCTGAGGTCGTCGACGGTGGCTGACTTGTCGGCCCCTTCGCGCGTGGCGACGTATTCGATGTTGTTGGTGATGACGGCGGAACGCCCGCTCGACCCGGGGAGGTGCACGCGGGCGTTCACGACGAGGCTGCTACGACTTGCCATCGGACAGACGCTCCCTTGCCTCCGAGAGCGTCATGCCGCGCTGCATGAGGCCCGCTTGCTTGTCGTAAGCGGCGTAGATGTCCGAGGCGCTCACGCCATCCAGGCCCTCGAACGTGCCCTTCTCGATCTCAACCGCCGCGATGGCCGCGACGATCGAGGCACGGGTGGCGCGGTGCACGACGCGCGCGATGCGGTCCTCCTGCTCGGCGTTGCGTTTGTCGAGCGTGTGGTCGAGCTGTTCGAGCAGCGGCTGCATAACGCCGCGCAGATAGGTTCCGAGCTCGGTGGAGTAGAGCGCGAGGCCGTCGGAGGCGAGCCCGCCCGCGATGAGCTCGCGGGCGGCTGCGCTGTCGCTAAGATCCTTGGAAACCCCGTAGGCGTGGAGGCGGCGATATGCCTTGTCAGGGAGCCGGAGGCTCATGACCTTCGACCCGTCTTTTCCGATGGCCATTTTAGAGTCCCTCGTTCGGGAGGGGCGCACCGACGGCGCGGAGGGCGGCGATGTTCTCGGGCGTGCGCTCGTAGGTCCTGGGCCAGAAGGTGATGGGTACCATGACGAGATCGTCGCGGGGGATTCCGTAGGCGAAGAGATAGGCCGCGATGGCATCGCTGTACTCTACGTCGTCGACGTTGAAAGTGTCGGTGAAGAAGATGCCTGTGGGGTCGTCGTTGCAGCCCTTGACGAAATAGACGCCGTTTCCGCCTTCCTTGAACGGGTTCAAGACCTTGCACTCCCGCTTCGCGTAGTAGGCGATTCCGGCGCGAACGACGCGCGTGAAACCCGGACGCTCGTTGACCCGCGCTGCTCGCGTGAAGTTCAGGCCGGGATCGGATTCCAGCAGATGGGAGAGTACGGAGTCGACGGCGTCGCCCTTGTGCTCGGGGATTGTCCCGAGGAGGTCGGCGAGGCGCGATTTCATTTTCTCGATCAGTTTCATCGTGTGTTTCCTTTCTGCCGGTGCCGCACGGGTGCCGGCAACTCGCTTGAATGTCTTGGTTAGCGATGGTTCTAGCTGCGGAGAGACTGCGTGGTGCCGAAGGTGCCGAGGAGCGGCCAAGAGTTTTGAAATCCATGGCACCTTCGGCACCGTCTGCCGAGTCTTGCAGGTGAAGGGCGGTGGACAGGGTGCCGCTGCGACATGCTGCGGCACCCAATCGGCCCTAATCCGTTTCCCGGAACACCCAACAGCGTTGCTTGCCGTATGGAGGGCAGAGGCGCTTGTTGCCCGGAACCCATCCGGGGCACTGCGACGAGAGGATGCGGCTGACCATCTTGCAGTTGGCCTTGGTCTTCTCAAGGTGGAGGGCCTTGTCGAGGATTTCGAACGTGCACATGGGACGGTCGGTGTTGCCGGGAAGATATGCGAGGACCTTCTGAACACAGGGGTCCTCCTCGACAAAACGTCCGCGCTGTGCGGCTGCCTCGACCTCCATCTCGGGCGTGAGGACGGTCGAGAAACGGGGGTCGCCCGTCTTCATCCACGTGCGGGCCTCTGCCCATGCCTGCCGGATGGCGGTAGGAAAGCCCTCGTCGAAGACGGACTTCTCCGTGCGCTCGATGCCGCAGAGCACCGGGAGGAAGCGCCTTGCGCCGCTCGTCCGCTCGCGGATGAAGTCGGCCTCGTTCGTGGTGCCGACGAAGACTACGCGCCGGGGGAAAGCTTCCGTCCGTCGACAGTAGGCTCCCCGGAACTCATCTACCTGACGTGTGATCCCGGCCTTCACGCTCTCGACGGAGCGCTCGGACATGCCGTTGAGCTCGGGGATCTCGACAATCCACTTGCCCCGGTTCTGCTCGCCCGTGAGCTTGACGTCGCCGAGGTTGATCACGGAGTCGCTGAAATACTCGTCGCGCATGGCGAGGCCCCTCGCGAAGGAGGACTTGCCGATGCCTCCGGCACCGCACAGGATGGGCATGTAATCGGCCTTGCAGCCCGGGCTGTAGACGCGGGCGATGCCCTCGCAGAACAAGATGCGCTCGACCTCCGAGACGTATGCGTTCCTCTCCGCGCCAAGGTAGACATTGAGGAGTGTCCCTACGCGCGGGATGCCGTCCCAGGTGAGGGTATCGAGCATGGCAACGAGCGGGTCATAGGCGTTGTCCTCGCCGACGATGGTCAACGCGAGCAGCATGAACTTCTCCTTCTGGAGAGAGATGATCTGCTGGAGGAGGGCGAAGAGCCGTGCGTCGTCGCTATCGCGCCACCGGCGTTCCTGCGAATCTGCATCCCAGGGCAGGGGCCCAGTCTTGAAGAGCTCGTTCGCGAGACGGTTGTAGCCGACGTTCAGGGGAAGAGACTTGAGCTCCTCGACGATCTCGTTGACCGTCGGCGGGGAGCGGCGCTCCGGGGACTGCGGCTCGGGGGCGTCGTCGTGCTTCTGCGTGCCCATCAGATCGCCTCACAAGAATGGTGACGGCGAGGGCCATTGATGGGGTGGTTCTTGGCGGAGGCAAGTGCTTCGAGCCGGCGGAGGCGAAGCTCCGTGTCGATAAGGCGCTCGACCAGCTCTTCCTCCGACAAGGGGTGGTCGAGGCGGTAGTCGCGCAAGACGGCGCGGCGTCGGGCGGAATTCATCATGCTAAGATTCATCGACAGAGTCCTCCTTACGTGTGGGCTCATGTTTTTGGGCGACGGCCGAGCTTTGGTAGGGGAGGCCGTCGTCCAGACCCAGGTTTGCGATGAGGGCGTCTTCAAGCTCCACAGGGGAGCGCTCGGGCGCGAACGATCCGGCAAAGGCGGCGAGCGTCTCAAGCGACTCGACGAGCTCGTCGTCCATATCTCCTGCGCGCCGGATACGCCGGAGTTCCGCTACGACAGGTCCCATGCGCTCCTTAACCGCCTTGCGCATACGGGTGGTTGCGACCACAGTAAAAGTGCCTTCCAGCAGGCTTCTCGCGATGAAGTCCTGCTTCGACAGACCGCTCAAAGCGACGCGGAGGTCGAGCTGGTCCGCTTCTGCGGGCGACATGCGGAAGGCGATGGTCTTGCAGCGACGGCGTCCCTTGGCGTCCACAATCGGCCTAGACATCCGACATCACCTCGTCCAGCGCCTCCACGAGGTCGTGCTGGGTCGAGGGAAAAAGATGCGAGTACATCTCCGTGACCTCGGCGGTCTCGTGACCCATGCGGTCGGCGATCGCCGTGGGCGAGTAGCCGCTGTTGATGAGCGCACTGACGTGAGAGTGGCGGATGTCGTGGATGCGGATGCGCTTCACGCCCGAGAGCTCGCAACCCCTCTTCATCTCATGCGACAACGCGTGCTTCGTGACGGGGAAGAGCCGGTCGGTAGGGGCGATCTCGGGATGTGTCGACAGATAATCACGCAGCTCCTCACGAAGGAGGCTCGGCATGACGATGTCCCGCTTCGAGGCGCGCGTCTTGGGTGGACCGATAACGTCCTCGCCCTTGATGCGGGCGTAGGAATGACGGATACGGATAACGTTGAGATTGAAGTCGATGTCTTCCGGATGGAGGGCGAGGAGCTCGCCCTCGCGACAGCCCGAGAGGTAGAGCGTGAGGAATGCAAGGTAGATGAGCGGCTTGTCCTCGATGGCTGGGAGAAGCGCTTGAACTCGGCAGGGGTCCAGCAGAGCATCTCCTTCTCGGGGCGCTTGGAGCCGACCTTTCCCGCCGCCAACATGGGATTCTGGGGCAGGCGGTAGAATCGGACGGCGTGGTTGAAGATGGCTGAGAACTGGTTGCAGATGGTGTGGAGATAGCTCTGCGACAGGTTCTGCTCAAGGAGCCAATTCTCCCAACGCACCACGTCCGCAGCCTTGACGTCACAAAGGCGCATGGGGCCAAAAATGGGCAGGATGTACTTGTCGATAATGGCATCCTTGGTGAGCCTGGTGCCGACTCGCAGTCGAGGGTAGATGTCACGTGCGTACATGGTTTTGACGAAGGCCTCGACGGTGACCTCGACACGCTCGTCGCAGGAGGCGAGGAAGTCGCGCTCCCAAGCCACAGCCTCCTTCTTGGAGGCGAACCCGCGCTTCGTCTTCTTATGACGCTCGCCCATAGAGTTGCGATACCAAGCCTCGACTGTCCAGGTCCCGCGCTTCTTGTCGCGGCTAACTGACATTAGTCATCGCCACCTTCTGCTTAGAAGGGGCGGAGAGAAGGCGTGCCTCGAAATACGAGCGCTGAACCTTCCCGGGGATGGTCATGATTCCCTGAGCTGCTAGCTCTGCATTCAAAGTTTTGATCAGCTTGAACGCATAAGACTTACTCATGCCCGTGGCCCCTGCAACCTCCTCGGCGTTCATGAATTGGTTGGACATTGGAATGCTCCTTTCAGTCGGTTTGCACCTCACGAATATGTGAGGTGCTTCGAAAGATAGAATAGCTCACAAAAATGTGAGGTCAAGTGAAAAACTGAATTATCATCACGAAAATGTGATGTATCTCGTTTAACCTAATGAACGACGGGGAATTGACCACGAAAGAAGCGATGATGCGCAATTCGGACAAGCTGCGTATGGGCATGAAGATCCGTGCGTTACGCGAACGACGGGGAATGACACAGAAAGACCTGGCAAAGGTGGCGGGTCTAGGGGAATCTGCCCTGAGAAGCTATGAGTTGGGCGCGCGCTATCCGAAGGAGAAACATCTCGAATCGCTGGCAAAAGCGCTTAAAGTGCGCCCGGAGGCATTTGAAGTCTATGGAGTCGAAAACGAACTCCAATTTATTCACATGCTGTTTAACTTTGAGCAATCATTCAAATTGGAGCCGAATGGAGAAGGTTCTCCCAGCTTGCGCGCTTATGGGTACGGAATGGTGCCGAAAGCACTTATGGACTGGGGGAGGAAGTTCGCACAGCTTGAAGAAGGCAAGATTTCGCGCGAGGAATACGAAGACTGGAAGGACACTTATAACCCGACGATTTTGAATAACTGGATGGGTGAAGAGATTCCTGACCCCTATACGGGAAAGACTCTTGCGGGCGAAGAGCGGGAAGGTGCCGTACACGCCGTGGAGATGATGCCGGAGTCACTCCAGAATGAGCTGGATCGTGCTCATCGAGCGGGGAAGATATAGCCTGCGCCTTGATCATTCCTTCCTGTGAGGACCAAATGAGTATCAAGCTGTGATGAGAAAATGCCTGATAAGACAGGTTGAGGCAATCCGAGTGCCCGATCTACCTGCGACGCTCGTTATCGAGTGGGAGTAGCCCGACAGGGTTCTGACCTGCATTTTTGAGTGCCGCACTGTGACGCTGAGTTTTGTTTCGTACGAGAGTCACGGCAAAGCCGCCAGCGACATTGGTGAGTAAATACGGTAACCGAGCCTCCGTTCCCAGGTTGGGACGGAGGCTTTTTCTTTGTCGTTTTACTCCCTTTCACCTGCGATTTCGCTATTTACTCCCCGTATTTCAAGATGGAAGTGTTTGGTTGCGAGCCACGCCGGTGTGAGGGCCTGAGTCGTCAGGCCCCGCACAGGGGGACCGCGATGGTGGCCACCGCGCCGCCCGAGGGGCTGTTGGCGAGCGAGACGGAGCCCCCGTGGGCGCTCGCGGCCTCGGAGGCGGCGTGGAGGCCGAGCCCGTAGTGGCGGCCT
>ERZ857801.3479-NODE-3479-length-10927-cov-6.048197_pt1 | contig 10927 bp, 8 predicted proteins | sample MGYA00519762_ERZ857801 | MGnify/ENA primary metagenome ERZ857801 (study PRJEB31778, sample SAMEA3449368) | human gut metagenome | biome: human gut; feature: human-associated habitat; material: faeces | place: United Kingdom | collected 2010/2012 ...
AGGGGGCAGCCATGCAGTTGCTGCCCCTGCCGCGTCTGGGCGCAGCCCATGGCACCGCCCAGACCGGCCAGGTGCAGGGGCAGGCACTGGCTTCGGCTTCCCATATCCGGCAGTTGGTGCATACGCAGGGAATCAAGGCTGCCAGCCCCTTTGTGCCGCAGGCAGCCATGGAGCTGTACCGCCAGGCCGCGGAACAAGGTCAGCTGGCGGACCCGGAAAAGTTCAGCACCGCAGTGCTGACTTTGCTGCGCACCAAAACGCCGGAGCAGCTGAGTACCTTACGCGGCGCGGGCGAAGGGCTGGAAAACCGCCTGTATGCCGCAGCCCGCGAAGCAGAAACGGTAAATGATCTGTATGACCGACTGAAAACCAAGCGCTACCCCACGGCCCGCCTGCGGCGACTGGTACTGGATGCTGTGCTGGATGTGCCCGCCGCGGGCCTGCCCGCGCTGCCGCCGTACCTGTTGGTGCTGGGGGCAAAGCGCAGCGCGCTGCCGCTGTTAAAGCACGCAAAAATTCCGGCGGGCACCAGCCTTGCGGGTTTGGCGGGGCAGGACCAAAAACTGCAAATTGCTGCTGATATGCACAGCAAAGCGGTTGATTTTTCGTTACTTTGCCGGTACAAAATACAGCCCATGGGGCATGCGTACACGGCGCATGTAGTGCTATTATAATATAAGTATGGATAAAAAGTGCGCGGAATTGAAACTTTGTTGCAAAATGAGAAAAAACAATGGCACTATATGTCATGGACGAAGCCAACCAGTGTCTGGGCTGCAAAAAGCCGCGCTGCCAGCAGGGGTGCCCCATCCAGACTAATATCCCCGAAGTGATCCGCCTGTTAAAAGCCAACAAGCTGGACGAAGCAGGCCGCAAGGCGGGAATTGTGCGGTGTTGCCTTAAGGATAGGGGATAAGGGGGCGTTATTCCGTTCCGCACAGCTCAAATTCGTTTTTGCGGCAGCGGATCAGCCCATCGTCCCGCATTTTGCCCAGCTCCTTGGAAAGTGCGCTGCGGTCCAGGTTCAGGTAGTCCGCCAGCTGCTGGCGGTCAAACGGGATGGAAAAATGCGTGCTGCCCGCCCGCACTGCCTGCGCGGAAAGATAGGTCAGCAGCCGCCCACGCGCACTTTTTGGTGTGGTGCACCGGATGCGTTGGGAGAGCGCCAGGTTTTTCTGCATAGAAAGCAGTAACAGGTTGTGCAAAAACTTGGGGTACCAGCTGGCGGCAGTGTTTTGCTGCTGCAGCATGGGTACAAGATCCAGCCATAAAATTTCGCACGGCTCCGCGGCGGCCACATCCACCATCAGCGGCTCGCCGCACAGGGCATAAGTTTCGGCAAACGCCTGCCCGGCTTCCACATGGCTCAAAATGCTTTTGTTGCCCCACAGGTCGTTGGATTCTACGTTTACGCTGCCGCTTTGCACAATGCCGATCTCATGTACCACACGGCCCGCATGGCAGATCAGAGCGTTTTTGTCATAACGCTGCACACGGATGCAGTGGGCGGCGCGCAGGGCGGCAAGTTCGTCCGCCGTCATGCCACGGAAAAGCTGGATGGGGGTGCTGGCTGTTTTTTCCATGGGATTCCTCGCTTTTTGTGGTTATAACCACAGATTTATTGGCCTGATGGCATTATAATACAAGCACAGCAAAAAGAAAAGAGCAGCGCGCCGCACAGCAATGCACGGCATTGAACGGCGCGGAGAAAGGAACACCCTCTATGATTCGCAAAATTATCCAGATCGATACCGATAAATGCAACGGCTGCGGTGCCTGCGCCAATGCCTGCCACGAAGGTGCTATCGCCATGGTCAACGGCAAGGCCAAACTAATGCGGGATGACTACTGCGATGGCTTCGGCGACTGCCTGCCCCATTGCCCCACCGGCGCTATCACCTTTGTGGAGCGCGAAGCCGCCGCTTATGATGAAAAGGCTGTGGAGGAAAACAAGCGCCAGAAAGCCGCAGCCGCCAAAAAGCCGCTGGGCGGCTGCCCCGGCAGCGCGGCCCGCAGCGTGTTCCACCAGCCTGTGCCGCAAATGCACCACGGCTGCCCCGGCAGCCAGATGCGCCAGATGCAGCATAAGCCGGAACCGGCAGGGGAGGACATGCCGGTGTTGCGGTCTCAGCTTTCCCAATGGCCGGTGCAGATCAAACTGGTTCCGGTCAACGCCCCCTACTTTGATGGGGCCAAACTGCTGATTGCAGCGGACTGCACGGCCTATGCTTACGCCAACTTCCATCAAAAATTCATCCGCGGCCATATCACGCTGGTGGGCTGCCCCAAGCTGGACGATGTGGATTACAGCGAAAAGCTGACCCAGATCATCCGCGAAAACAACATCCAGAGCGTGACGGTGGTGCGGATGGAAGTGCCCTGCTGCGGCGGGCTGGAACGCGCCGCCAAGGTGGCCTTGCAGAACAGCGGCAAGTTCATCCCGTGGCAGGTCATCACCATCTCCATTGACGGCAATATCCTCAGCGAGCTGTGAGATAAGCCCGCTTTTGACAAAAAACAAATTGGATAAAAATAAAACTGCCTGGATCGTTTGCACACTGCAAACAGGTTCAGGCAGCTTTTCTATTCTTTTCAGATACACCCTCGTGTTACCGGCGGGCAGACGACCGGCAGAGGCTTGCCCTTTGCGGGAAACAGCGCTGCGGGCAGCAGCAGAATGAAGGGGTCGGCGGAGAACAAAAAGCATTTGTTTTCCATCAAAAAGTAAACCAGGATCACCGTCAAAAACAAAGTCTCGCCCGTGCAGTGGTTTTGGCACAGCCGCCACATCAACAGCAAAAAGATGACCCCAATCACCACAGCGCCCAACACGCCCTTGTTCATCGGGATGGCAAGGAAAGCGTTATCAATGGCGTGGTGCTCGTCTCCATCAGTGGCAAGGCCACCCAAAAGGGTAACGGCCTTGGGCATGGCATCATGGTACCAGCCGGGCACCCCGTCCTGCTCCGGGTGGTAGAGGGGATACCCCCAGAACACATGGTGCCAGATCTCGAACCGGCCGGAAAGCAGGCCGTTCAGTTTGTCCAGCAGCGGGGTGGCGGTGGGATGATCCGGGTCAAACAGCCGCCCGGCCAACAGGCTGAACCCCAGCGCCAGCGGTGCGGCAGCCAGAGCCATGCCGTGCCAGATGCGGCTTTCAAAAAAGGCGGGCAAGGCACGCTGCAGCAAAAACAAAACCAGCAGCAGTACCATGGCAATGCCTGCCCCGCGGCAGCCGGGCACCAGCAGCGTGTAGGCTGCCAGGGCAGCCAGGCCGCCCCAGTCCCACCAGCGCAGGCGCGGCCAACGCAGCCAGCCCCAGGCAAAAAACACACCGGCCAGCCGGGCACCGTACCCGTTGTAATGGCCATAGCCGTAATCCCAGTTGCGGCAGTAGTACAGGTAGGGCACCAGCGGCGTTGCGGCGTGCAGCAGCTGCACCGCCAGCAGCCCGCCAGCCGCTGCGGCAAGGTAGACCTGCAGCACCCGGCGCAAATCAACATCCTTGGCACCAATGCCAAGCAAAACGGCAAACAAAAACCATTGGTCGTGTCCGTATGCGGTGGTAAACACCGCAAAAGCGGCCAACGCGGCAGCCGTCAGCGCCTGTTGTTTGGTCTGCCACTGGGTCAGCAGCAGGCTTTTGGCAACCAGCAGCACCGCCGCCGTAACGGTTAAGGCAATGCGGCACACATGGCTGAATGTGGGCAGTGTGTTTTGAATGTTGGAGCTGAATACCTCCGATAAAACCAGCAGCAGCGCCACGGCAGCGCAGAACACACGCTCGCCCTTGGCCTGTGCTGCTGGGCTGACCGGGCGGAAAAGCCGGTCAGGTGGTTGTGGGGTCATCAAACCGGCCTCCTTTCCGCATTGGTTCGGTTTGAATTTTGTGTATACTTTTTAGCATACACAAACAGTATACCACAATTTTGCGCAAAAGAAAAGCAGGGCCGTGCCGCTTTTGCCGCAAAGCAGCAAAAGGCAAAGCATAGCCCTGCAAAATTGCTTATTCTACCCCCGTTTCAGCGGCGTACTCTTCAATCAGCTCGCGCTCCAAAAACGGCGTTTTAACACCCTCGCGGTCACGGTAGGCTTCGTGGCCTTTGCCAATTACGGCAATCAGGTCGCCCTCCTGCGCGTGGTCAATGGCGTAATGCAGGGCATCCAGCCGGTCGGGAATTTCCACATACTTGGCGTCCGGGTTGCCCTTGGCCATGCCGGTTTTGATGTCCGCGATAATATCTTCCACTTTTTCAAAGCGGTTGTTGTCTTCGGTCAGGATGCTGAAATCCGCCAACTTGGCGCACACTTCGCCCATGCCGTAACGGCGCAGCTTGCTGCGGTTGCCGCCGCAGCCGAACACCACGACCAGGCGGTTGGGGTTGTACTCCCGCAGGGTTTCAATCAGGCTTTCGGTGGCGGCTTCGTTGTGGGCATAGTCGATCAGGATGGTGAACTTGTGGCTGATGGGCACCAGCTCCACACGGCCTTTGACGAGCGCCTTTTTCAGTCCCTCATGGATGGGGGCATCCGCAAGGCCCAGCACCTTGCCCACGCCGATGGTGGCCAGGGCGTTGTAAATACTGAACAGCCCCGGCATGCCCACCTGTACGTCCAGCGTGTGGCCGTCCGGCTCGGTCAGGGTGAACTCAACGCCCAGCATCTCCTTGTTGCGCAGCAGGCGGTACTGCTCGCTGGCACGGTAATCTACCTTGGGGGCATGGATGCCATAGGTAACCAGCTTGCAGGTGTGGCCTTCCAGCAGGGCTTCGGTGTTGGGGTCATCGGCGTTTACCACGCCAACATCGCAGCGCTGGAACAGCTTGCCTTTCCAGCTGCGGTATTCCTCAAAGCTGGAATGTTCGCCGGGGCCGATGTGGTCCGGGTACAGGTTGGTGAACACGCCCACTTTATAATGGATGCCCGCCACGCGGTCCATCATCACGCCCTGGCTGGAAACTTCCATCACGCAGGCATCGCACCCGGCATCCGCCAACTGGCGCAGGATCTTTTGCAGCTCATAGCTTTCGGGGGTGGTATTGTTCAGATCATAGTGGTGGCCGGGGTAATACACGCCGTTGGTGCCGACCATGCCGACCTTGTGACCTGCGGCTTCCAGCACAGCCTTGATCATGTGGGTGGTGGTGGTTTTGCCCTTGGTGCCGGTCACGCCAACCATCGTCATTTCCAGCGCGGGACGGCCAAAATAGGCGGTGGAAAGCAGCGCCATGGCGTAACGGGTGTTCTCGAACTTGACCACGGTCACATCCGGCAAAGCGGCCAGCACCTCGGCGGGCAGATCGTGCTGGATGGCCAGCACGGCGGCGCCTTTGGCGGCAACATCCGCGGCGTAATCATGGCTGTCCCGCTGGGTACCGACGATGCAGACAAACAGACCGCCCGGCGTTACCTTGCGGGAATCATAGTAAATGTCAGTCACTTCGGTATTCAGGCAGCCCTGAACAAGTGTATAGTCCAGATTTTTCAGCAGTTGTTTTAACAGCATGTTGCTATCACCTCAGCGTTTTACAAAGTATTCATCGTACCAGACTAAGAACATAAAAATGCACCAGATCTGCCGCCAGTTATCCCGCTTGCCGGAAATATGCTGGTCCAGCATGGCATTCAGCTCTTTTGTGCGGAAAAACTGCTCCGCGGCGGGGGTATTAAATGCCTTGCGCACAACGCCCGCATACTGCTCATCCCGCAGCCAGGCGCGTACCGGAACAGGGAAGCCGAGCTTCTTTTTGTCTGCCGTTTTGGCGGGAATAGTCTTTTCTGCCGCACCGCGCATCGCAATCTTGGTCTGGTTGGCGTTCACCTTGCACTTGGTCGGAATATGACTTGCCAGTTCAAATACTTTGCGGTCCAGGAACGGCACGCGCAGCTCCAGGCTGTTGGCCATGCTCATCTTGTCGGCTTTCAGCAGAATATCGCCCACCATCCACAGGTTCAGGTCGCAGGTTTCCATCTGGGTCACAGCGTCCTGCCCTTTGGAAAGCTCAAAGTACGGGCGGGAAAGGTCGGTGGGCAGCTTGCCAGGGTGGTAGTTTTTCAGCAGCTTTTTCTTGCGGTGCTCATCCATCAGGTTGGTGTTGCCGATGTAACGCTCCGCCAGCGGCTTGCCGCGGCGCACCAAAAAGTTGATGCCATGCACCGGCGGCAGCAGGTCCGCCACCGCGCCGATGGCCCGGCGGATGGGCAGGGGAATCTTGTCATACCAGGTTACGGTAAACGGCTCTTTATAAATGTTGTACCCGCCGAAAAATTCATCGGCGCCCTCGCCGGACAGGCAGACCTTGACCTGCTTGGATGCTTCGCGGTTGACAAAGTACAGCGCGACCGAAGCGGCATCCGCCAGAGGCTCATCCATGTGGTACTGGATCTTGCCCAGGTTGGCCCAGTATTCCTCCGGCGTAATGCGGTAAGCGTAATTCTTGACCCCGATGTGCTTGGAAAACTCCTGTGCATAGTCGGTTTCGTCATACTGCTTGTTGGCAAAGCCAACGGTGAATGTTTTGTCCACATGGGCCAGCGCGGCCATGTAGCTGGAATCCACGCCGGAAGAAAGGAAGCTGCCAACCTCAACATCGGCGATCTTGTGTGCCTGCACGCTCTCTTTCATCGCCGCGCTGATCTCATCCTCCCACTCTTCCAGTGTGCGGGAATCATCGGGGTCAAACTTGGGCTGCCAGTAGCGCTGCACCGTCAGCTGCCCGGCTTTCCATTCCAGCCAGTGGGCGGGCATCAGCTTTTTGACGCCCTTGAAGAACGTATCCTCCCCGGGGGAATACTGGTAGGAAAGATACAGCGGCAGCTGCTCTTCGTTCAGCTCTTTCTTGAAGCCGGGGTGGGCCAAAAAGCTTTTGATCTCGCTGCCAAACAGCAGCTCGCCGGCATCGTTTTGGTAATAATAGAACGGCTTGATGCCAAAATGGTCGCGTGCGCAGAACAACGTTTCGTTCTTGCGGTCCCAGATGGCAAAAGTGAACATGCCGCGCAGTTTTTGCAGCATCTCCTTGCCCCACTGCTCGTACCCGTGCAGCAAAACTTCGGTGTCGGACCGGGTGGCGAAGGTGTGCCCGGCGCGCATCAATTCGGCGGTCAACTCCTGGAAGTTGTAGATCTCGCCGTTAAAGATGACGGCGAGGTTCTGGTCCTCATTGAACATGGGCTGTTTGCCGCCCTCCAGGTCAATGATGGAAAGGCGGCGCTGGCCAAGGGCTGCCGGGCCTTCAATAAACTGGCCCTGGCCATCGGGGCCGCGGTGGGCGATGGCATCCATCATGCCCTGCAAAATTTCCTGCATGTCGGCGCGTGCGCCGACAAAGCCAACAATTCCACACATGGTTATAATCCTCAACTGGCTGCGGAGCTAAAAACAAACCGCAGGTTATTACTTTCTTGCCCCGGCGGAAACCGGTACTGTTTGTACGATATGCCCTATTATACACGGTTCGCGCCGTAAAGAAAAGCATTTTGCGGCGAATGCTGCTGGAATTTTCGCCCGCGCAGACAAAAAACGCCGTGCCCGCACCCCCAAAGCAGGCGATATTGCCGTTTGACATGTGGTGGCAATGGCGGTAAAATAAAGGATAACCAAAATGGGAAAGGTTTGGTATTATGTCTGATTTTTTACCGGTACTTCTTGGCAGCGATGCCAATGTTTATGGTATGGCACGCAGCTTTTACCAGCAGTATGGCGTGCGCAGCGTGGCCATCTGCAAGGGTGCGCTGGTTGCAACTTCCAACACCAATCTTGTAAAAATTGCCGTGCTGGAACCTGATTTGGAAAATGATGAAACGTTTGTAAAAACGCTGACCGATTACGCAAAAGCCCATGCGGACAAGCCGCTGGTGCTGGTTTCCTGCGCGGACGGTTACACCGTGTTGATGGGCCGCCACCGCGATGCCCTGAAACCCTATTACCACTTTGCCTGCCCGGAACTGCAAACCGTGCTGGACCTGGATATTAAGGAAAACTTTTACCGTGCCTGCGAAGCACACGGCCTGAGCTACCCCAAAACGGCAACCTGCAATGCGCAGAACTATAAAAATATAGAACTGCCGTTTGCGTTCCCCGTTATCATCAAGGCGAGCAATTCCCCGGCGTATTGGAACTGCACCTTCCCCCACAAGAAAAAGGTGTTCCTTGCCAATAACCGCGAAGAATTTGACGCCATCACCGCCGCCATTTACGGCAGTAGCTACCAGGACGAATTGATTCTGCAGGAGTATATCCCCGGCGATGACAACTGCATGCGTGTGCTGAACGCCTACTGCGGCCTGGACCACAAAGTCAAGCTGATGGCTTTGGGCCGCCCCCTGCTGGAAGAGCAGACCCCCGAAGGCATCGGCAACTATGCGGCTATCTTGTCTGACCCCGAATACAATGATGCTGCCCTGCTGGAAAAGCTGAAAAACTTTTTGGAAGATATGCAGTGGGAAGGCTTTGCCAATATGGACATCAAGTACGACGCCCGCACCGGCGAGTACAAGATGTTTGAGATGAACCCCCGTCAGGGCCGTTCCAGCTACTTTGTCACCGCGGCAGGGTATAACCTGTCCAAGTGGCTGGTGGAGGATGTGCTGGAGCACAAGGAACTTGGCCTGACCATTGCCGATACCAAGAGCCTGTGGATGATTGCCCCCTACGGCGTGATCAAAAAATACCTGAAGGACCCGGATCTGCTGGCCCGTGCGGATAAGCTGAAAAAAGAGGGCAAATGTGCCCACCAGCTGTTCTGCAAAGAGGATTGGAACCTGAAGCGCTGGCTCTGGTACATCCGCAGCCAGCTGAACTACTACCGCAAAACCGCCCGCTACTATGGCAATAAGGGCCTGCGGGATTGATGATAGAATAAAAGCTATCACACACTATAAATAAAATCGCTGGCCCCCGTAGGGGCGCACATTGTGCACCCGCCGCCCTTTTGGCAATCATAGAAACGCCAGCCTGTAACAAAACAAACCATTATAATATAGAGAGGGGAAAGCGCCTATGTGTGGCATTACCGGCTTTGCTGAGCGCAACCATAAAGCGGAAACCGCCCGCCGCATTGTAAAAGGAATGGCGGACCTGATCACCTACCGCGGCCCGGACGGCGAAGGCTACTATGTGGACGACCAGGTAGCCCTGGGCCACCGCCGCCTTTCCATCATTGACCTGGAGGGCGGCAAGCAGCCCATGTTCAGTGAGGATGGCAGTCTTGTCTGCATTTTTAACGGCGAGATCTATAACTTCCAGACCCTGCGCGAGGAACTGATCGCCGCAGGCCATACCTTTGCCACCCGGTCCGATACCGAGGTGCTGCTGCATGGCTATGAGCAGTGGGGCAATCAGCTGCCCGGCAAACTGCGCGGCATGTTCACCTTCGTGATCTGGGACCAGAAAACCAAAACCATGTTTGGTGCGCGGGATATCTTCGGTATCAAACCGTTCTATTATTATAATCAGGATGGTCTGTTCCTGTTTGGCAGCGAGATCAAAAGCTTTCTGGCTCATCCCGGTTTCAAAAAGGAACTAAACGAGGAACGCCTGCCGGAATATTTGAGCATTGAGTATATCCCCAATGAGGAAACCATGTTCAAAAATGTCTACAAGCTGCCCAGCGGATGTATGTTCACCTGGGAAAATGGCGAACTGACAGTGGAACGCTACTATGAGATCAAGTACCATGTGGACGATTCCAAGAGCCTGGAAGAGTGGGAAAAAATCATCACCGATACCTTTGCCGAAAGCGTTGCCGCCCACCAGATTGCCGATGTTGAGGTTGGCTGCTTCCTTTCTTCCGGTGTGGATTCCAGCTTTGTGGTCAACGAGGTTGCTAAGGGTACTCCGCATGTCAAGAGCTTCTCGGTCGGCTATGCGGAGGAAAAATACTCCGAGCTGCCGTATGCCCAGGAGTTCAGTAAGGAAATCGGTGTGCCCAGCATTGCCAATAAGGTGGATGCCGAACAGTTCTTTGAAGCCAACCGCCTGATCCAGTGGTACCTGGATGAACCCATGCCCAACCCGGCGGAAGTTCCGCTTTACTTTTTGGCCCAGAACGCCCGCAAGTACGTCAAGGTCGTGCTTTCCGGCGAAGGTGCCGATGAACTGTTTGGCGGCTACCCCATGTACTGCCAGGCGGTTCACTTTATGGATTACGAGCATAAGGTGCCCAAAGCGCTGCGTAAGGCCGCAGGCGCAGTGGCATCCAAACTGCCGGACTTTAAGGGCAAGCACTTTCTGGTGCGCGGTGCAGAAGAACCCTGGCAGCGCTATATGCGCGCCAACTATGTTTTCCTGGACCCGGCTGAACGTGACCGCTGCCTGAAAAAGAACTACCACAGCCCCCGCCCGGAACAGTTCTTTAAGCCTTATTTTGATAAAGTGCAGGGTCTGGATGAACCCACCCAGCTGCAGTGGGTGGATATGCACACCTGGATGCTGTATGATATCCTGCTGAAAGCCGACCGCATGAGCATGGCCAACAGCCTGGAACTGCGCGTGCCTTTCCTGGACCGCAACATGCTGGATGTGGCACTGTCTATCCCGCAGAAATACCGCTCCGGCAAAGAGTCCACCAAGATCGCTCTGCGCGGTGCCGCCATGAAGCAGCTGCCGGAAAGCGTTGCCCATCGCAAAAAGCTGGGCTTCCCCGTGCCGCTGAACGACTGGCTGCGGGAAGATAAGTACTATAATATGGTAAAGGAAAAGTTCACTGGCCCCGTTGCCGAAAAGTTCTTTAATGTGGACGAAATCATGCGCCTGCTGGATGATCATAAGGCGGGCAAGGCCAAGAACATGACCAAGATTTGGAGCTTTTATTCCTTTATTTTGTGGTACGAGCTGTATTTCGTAAACACCCAGGCCCCGGCAGGAATCTATTAAGGCAATACCGCACAATTCCCGCCTAACGGCTCAAGCACCGCTCCGGCGGCT